>Ga0209061_1004523_pt1 | contig 13274 bp, 4 predicted proteins | sample Coa_R1_10_FD_187157 | JGI IMG/M metagenome (GOLD analysis project Ga0209061, IMG submission 187157) | Surface soil microbial communities from Centralia Pennsylvania, which are recovering from an underground coalmine fire - Coalmine... | ecosystem: Environmental > Terrestrial > Soil > Unclassified...
GCGATCCCGGAAACGTCTAGGCTTTTCGTCAATTCGGGGCGAATTTTTAAAGACTTTATTTGCAGTCACCCAGTCCGCGCCCGGCTGGCTGACCGAGGCGCGAGGACGACATGACTGCTCGCTTTGTAGTTGCGCAGGCGCAGCCCGGTTCGGGCAGCGCACCGGTTCAGGTGATCAAGATCACCAAGCCGCCGGCGGGTCAGACCGAGATCTACCACGCGAGCTTCAACGGCACGGTGAAGATCGACTTCACCGCCATCGCCAATCTGCAGCTCACCTTCTACCACGACAGCAAGGACCAGACGCTGCACATCATCTTCGCCGACGGCAGCCAGGCGATCATCCAGCCGTTCTTCGATTCCACCGGCAACGTGCTCTCCAACCTGCTCGTGGAAGTGGCGCCCGACCAGGACCTGACCGGCTCGCAGTTCGCGCAGCAATTTCCCATCACCGAAGACCAGTCCGTGCTGCCGGCCGCCGGCGGCAACGTCGCCTCGGGCGCCGATTTCCACAACCCGACGGTCGACCCGCTGCTGGTGGGTCCGTTCCTGCCGCTGCTGCCGCCGGAGGAACTGCCGCCCGTGCAGTTCCACGAGCTGCAGAACGCCCTCACCGAGATCAACCTGATCCCCACGGTGTCGGGCCACGTCTTCGGCGTGGTCGAGGAGGAACAGCTCAACCCGCAGGTGTTCTTCGGGCCGACGGAAGCGGGAACCGGCAACGAGGATACGCATGACGCGGACGGCAACGACCACGACACGCTGTCGGACTTCAACGTCACGACCCAGGTTTTCAGCGGTACGCTCGCCGGCCTGGTGATCGGCGGGGATCTCCCGATCACCTTCCTGGTCAATGCGGTGGCGGACGGCAAGCCGGTCAAGGATTCCGCCGGCAACGACGTCACCTCGATCGGCGAGGTGGTTGAGTACCATGTCGTCAATTCGACCACGATCCAAGGCTGGACCTCGTTCGGCGAGGAAGACGCCCGCCTCATCTTCACCCTGGTGGTCAATCCGAGCGGCACCTTCACCTTCACGCTCAACGACCAGATCGACCATCCCACGCACACGCATGACGACGGCCAGGGATTCGGCGAGGAGACGCTGAACCTCGATCTGTCGAGCGCGATCCACGCGCATGACGCCAACGGCGACCAGGTCGACTTCCCGCAGAACACCTTCGACATCGGCGTCATCGACGATACGCCGGTGGCGCACGACACGGTCCCGGGCTCGTTCGACGGCGGGGAATTCTTCCCGGCGGAGCCGCTCGACGACGAGGATCAGGCGAACGGCATCGCCGGCGGTCCGGGCGACGACGGCTTTGGCAAGCAGGCCTCCGGCACGCTGGATATCCACCCGGGCGCGGACAATTACGGATCAGTGTCGTTCGCGGCGAGCATCAGCGTTACGGCAACGGACGGCGTCCACACGACCTCGCCGAGCGACACGTTGCAGGCGATCTGGGTCGATGGCAACGGCGTCGGCCACAAGGAAGACGTGACGCTGACCTGGACGCCGGATGGATCCGGCGGCGGCACCCTGACGGGATCGTCGGATCACATCGCCAATGTGTTCACGCTGCAGGTCGACAAATTCGGCGACTACACGTTCACCCTCAACGCGCCCCTCGCGCATAGCTTCACCGACGATCCGAACGCGCCGGGAACGCAGACCGAGTTCGAGGACAATCTCCAGCTCCAGTTCACCTACACGGCGACCGATCTCGACGGCGACTCGGTTGACGCGCATCTGACCATCAACGTCGACGACGACGTGCCGACATTGTCCCTGGCGACCGACGAGGGTTCGGGCACGACGATCGTGGTGCACGACGAGACGCCGGGAATCCAGCCCCCCGACGACGTCCACTTCAACGACCTGCCGAGCAACGTGCAGGGCGCCTTCAACGGCCTCTCCAACAAGGGCAACGATCCGGACGTCGGCGACGACCACGGCGCCATCGGCTATGCGGTGGGCGACAACGGCCTCGCCTTCGTCACGGCGCAATTCGGCGCCGACGGCGCCGCGCTGACCGACGCGATCCACTTCGCGCTCACCTTGCCGGGAGGAAACGGGGTCGATTCCGGCCTGAAGACCACCGAAGGCGAGACCATTTATCTCTACCAGCAGACCATCAACGGGATGGACGTGATCGTCGGCCGCATCGACGCCGACCATGATCTTGCCGAGGACAGTGAGCCCGGGCACTTCGACCAGTTCGACCTGCACGATCCGGACGACGCGGTGGCCTTCGCCATCACCATCGATCCGAACACGGGCAAAGTGTATCTCGCGCAATATCTGTCGCTGCAGCACGGCTCCCCCGACGCCGGCGACATCAGCGAGCCGGTGTCGCTCGGCAGCGGCACGCTGGCGCTGTCGGTGACGGTGACCGACGGCGACGGCGACGCCGTCACGCAAGCCGTGGACGTGAGCGGGGAAATCCAGTTCCTCGACGACGGGCCCTTCGTCTGCGTCGACGTCGACCGCCACTTCAAGGTCGTGCTCGACGAGCAGCCCGGCGTGCAGTCGTCGGACGACGACACGAACTCCTCGTCGGTGCGTCACCTGTTCGACAGCGTGAGCCATACCGGCAGCGATCCCGACGTGTCGCCCAAGGACCACGGCGCCATCAATTTCGCGGTGAGCGACCATGCGGCGCTCGACGTGCATGCGTTCTTCGGCGCCGACGGCCCCAAGGACGACAACCACAACGGCCACCCCGACAGCGACGCGATCGTCTATTCGCTGACGCTCAACGGCGAGAACGGCAAGGTCGATTCCGGCCTGACCACGACCGACGGCAAGCACATCTTCCTCATTCAGGAGGGCAACCTCATCGTCGGCCGCGTGGACGCCGACAACAACGGCTCGGTGGACGGCAACGACACGGCGGCCTTCGCCATCGCCATCACCGACGACGGGCACGTGGCGACCGCATTGTGGCTGTCGCTGCGCCACGGCGATCCGAACCACACCGACGACCACGACATCGTCCAGCTCGCCTCCGGCACGGTGAGCGCCACGGTCACCATCACCGACGGCGACCACGACACCGCCTCGGCCTCCGCCGACATCTCGAGCCTGATCCAGTTCGAGGACGACGGGCCTTCCGCCAAGTCGAACGACACCGTCGTGGTGGAGGACGATGATCTGACGCACGGCATCGACGGCGGCCCGGGCGACGACCCCGCGCCGCAGAACGCGAGCGGCATCCTCGGCCACGACTACGGTTCCGACGGTCCCGGCAGCATCGCGCTGCTCGGCGCCAATCTGCCGAACGGCACCTTCTCGGTGCATTCGAACGACGGCACCACGCTGATCATCCAGCAGCTGCAGGACGGCAACAACGTCGACGTGCTGAAGATCGAGATCACCGACGCGGCGACCGGCGCCTACCAGGTCACGCAGCTGCATGCGATCGACCATCCGACGCTCGACGGCCAGTTCGGCGACAATACCGAGAACAATCTCGACTTCACGGTGAACTACCGGATCACCGACGGCGACGGTGACCACGCCGACGGCTCGATCAAGATCGACGTCGACGACGATTCACCCGATCCGCGCGTCACGCTCGCCTCGGGCACGCTTGTGCACGACGAGACGCCCGGTGTCGACGTCGGCTCCAACGACGTTGCGCCGAGCACCGCGCTCGATGCGCTGTTCGCGGGCGTCACCAACAAGGGCAACGATCCGGACGTCGCCGATCTTCCGGGCGAAGATGCGGTCATCGGCTACGCCCAGCAGAACGCGAGCGCGCTCGTCAATGTCGACCCGCGCTACGGCGCCGACGGCCCCGGCAGCGTCAGCTACGGGCTCGCGCTTTCGAGCAGCGGCGTATTGTCCGGCCTGCAAACCACGGACGGGCATAACATCGCGCTCTTCCAGGTGAACAACCACCTGATCGTCGGCCGCTTCGACGGTTCTGATCCCGGTACGACGATCGGCACGAACGATCCGGCCGCCTTCGCCATCACCATCGACCCGACGAGCGGGCTCATCACCGTCGTGCAATACGTGTCGATCAAGCACGACGATCGCGGCGATTCGAACGAATCGAACGACAACGGCACCAATGCCAACGATGCGCCGCCCGAAGATTCGTCGAACCCCGTCCAGCAGTGGATCACGGACAACGCGCTGAAACTCACCGTGACCGTCACCGATCACGACGGCGACTCGGTCACCACGTCGGCCAATATCGGCCACAAGATCATCTTCCTCGACGACGGCCCGACGGTGGACCCCGTATTTGAGGTCTCGGCGGGCGTCACGCTCGACGAGTCGGTCGGCAACGACGCGAGCAATCCGGGCGATTCCACCCAGAGCAACCCCCCGGGCGACGACACCGGCAATCCGGCGCCGACCTTCCCGCTGCCGGCGACGCCCGTGAGCAATCCGCACGCCTTCGGCGAGGCGACGATCGGCGCCGCGCAGATCGCCGGGCTTTTCAACGCCAACGCCGGCGCCGACGGCGAGGCGAGCCACCAGTACACGCTCACCCTGCGGCAGGCGAACGGCGATCCCGCCTCGATCGGCACCACGCTGGTTGAGACGAATCTCAGCATCACCGATTTCACCGCGACCGGTGATCCCACGCCTGTTTACGGCAGCGACACGATTTATCTGGTCCAGGTCTCGGCCTTCCAGATCAACGGCGTCGTTTTCATCAGCGGCTCGCCCGACGCCTCGAATACGAATCAGCAGCTCGCCTTCACCATCGTCATCGACCCTGACACCGGCAAGGTGACGGTCGACCAGTATCTCGCCATCCACAACAGCGTGCCGGGCGATGGCTCGTTCGACGAGTCCGACCAATTGCTCGTGTTCGACCAAGATGCTCACACCGAGACCAACGGCGGCATCTTCGTCTCCTACAGTCTCACCGACGGCGACGGCGATCCGGCGGCGGCGACCGCCATCAACAAGCTGGAAATCAACTTCCAGGACGACGGCATCGGCGCCGCCGACACCTCGCCGACCTTCGTTTCCGACAACGAAACCCTGGCGCTCGTGCTCGACGACGAGGCGCAGCCGCTCGGCATCACCACGCCGACGGCGCCCGAGGACGTGGACAATCCGGAGGCCGCGAAGGTCGCGACCGGCACGCTGCCGATCACGGTCGGCAGCGACGGCCTGCTGTCGATCGCGGTCGATACGAGCGTCTCCACGGTCAACAGCGCCGGCGGTACATCGGATGCGGTCAGCGTCATCTATCTCGACCCGTCGAACGGGAATAAAGCGACCGTCGAGGCGGTCACCTTCGCGTGGACGCCCGACGGCTCGGGCGGCGGCGATCTCGTCGGCACCAGCGCGCACTACGGCTCAAGCAATCCGGCGATCGTGCTGCACGTCAACGCCGACGGCACCTACACGCTGACGCTGAACGCGCCGCTCGCGCATCCGTTCACGGATCCCGACTTCCAGAACAACGGGCCGGAGCTCGGCTACGAGGACAATCTCACGCTCCGGTTCACCTACGTCGCCACCGACGGCGACGGCGACACCGCCTCGGCCACCTTGAGCGTGACGGTGAACGACGACAAGCCGGTCGATTTCACGCCGCAGGACGCTCTGCTCGACGACGCGGCGGGCTCCGGCACCTTCGCGCTCGACGTGTTCGGCCACACCGGCGCCGACGGCCTCGGCACGGTGGTGTTTACGGGCATTACCAACGGTGCGCTTGCGACGACGGGCCCGCAGGGCGACGGCGCCCCGCTGACCTCGGGCGGCAGCCCGATCTACCTCTACAATTTCGGGACGTTCCTGATCGGCACCACGCAGGTGATCGCCGACCCCTCGACCGTTCATACCATCTCCGATCTCAACAGCGGCCAATTCGTCTTCGAGATCACGCTGCACCCCGATGCGGCCAATCCCGGCACCGACACCTATACCGTTCAGGTGTTCGCGCCGATCGACAACGGCGCCGGCATCAACTTCGACAGCTTCGAAGGTATCAGCGGCGGCAATTCGGCCTACTTCGCCGTCGACGTTCCCACCAGCGATCTCGACCTCATCGCCTCCGGCGGCAATCCGACGAGCGATACGGTCAACCGCAGCGCCAACGACTACGGCGTCAATCAGGGTCAGGCGGTCAACGCCGGCGAGACGCTCCGCTTCGAATTCGTCACCCTCGACCACAGCAACCCGTTCCCGTCGAATCCGACAGTCAGCGATCTTCAGGCGCGCGTTCTCGCCAACGTCGACGTCACCACCTTCTCGTTCCAGACGGTGCAGATCGCCAACAACAATACGGCGCAGCTGAAGGTATCGGCGATCAACGCCGACAGCCTGGAGGTGATCGACCCGTCGCATGCGACCACGCTGGCGACGATCAACAAGGTCGTCATCACCTTCCTCGACGGGTCCACGCACACATTCACCGGCACCGGCACGTTCAATGGCCACACGGTGACCTTCAACGGCGACGGCACCGTGAACATCACCGGGCTCCAGTACGACGGCTCGGGTGCCAACAAGCACGGCGACGTGATTTCCATCTTCACGTCGAGCGGATTCGACCGTGTCGAAATCCTGGACACGAGTACAAATGATCACAACGCCGGAGGCAGTGCGTTCGCGGTGACGTCGCCGGCGACGATCACGACGACGTCCGGCGAACCGGTCGATCTGTCCTACGACCTCAAGCTGACGGACGGCGACGGCGACGGTATCGCCGGCACCCTCGACGTGACGCTTAATCCGGTCGTCCCGCCGCTCACTCAGAGCGGCTCCTTCACCGGCACCGTCGAGGAGGAGCAGCTCGGCCACACCGCGAGCGGCACCCTGTTCGCGAGCACCTTCACCGGCAACGAGGACACCGACACGAACGGCGCGCCGGTCGACAACGACCAGGACACCGCGAACACGGGGCCCAATTCACTCATCACCACCAACATCGCGCTCGGTCAGGACGTCGTGACCGGCGGCACCGCGCCGCTGGACTTCCACTTTGCCTCGGGGATCGAGGGCAATCAGGCGCAGTTCGCCGGCGGGCTGGGCGGCGTCACCTCGCAGGGCGTGCCGGTCTACCTGCACGTGGACGGCGGCAATCCCCACCTGCTCATCGGTTATGCCGACGGCAGCGGCGGCACCAACCATCACTACGACGCGGGCACCGATCGCGTCGTCTTCACCTTCGAGATCACCGACAGCGCGCACGGCGACGCCACCTTCACGCTCTACGACAACATCGACCATGCCGTCGGCGGCCAGCTCGGCGACAACGTCGAGGGCACGCTCACGCTCGATCTCAACGGCATCGTCGAGGTGAGCGATTCGAGCTCGCCGCCAAAGTCGCTGCAGCTCGACGGAAAGGTGAACATCATCGACGACGTGCCGGTGGCGCACGACGACGTGCAGACGACGACGGAAGGCTCGGCGCCGACGATGAACGCGATTCTCGTGCTCGATTTCTCGTTGAGCATGGGCGATACCGTTCCCAACACGGGCGGCAAGACGCGGCTTCAGCTGATGAAGGAGGCGGTGCACGACTTCCTCACCAATCCCGACGTCACCTTCAACCAGGTTACGGTCTACACCTTCGGGGTCGGCGCTTCGCTGCTGGGTCAGTTCTCGGATCCGGCGGCCGCGGACGCCGCGATCAGCGCGCTGACCACGCTTTCCGCCGGCACCAATTATGCGGCGGCGACCAGCCTCGTCGACAGCCCGACCGGCAACGGCTACGCCAACCTGAGCCATCCGGCGGCCGACATCACCAACCTCTACTTCCTGAGCGACGGCGATCCGACCAGCGGCACCAGCTTGACCAGCGCGCAGGAAACCGCCTGGACGAACTTCCTCAACGACAGCGGCAACGATCCCGACTACCCGCCGATCGACAAAGTCTATGCGATCGGCTTCAGCGATATCAGCAGCACCAGCTTCCTCGGCCAGATCGCTCCCCGGGCGGGGGATGTGGCGGAAATCGTCAGCGATCCGACCGCATTGTCGGCGACTCTTACCGGCACGCTTCCGCCCCCGGAGACGACGGGCAACGTGCTCACCGACGGCGTCCACGACGCCTTCGGCGCCGACGGCCCGCACACGGTCGGCGGCCACTTCGACGGCATCGTGTCGATCACCGTCGACGGCCATACCTACAGCTTCGACGGCACGTCGATCACCCTGCCCAGCGGCAACCCGGCGGACGCCACGGCGAACGGCGCCACGCTCGACGTCGATACCGCGCTCGGCGGCCACCTCACCTTCCACTTCGCCGACGGCACCGGCTTCCACGCCGGCGACTACGCCTATACCGCGCCGGCAAGCGTGAGCGGGGATCAGGTGGAGTCGTTCCACTACGTCATCGAGGACGGCGACGGCGACCAGACCGGGGCCGACCTGCAGGTCACGGTGCAGGACAACCCGAACGCGCCGCCGACGCTGGCGCTGCACGGCGGGGATTTCGTGCTCGATCAGTTCAATGCGGTGGCGTACAACAACAACGACGGCAGCGTGAATTGGGCCGGAAACTGGACCGAGGGCCCAACCGGCGCTGGCGGCGAAAACGACGGTCCGGCCAACGGCGATATCCGGGTCTCCGGCAATCACCTGCAATTCAACGACACCATCGATGGCGGCGAGTTCGTTTCACGCGCCGTCGACCTTTCGGGTGCGTCGGCTGCCACATTGACCTTCAGCTATCAGAACAACGGTCTCGATAGCGGAGAGACGGTCACCGTCCAGGCCTGGAACGGCAGCGGCTGGGATACGCTCGGCACCCTGGGCAATGGAGGCAGCAGCGGCAATTTCTCGGCGTCTCTCAGCGCCGCGGAGATGAGCAATGCTTCGGCCATTCGCTTCCTGGCGGGAGGTGACTGGGATAATAACGAAACCTTCTCGATCGACAATGTCGAGATCAGCTACACCCTGGCCGTGCCGATCACCAATTACACCACGACCTATGTCGAGAACGGCGCCGGCGTGTCCATCGTCGATGTCACCTCGGCCATCAGCGATACCGACTCCCCCAACATGCAGGCGGCGCACATCGTGCTCACCAACGAGCAGGCCGGCGACTTCCTGGCGATCAATGGCACCCACGTGCACAACGGCGACTCGGGAACCGTCAACGGCATCGCCTACGCGGTGAGCGACAACGGCTCGCAGGTCACCATCGACCTCAGCGGCTCGCACACGAAGGCCGACTACCAGGCGGCGATCAACGCCATCACCTTCGCGAGCGACAGCGAGAATCCGTCGGAGACGGACCGCATCATCACCGCGACCGTGACCGACGACCACGGCAACGTGTCCAACACGGCGACGACGACCGTGCATGTGGATGCCGTGAACGATCCGCCGGTGGCGCACGACCTGACCGTGGTGTCGAGTTTCGGCGGAAACTCGTTCACCGTGCCGGACGCGGCGTTCCTTGCGTTCTGCACCGACGCGGACGGCGATGCGCTCAGCCTCAGCGGCGTCAGCAACGCATCGGGGTTCACCACCCTTTCGCACAGCAATACGACGCACAGCGTGACGATCGACGACAACAACAATGCGGGCGGCTCGTTCGACTACACGATCGACGATGGCCACGGCGGCACCGACACCGGCTCGGTCACGTACCAGCAAGACACGAATGGGACGCTGAGCGGAACCAACGGCGACGACATCATCGTCGGCACTTCCAATAGCGAGACGATCGACGGCAACAGCGGCCGCGACTACATGATCGGCGGCGGCGGTAGCGATATCTTCGACTTCAATTCCACCTCCGACAGCGGCAATACGATCAATGCCGCCGACGTCATCGCGGACTTCGATACCGCCAACGACCATATCGACCTGCACGACATCGATGCGAATACCGGCACAGGCGGCAACCAGGACTTCACGACATTCAGCAACACATCGAACGTCGTTGCGCACGGTGTTTCGTGGTTCCAGAACGGCGCCGACACGGTGGTACAGATCGATACCGACGGCAACACCGCGAGCCCGGAGATGATGCTCGTGCTCACCGGCGTCAACGCCAGCAATCTGCACGCGGCGAATTTCGTCGGCTAGAACGGGCTTCGTCGATTGCGACCGGGGCCGGCGGGCGCGGCAGGGGCGCCGTCCGCTCCTCCGTCATTGCGAGCGCGAGCGAAGCGAGCGCGAAGCAATCCAGAATTGGGCGGGGCAACACTTTCGGCCTCCCGCCCATGACTCGCGGCGCCGCCCGCTCCGCCGTCATTGCGAGCCCGCGCGAGGCGCGGGCGAAGCAATCCAGAATTGGGCAGGGCGACACTTTCGGCCTCCCGACCAGGATGCGTGGCGTAGCCCGCCTGGATTGCTTCGGCGGCTTCGCCGCCTCGCAATGACGGTGGACAGGGCGGTGCCCTCGCCGCCCGTCCATGACTCGCGCCGCCGCCGCCCCTCCGTCATTGCGAGCCCGCGCGACCATAGTCCCCGTCATTGCGAGCCCGCGCGAGGCGCGGGCGAAGCAATCCAGACTTGGGCAGGGCAACACTTTCGGCCTCCCGCCCAGGATGCGTGGCGTAGCCCGACTGGATTGCTTCGGCGGCTGCGCCGCCTCGCAATGACGGAGGAGGCGCGCCTCGCAATGACGGACACAAATGCGCCGCCTCGCAATGACGGGCACCTGCGCCGCCTCGCGGTGACGGAGAAGGTGCCGCCTTGCGGTGACGGCGGCGCCGGTTCGCCCGTGTCCAGCGGGCGCGTCGCCGGTGTCGGCGCTGCGCCCGCCGCGGCGCTCACGTTCCGCGCGGCTTCCCCTTCGGCGCGGGCGGCAGCCGCCCGGTGACCACGCGCGGCGCGAAGCGGCTTCCGCCCGGCGCGCGCGCCGGCTTGTCCCTGGTCAGCGTGATGCTTGGGCCGCCGCCCGCGTCGACATAGCGCGCGGCGAACTTGTGCAGGCCGATATGGGTGACGGCCTCGTCGATGCGCGCCCAGATCTCGCCCCCGCACAGCGCCTGCCAGCGGTGGCAGAAGGCGAAATCATTGACGAGGAGCTGCCCGTCGACGGTGACGTTGTCGAAGGCGCGGATCATGCGGGCAAGCCCGGCCGAAAGCGGCGAGGCGCTCATTTCCGTCGGCTCGCTCACCTGCGGCAGCCGCTCGAGCAGCGTCGCGATCGCCTCGCGCTTGATCAGCATGAGACCGGTGCCGCAGGCGGCGACCTCCATGAAGCCCTTCTGCCGCCGCGGCACCTTCCCGCGCAGCGGCCGGAGGATGAAATCATGCGCGCGGGCAATGGCGCGCGCCTCCGGCTCGACCTTCGCCGCCGCGGCGAGCCGCTTCAGGTCGACCTGGCGCTTGGTGTAGACGACGCCGACCACCGGCTTGTCGAAGGCGATCATGTCGAGAACGAGCCGCGGCTCGAATCCCATGTCGGCGTCGACGAACAGGAGGTGGCTCGAGTCGCTCTTGTCGTACCAGTGGGTGAGCAGGTAGTTGCGCGCCTCGTTGACGTGCGCGTAGGACACCGCCGCGTGCCGCATCGTCCATTGGCGCTCGTTGAGCGCGCGCTGCAGCCTCAGCAGGCTCTGCACATAGGGCGTATAGAACACCTCGCCGAAGGCGGGCGTGGCGACGGTGATGCCGATTGCGGCCATAGGGTCCCGCGCGAATCGTGTCTCCCGGAGGCCTCATGTTGCCGCGAGCGGCCACGGCCGCGCAACCGCCTTGCCGCGCGGGGCCGTGACCCGGCGGCTCACAATGCGAGCGGCAGGAGCGAGCCGCGGCTCGCCGCAACGGTCTCGGGCGCATCGGCGCCGCCCGCGGCGAGGCCGGAGCGCGCGGCGCGGTACGCCGCGCCGGTGGTGATGCCCTCGTCCTTGCGCGGCACCCCCGCATAGGGCACGGCGAACAGCTTGACGCCCTCGGCATCGAGGGCAAACAGCGGCGCAAGCGAACGCGCGTCGCGTTCCTCGAGCGGCACCGACGTGCGATTGTCGAGAATCAGCCAGCGTCCCTCGCTCAGCACGGCGAGCACGGCGTGGTCGAGATGCACGACGTGATCATGCACCAACAGGACGCGCAGCTCGCGCGCCGGCGTGCCCGCGGCGACGAGCGCCGCGTATTTGGCGATGGCATAGTCCTCGCAATCGCCGAGGCCGGTGTCGAACGAGCCCTTGCCTTCGGCATCCACCGGCGCCGACCAGCGATCGGGCACCCCCCATTGCGCGATGTCCGCGGCATAGCGGATCGCCGCGTTGACCCGGCGGTTGACGAACTCGATGCGCGCACGGCCCTGCAGCGTCTCGGCCTGGGCGACGACGTCGAGAAAGCGCGCTTCCCCGGCGCGGCAGCGGCTGGGGTCGGCGCGGCAGCGCGCCAGCGCCGGCGCTTCCGCCGCGACGGCGGCCTCGACCGCGCGCCATTTGATCCACAGCGGCCCTTCCGGCGCCTTGAACGCGAACAGCCCGAACGGTTCCTCGCCGCGCGGCGCGGCGGGCGGCGGTGTGCCCGCGTCGATGCCGGGCGTGGTCGGGTCGACGGCGGCGAACCGGATCCCGGACGGAGCGGCGGCGCCCGCTCGCGCTCGGGCGAGCACTTCGTTGATGGTGAAGAAGCGCGCCGGCCCGCGCCGGGAGGGCAGAGGCGCGGTGGGCGGCGCCGGCGGCGCGGCCTGCTCGGCTTGCGCCGGCGGCATCTCGGTCGCGGCGAGTGCGATCCGCTCGCGACCGTCGCGCAGGGTGGAGGCGGCGCCGGTCGCGGCGATCGTCTCCGTGCCGCGATCCGGGGAGACGGGCGCGGCCGCGTCGGCCGAGCGCACCGCGGGTGCCGCCGAGGGAACGGGCGCCTGCACGGCGGCGCGCGGCACGGCGATCGTTGCCGGAGCTTCGCGCTCCGGGAACGGCGCGGGCAGCAGGCCGGCGACGAGCACGAGGCTCATCGCGATCCCACGCCCTTCGGCGAGGGTGATCATGTTCAACGCCCCGATCGGTCGGGGCGTCGATCGGCGCGTCGCATTCCGCCTAAGCGGAGAGCGCGGTGCGCCGAACCTCGCCCCGTTTTCTTGTTCGGGGCGAGACCTAGCCGCGGGCCCGCTTCGGGCCGGTTAAGTCGCGGCCATTGCCGCGAGCTTTATTGGCAGATGGGTGAAGGGCGTCCGAGCGGGATCGATCGCATTTGCCTCAAATGCGGTTCATCCTGCTTAGCGTTCCCTTAATGCTTCCTCGCGCAGCAGTCGCGCGGGCTTGATGAGATAGTCGAGCACGGTCTTCTGGCCGGTGAGCACCTCGACGGTCGCGACCATGCCGGGGATGATCGGCAGCGGATGCTCGGCGCTGCCGAGGTAGTTCTTCTCGGTGCGCA
>Ga0209061_1004524_pt1 | contig 13274 bp, 11 predicted proteins | sample Coa_R1_10_FD_187157 | JGI IMG/M metagenome (GOLD analysis project Ga0209061, IMG submission 187157) | Surface soil microbial communities from Centralia Pennsylvania, which are recovering from an underground coalmine fire - Coalmine... | ecosystem: Environmental > Terrestrial > Soil >...
GGCTGGCTGATCGCGCCAATACATCGACACAAGACAATCAACTTTGCTATAATGAGCACAACCTACGGAGATCAGTTTTGTATACCATAGGGCGCTATTGAAATATGGCCGACAAAGCTGCTTGCCTGGCTAAAAGAAAAGGCATGCTGCACTATCAGGCAAGCACTATCATCGTGCCAATCGATGACAGGTCGATTTAGAGATCGAGGGTATAGTGATGAGTTTTTTAGAATCGATTCAGCATGGTCTAGAAAAGGCTTCCCAGGAGGCCGCACGTATAGCCAAAATCCAGCATCTGCACAACGTTGTCACGGATCTGAACTTCAAAGTCTCACAGCAAGGGCAGAATCTAGTCGCCAAAGCAATGGACATGTATCAGCAGGGGGTCCTGGCCCAGGGAGAACTTACCGCGATCTGTCATCAGATCGCTGAGTACCAACAGCAGCTCAAAGAGGTTCACGAGGAGCTTCAGCGCTTGCAAGCTACTGAAGATGCCGCTGCGCAACAAGCAAACGCCCAACAGGCTGCTCCTGTGGCCCCTGCTCCGGCCAGCTATCCGGGCTATCCACCAGCGCCTCCCGCTGGGACCGTCCCGCCAGGCTATCCCGCCTATCCGGTCCCATCTGTTTATCCCCCCTACGCTCCTCCAACAGGCTATCCTGCTTACCCGCCAGTCCCTCCGGTTCCACCCGCTCAGCCAGCACCATCCCAAACACCAGCACCAGCTCCCGCTGCTCCTGTGCAGTCAGATCCTGCTCCAGCAGCACCTGCTTCCAGCACAGCAGAAAAGCCCCACACCCGATCTCATACATCTGCCCATCACGCAGCCTCCGCTCCTTCTGAGGCCAGCCCAGAATCCGCTGCGGCAGCCGCGCCCGGCTCGTACCAGCAGGGCGTTCTGCCACCGGTTTTCTCGCCATTCACTGCGCAATCTGGTACACCTTCACCCGCCGAATCGGCGAAGGCGGGCGAGGCAGCCGACCAGGATAAGAAGAAGGCATAAGGCAAGCGAGCAGCAAATAGAGAGACCAGGAAATAAACGCAGCGAGAGAAGCCGAAGAAACTGGACTGGCCAACTCCCGCTGCGTTTTTCTTCTGTACGAAAAAACTCTACCGCTGCGGCTGATAAGGGCCGGTAATCCTTTCGAGGTTTGGGCGATAGAGAGTTGTATGATAATCCTCCAGGTTTACGCGCCGGGCAGGCAGGTTCTTCCCAGGAACATCGGTGTAGATAAAGGACCCGTCGCGGTATGCTACCATTACATCATACATACCAGCTGTCACCGCGCTCATCGCCATATTGGCGTAGTAGATCGCCATGTGTTTATCATATACCACCGGCTCGCCGCTGCGCAGAAAATAGGTCAGGTCGATGGCCAGGAACCGCACGCCCGGCAGGCGTCTGCCTAATTCCTCCGCGAGAAATTCAGCGACATTGACCTTTTTGCGATGTCCATAGGCATCTGGTTCTCCAACCTCCGGTACCGGAACGCCAAAGTTCGCTCCTTCAGAGAGAATCACTGACGAGTAGTGCTGGGGATTCTCTCGATCCTGCGCGACCAGTTCAGCCAGACGGTCGATATCGGCGGGCGCTTCAGGAATGATCAGCCGATCAGCCCACGTTACCAGCGCGGTCTCCAGCGCGGTGAAGCCAGCGTCGCGGCCAAACATGCGGTACAGAATGGTTTCGCTATGCGACTCGGCCGTCGAACGGATGCGATTGACAAACTCAACTGCACGATCAATCGCTGTCTGGAAGCCAATACAGTAATCTGTGCCAGGTACATCATTATCCATGGTCTTGGGAATGCCCCAGACAGGGATACCTTTTCCGGCGAGAACTGAACCGTAGCTGAGAGTGTCGTCACCGCCGATCACTACCAGGCCATCCAGCTCCAGAAATTGCAGATTCTTGATCACCTCATCCGTCAGATCGATACGCTCATCGGGTTTATGACCTTCCCCAAGATGACGCAGATGTTCGGGCAACTCTTTTACCTGTACACGCGCCGGATTAGTTCGCGTGGACTGCAAAATCGTGCCCCCTTCTCGATCAATCGTGCGCGTATTCAGGCGATTGAGAGGCATAACGTAATGATCACGCCAGGTTGCTGGATCATCCGCACGGAACAGCAGATCATCATACTTTTGCGCGCGGTCCAGGTACGTAATTCCAGCCCATCCTGCGCGCAAACCCAGCACGCGAATTCCCAGAGGCTCAGCTCGATAGACCAGCGCTTTGATAGCCGCATTGAGTCCGGGCACATCACCACCGCCGGTCAGCACGCCAAGCGAACGAATTTTGCTCGATGATTGTTTTGGCATAAAACTCTCTTTCCCTCTATCTTAAGAATGTTACTCGTGACTGCTCTGCGAGTCGTTAACCACCGACTGGATTATATTCATTGCGCCGGGGCAAGTCAACGTTCCGCTGCTTCTTTCGTCCGCAGGTGCGAGAGCTGCGCTTCACCACTTATTGTGATCAAGCGTGCCCCACGACTAGAGGTGAAGTATGTCCAGGCCCATTGAAAGAGCGCTATCAGGCGGTTGCGAAAACCAATCAGGTAATAGATATGGATAATCAACCAGAGCATCCAGGCCAGTAAACCACTGAGCCTGAACCCTTTTATATCGACGATGGCATAGGAACGCCCAACAGTAGCCAGATTTCCTTTATTGACATAGCGAAAAGGGTGCTCCTTTCCGCCAACGGTTACACGCTGCTTAATCAACGCGGCGACATAGCGACCTTGCTGCATGGCAACCGGAGCCACCCCTGGAAGAGGCTTCCCCTGCTGCATAATGGAGGCAGTGTCTCCAATAACAAAAACGTTGGGATGACCAGGCAGCGATAAATCAGGTTGAACACGCACCCGCCCGCCGCGATCCACATCAGCACCCAACCACTCTCCGGCCGGTGAGGCGGCCACGCCCGCGCACCAGATGATCGTTTCACTACGAATACGTCCACCGGGAACCAGTACTCCCTCAGCATCGATCTGCTCTACCGGCGTATTCGTCCTAACCTCAACTCCCAATTGATTCAGCGCTCGCTGCGCCTTCTTCGCCAGCTTTTCCGGGAAAGCCGTCAGGATACGCGGGAGAGCCTCGATCAGAATTACGCGGGCAGAGGCAGGATTAATATGACGAAAATCCCCGGCAAGCGCTCTACGAGAGAGCTCCGCGATGGCTCCCGCCATCTCAACGCCGGTTGGACCAGCTCCCACCAGCACAAAGGTTAGCAACTCTCTGACTTTCTCAGGATCAGGCTCCATCTCAGCACGTTCAAAGGCCCCTAGAATATGATTGCGAATAGTCGTGGCCTCAACAAGCGACTTCAGCCCTGAGACATACCTGCTCCACTCAGGATGCCCAAAGTAGTTATCCCGCGCGCCCGTGGCTAGCACCAGATAGTCGTATGAAACCGCGTGCTCTCCCATTAACACGCGATGGCCCTCCAGGTCCACACCGCTTACCTCCGCCATTAAAACTTCCGTATTCTTCTGCCTGCGTAAAATATGGCGAATCGGCGAGGAGATATCCGCCGGAGAGAGTTCGGCGGTCGCTACCCAGTACAGCAATGGTTGAAAGAGATGGTGGTTGTTGCGATCAATCACGGTCACACGTACCGGCGCCTTGCCCAGAGCTTTTGCGGCCTGGAGACCTCCGAAGCCTCCACCAACAACCACAACACGCGGAGGGTGTTCCATAGAACGCTTTTCGGTCACTTCCGAATGTATCTTCTTCGCTCGCGTCTTCACAGATCCCTTCCTTTCGCAGAGTTTTTCTCAATGCTCCCTCTCTATTATGGCAGCTACTCTCCTATCGCTTCACATCTATACTTTAGCGTAAAGACGGAGAGAGTGACAACGACAACTTCCATCTGCTCGCTTTCCTTCGCCGAAACGATCCTATCGTTCTCTCTGCGAGCGAATTTCTTGTGCCCCTGTAGAATAAAAAGAGAAAAATCGCTCGACAAGGAGGGAAAACGGTGACGCCCTTTTTAACAAGCAAGCAGCTAGCACAGGAATTGCAAATCATTCCGTACAGAGAACGAAAACGAAAACCTCGCACACATGCCCTGAAAAGGCACCCGTTTCTGCTCTTGCTTGGCGGCCTGCTCATTCTCTGCATTTTGCGCGCAGTCGCGGTCTACGCATGGCCTCTTCCAGAACAGCCCATAACTTGCAACCAGTACCTGGAAGCGGCCGATTATCCCCGGGTGGTTCACCTCCAGACACAAAATCAGCAGATGGCTGCCGTGCAGATCGTCAATGATCTGGATGGTGGCTTGCCTGCCGCGCTGGTTCAGGTGATCACGCACGGATTACAAAACACACTGGACGTGTATATCTTTGGCTGCTCAATGCAAGGAAACCAGCCGCACCTCACCCGGCTCTTCACCCAGCGAGGATTGATTCAGGGAGCTGTCGAGTTGACGCCTGAGCATACTTTTATCACCCGAACATTGGATACCAGGCTCGCGCCAGACGTGATTCCGTTTCTTCAGCCACTTCAACAGAACGTGTATCACGAATATGCCTGGGAACAAGGCCATTTTGTCCCAATCGCTTTCCCCGGCTTCTATCCCGTGACCAGCCAGACTGAGGCCGAGGCTCTCCAGCAAAGTGCCGATAACGGGCAAGAATTGCCCTGGAACGACCCGGTGACCACGGCCATCCAAATGAGCAAAGATCTTCTGCAATGGTCCCCTGATCCGCAGGCGCAGCTCCTTTCTCGCACAGGAGATACAGCCGAGGTTTCACTGACCGAGCAGAGTCCTCATATCGTCCTCGTGGTCACGCTCAAGCAATTGATCGAGTCAGATAGCGCCGGTCTCTGGTTTGTTACCGACGCACGCACCAGAGGTATGCTGATCTCCCGCTTCGGTACCCTAGACCAGCCGCTGCCTACGACCCTCCATTCTCCCTTGCAGTTCAGCGGCGCCAACGCCCTGGTCGATGGCCAGACTACTGCCACGCTCTTTGACCATACCATGACGCCCGTGAGCCGGGCAATCAACATACCGCTAACCGTCCACCCGGATAGTAGCTATTCTGGTACAATACCTTATGCCAACTTGACAAGCGGTCAGCAGGGTGTGTTGCTTATCAAGTCCCTGCCTCGTCCGGGGAATCTCAATAAAGAGTCGGGTCAGATGTTGTTGACAGGTGTTATCCTCAATTGATGGGTAGTCGTCCGCTCAAAAACATGCTACAATGCTCCCATGAGTGAACTAACCAATCAAATCGAACGCCTGCAAGGGCGCGTCCATGAAACTATGGTGCGTCTTTGACTTGGCCAGCAAAAAACAAGAAATCGAGAAATTAGCAGCCGAGAGCATGGCGGAAGACTTCTGGTTCGATAATCGCAAAGCTCAGGCTCATATGCAGCACCTCAACGCGCTACGCGAAGAGGTTACAACCTGGGAAGGCATTGCGGCACAACTGGACGACCTGCACGAACTGGCCGCATTATTAGAGGAGGAGCCGGACGCGGAGATGCAGGCAGAGGTCGCACAGTCGCTCACCGAAGCCGAACAAGAAGTTGAGAAGCTGCAATTCTCCCTGATGCTTAGCGGCGAGCACGACGAGAAGAATGCCATTATAAGCATTCATGCCGGCAGTGGCGGCGTGGATGCCGCCGACTGGGCCGAGATGCTGCTGCGCATGTATCTGCGCTGGGCCGAGAATCATAAATTTCGCACAGAGATCTATGACTACAACGAAGGTGAAGAAGCTGGCATCAAAAGCGTCACCGTCGGAATCACCGGTCGCTACGCGTATGGCTACCTGCGTTCCGAGATCGGCACCCATCGCTTGATCCGCCTCTCGCCTTTCGACGCCGCGCATCGCCGCCACACCTCCTTCGCCAAAGTCGAGGTGATGCCCGATATCGAAGATACCATCGAGATCAACATTCGTCCCGAGGATCTCGATATCGATACCTACCGCTCAACCGGTGCGGGTGGCCAGCACGTCAATAAAACCGATTCGGCAGTGCGCATGCGTCATATTCCTACTGGAATTGTCGTGACCTGCCAGAATGAGCGCTCGCAGATCCAGAACCGCGAGGTAGCATTGAAGCTGCTCAAGGCGCGCCTCTATGAACTCGAAGTGAAGAAGCGCGCGGAAGAAAACGCGAAGTTGAAAGGCGAGTTTGTGCAGGCCGATTTCGGCACACAGATTCGTACCACGACCATTCACCCTTATAATATCGTCAAGGACCATCGTACTAACTTCGAGACCAGCGATACCGACGGTTATCTGAACGGCAACGTGGACCCGTTCATCCGTGCGTATCTACAGATGCAAGCCAGTGGGGTCACCGCTGGAACGTAACACTTGCGCCTATACTAGAGAACAGGAGAGGCGGCTAGTCCCGCCTCCCCTGTTCTTTTTTCTGTGTCGGTGTATTACGATCATTGGCAAGGCCGCAATAAGATAATATATATATATCTAGTTTTCCTTCTTTCTACTGCTATCACGTAGGCAATGAAGTAGAGCGTCTTGAACACAAGTTGTGAAATCAAAAAGAAAATGGAGCAAAACCATGAGTAAAGATCAATCCCAATCCCCAGGTGAAGAGACCTTTCTGGAAAAGCTGGCCCTACGGCTGCTCGTCTTCCCGGGTGATCCGCGAGTGAGTAAGCCACGCCTTTTCCTCGGCAAGATTCCTGAGAACTTTCCAATCGATGTGCCCATACCCGCAGAAAGCCGTGTGCTAGGAACTCTGGCACGCAGCGAAGCACATAGTGAGATCATACTGGAAAGCGACCTTAAGCCGGATGAAGTAGCCGCTTTCTATCGCGAACATCTCACGGCCCACGGCTGGAACGAGCAGGAAGACGAGATGAGGCATCACGTGGGCGGTTTTGTCCATTCCGGCTTCGGCCCGCACAACCATATCGTCTTCTGCCAGAGTTCTACCAACGCTGCACTTACCTTGAGGCTTATGCAATTGGAAGGAACAGCAACAGATATCCGCCTGGATATTACCCTGAGCAGCGAAAGCAATCCCTGTAACCAGCAGAAGCGCCCGCGCCATCGCGTACACCACAGCCATCGCAATTTGCTTCCTCCCTTAGTGCCCCCGGCTGGTGCACAGCAGCGCGGCGGTGGCGGTGGCGGCGGAGATACCGAATGGCACTCAAACGCTACTCTCAAAACAGATCTGCCTCTGGACGTGTTAGCGAGGCATTACAGCGAGCAGTTGCGTAAGGGCGGCTGGATACAGAACGGTGAAGGCGCAAGCGGCCCGCTCGCCTGGCACACGTGGAAGTTTACCGACGAAGATCAGGAACCGTGGCACGGCTTATTTTTTATCCTGCAAAAACCCGAAAAGGAAGGGGAGTACGTTCTCTACGCCAGAGTAGAATGGGACGGCCCGGAGAGCAATACGCACGCCTTTAGCTGGTTGGCTATAACGAAGTCTACCAATAGTTCAACGCCTCTCAGAGATTCTTAGCTCCCATAAAAAGCACTGAGAGCAAGATTTCTCTGTAGTCTTGCTCTCAGTACACTTCTTACGCCTGCACAAACTCACGCAGGCCATAATAGCGTTCAGGATAGCGCAGCTTGCGCAGCGCCTTCACTTCGATTTGGCGGATCCGTTCGCGGGTCAGCTTAAACTCGGCGCTTACTTCGTCCAGCGTGTGATAGTGCCCATCCTGCAAGCCGTAGCGCATCTCGATAATTGTGCGCTCTCGCGGATTAAGGATTGCCATAGCCTGCTCAAGATTATCGCGCAACACCTGATGTGAAACGCGGTCGGCTGGCGCGATCATGCTTGTATCCTCCAGCGTATCGGCCAGATGGTACTGCTCGTCATCAGCCATGGGCGCGTCCAGGGAGATAGGCTGATCAGAGACATTGAGCAACTCCACTACCCGTTCTTTCGTCAGGCCAACCTCAGCGGCCAATTGCTCAGGCAGGGCCTCGACCCCTTGCTCCTGGTAGATCCGCCGGGCGATACGCTTGATCTTATAGATCAGCTCCACCACGTGAACCGGGATATGAATGGTACGGGAATGCTCGGCAATGGCCCGACTGATCGCCTGGCGAATCCACCACGTTGCATAGGTACTGAAACGAAACCCGCGTTTATAATCAAACTTCTGCGCCGCGCGCATCAGACCAATGTTGCCCTCCTGAATCATATCGAGCAGCGGCAGGCCCTGGTTAGAGTAACGCTTGGCAATGCTTACTACCAGGCGCAAATTAGCCTCGATCAACTTCCTGCGCGCAACACTATCCCCACGCGCAACCCGCTCAGCCAGAGCCAGCTCCTGTTCTGCGGTCAACAAGGGATACGAACCAATCTCTTTCAAATATTGTTTTACCGCGTCATCAGCCGCCCCTCGCTGCTTCTCCTCGCCCTGCTCTTCCCACTCATCCTCCTTCTCCTCGTCAAGCATCTCTCCCCCATCTGGCTCAGTATATAAATCGCTCAGGGTATAAGAAACTCGCTCCCTGGCATAGTTCCTCTTTCCCCCGCCGGCAGAAACTTCGTCCAAGGGACGATCCATATCGCACACTTTAACAACTTGCTTGCCCATACCAGTAACTCCTTCTAAACCGTAACACGCTAAAGCAAATTGATGAACTCGCAGGCAGCCAGGTGTTCCCCACGACCCATACAATGACGTTGTCTTTTTGTTCAGAAATGTTCTTCCACTGGTAAATGTAGCAATAATCATGCCAAAACGCCCCACGAGCAGAAAATCAGATCCTTCCCTGGCCCAGCGCGGAATAAGCCGGTAGCTAGAGAGATTGGCCTTGATAGGATTCCCTACTCCCTCTCTAAACATCGACAAGTATGTATTGATCTTTAGAGAAAGCGTGCAATCCAGGGCCACTGAGAGATGAATATATTTCCAGGGTTTGCGGAAATTTCCCCAGGCGGGCAGTGAAATGATGGATAGAAGTCCACGAAAGCTTGACGGAAATTGGAGCACCTGCTATGCTAGCAATGTAAGCAGTCTCCGGAAGGATTTATAGGATGGCAAGCTCCTTCTGACTGCACGGAATGTTGCCTGTCGTTTCCATGAAAAAAATTTCATGAACCTGCTGACAGAAAACAAAAAGTATGGTATGATAGCGACGGCAGAAGCCATGTAGGACTGCTGTGGGGACGCGGATGCAGCGGCGGAGGCTCCCCCTCGGCTTACTTCTCGCCAAACCTCACCAGAATTGTGTGGTCAGGTGGGCGCATACTATCCCTCGTGAGAAGGAAGGAGGCGATTTCGTGGAGAACGCATTTCCTCGGTGTCGCAAGTGTAGTGAAGGTGATCTGGTTCCGCTTTCGGATTTCGGTAGCCAGGGAGCTTCCATTGAGTACAAGGCCTGGGTTTGCACAAACCCATCATGCCTGTACAACATCAAAATCCGTAACGGCGATATCATTATCAATGAACCCATTAGCGATGGGTCACTCCACTCCTATCGCACCAGTCGGCAGTAGAGAAGTTTACCGGATATTCATTTTTTTCTGAAAGAATGAATATCCGGTAAACTTTCTCAGCCGGTGCAGATCAGTGGAGGGAGGAGGATAAAAGGCAAACGAACTGGCCTTTTGCCTTCTCCTCCGTGTTTGCTCTCATCACGTCCCTGGTGCCACTACAGGGTTTTCTGGGGACGGAGTAACGTGTGTTTGCCCCCGGCGAATGCCGGAGAATGGCTTGTCACGATATTTTATAATAACATGTAAGCTTCTTTCTTTGTTCTTAATACAAATTTTTCGTATTTTCGTATTAGAGCAGTTGGCAGCGAGAGTATGTACTCTGTGCCTGGGTACTTGTGGAAAGAGAGTCAGGATAAACGTGCTCAATCGATTCTTTGGGCAGAAAGCAAAAGAAGAGCCAGAGGCAACGCCTCCACCTGAGCGTCCTCAGGAACCTGCAGAAGGGGCTTCTGTGGGAGAACAAGGCTTTAATCCTTTTAAAAAGAGTTTGAGCCGGACACGTCAGTTTTTCAGCCGCTTTACCGGTGCGGTCGAAGAAAGCGCAACCGGTGGTTCAGGTACCGCGGATGCAAGATCAGCTGATTCTGGCCTCGGCGTGTATACCGCTCCAACGAAGCAGCCAGTAAAACCAATCCCCATCACAGACGAGATATGGGACGAGCTAGAGGAAGCGCTCCTCTCGGCCGACGTAGGGCCGGCTACCAGCATGTGGCTAATGGAACGCCTGCGCGAGCGAGCCAGTGAAGAGCGAATGCGCATGGTTCAGCAGGTTCAAAGAGCCCTGCAAGAGGAGATGACCTCCTTACTCGGCGCAGCTTCTCCTCTGCGCTTCGCCAAACAATCTCCCCTGACGGTGATCCTGGTCATCGGAGTCAACGGCTCCGGTAAGACTACCAGCATTGCCAAGATGGCCTGGCGCCTGACTAACGAGGGACACAAGGTAATCCTGGCCGCAGCCGATACATTCCGCGCCGCTGCCATCGACCAGTTGAAAGTCTGGGGTGAACGAATAGGCGTGCCCGTGATCAGCCAGGGACCCGGCGCTGACCCCGGCGCAGTAGTCTATGATTCTATTCAGGCCGCCAATACACGCGGCTGTGATGTCTTGATTGTAGATACAGCCGGGCGCTTGCATACTAAATACAACTTAATGGAAGAGCTGAGAAAGATCAATAAAGTGATCCAGAAATTGCTCCCAGAGGGTCCCCAGGAACTCCTGGTGGTGATTGACGCCACGACAGGGCAGAATGCTCTTCTGCAGGCCCGCAAATTCGCGGAAGATATCGGCCTGACCGGAGTAATCATCACAAAACTCGATAGCACTGCTAAAGGAGGCTTCGCCTTCGCTGTAGCCGACGACCTGGGCGTACCCATCAAATTTGTGGGAACAGGCGAAAAGATTGAGGATCTCGCGCCGTTTGATCCTCAGAGTTTTGTGGCTGCGCTCTTTGCGCAAGACTGACCAGAACTGATAGGGAGATTGTACATGGCCAGAGAAGCAGCCGTTCCACCAGCTGGGGAAGCGAACCCCAATGAGTTTCAGCGACCTCGTCCAACTACAGGGAATCTGGTGGTCAAATGCCCCAAATGCAAGGAAATTTTGCTGGCACGGGAATGGGAGAAGAACCAGAAGGTTTGCCTGCGCTGCAACTACCATTTTAAACTGACCGCTCAGGAACGGATCAAACTGCTGGTTGACCCCGAGAGCTTCGTCGAAATAGACGCCAATATGGTTTCGGCCGATCCTCTGAAATTCGTCAAAAGCACGAAGGATGAGGTTCAGACCTACCCCGATAAATTACAGGAAGAGATGAAAAAATCGGGTCTGAACGAAGCGGTCATTAGCGGTCACGCGCTGATTGAAAGCATGCCGTTAGCCCTGGCAATTATGGATTTCCGCTTCCTGGGAGCCAGCATGGGTTCGGTCGTAGGTGAGAAGATCACCCGCACGATTGAACTTGGATTGGCCAGAAAGATACCAGTGCTGGTTGCTTCAGCCTCTGGAGGTGCGCGCATGCACGAAGGCACCTTTGCGCTGATGCAAATGGCGAAAACTGCCGCGGCGCTGGCAAAACTGGGCGACGCTGGCATTCCTTATTTCAGCTTGCTCACCGATCCCACCACTGGTGGTGTAACTGCGAGCTTTGCCATGCTTGGTGACGTCACCCTGGCCGAGCCTGGCGCATTGATCGGCTTCGCAGGGCCACGCGTCATTGAACAATTTATGCATATTAAACTGCCTGAAGGAACCGTTAACTCCGAGTTTGTCCTCCAGCATGGGATGATCGACGCGATCATTCACCGCAGCAAGTTGCGCACAACCCTGGCTCGCCTCCTGCGGATGTACGCCGCCGAGGCGCGGCCCTGGACCAGAGGGAGTCGAGCATTACAGGTAGCCAAACAAATAGAGGGAAACGATGGCCTACGACCTGGAATTTGAGAAACCGCTTGCCGAACTAGAGAAAAAAATCGCCACCTTGCAGAAAAAAGGCGACCGGCTGAAACCGGAGGAACACCGGCAGATCCAGGACCTGGAACGCGAACTACGTCGCAGGACCGAAGAAATTTACCGCGACCTTACCTCGTGGCAAACGGTGCAGATAGCTCGCCATAAGGATCGACCTCATTCTCTCGATTATCTGCACATGATCTGTGACGACTTCTTTGAACTCTGCGGTGACCGCGCGTATAGCGACGACCACGCGATTCTGGGTGGCTTGAGCCAGATAGATGGGGAAACGCTGATGTTTGTCTGCCATCAGAAAGGACGCACGATGAAAGACAAACAGTATTACAATAACGGCATGCCGCACCCTGAGGGCTTCCGCAAAGCGGGGCGCCTGATGCTCCAGGCCGAGAAATTTGGTCTTCCGGTAGTCACTCTGATCGATACCCAGGGCGCGTTTCCTGCTCTGGAAGACGAGGAACGAGGGCAGGCTGAAGCGATTGCCTCCAATCTCTATCTTATGTCGCGCCTGCGCGTGCCTACACTAGGGATTGTAATCGGCGAAGGGGGGAGCGGCGGCGCACTGGCGCTGGGCGTCACCGACCGCATACTCATCATGGAATTCGCTATCTATACCGTAACCTCGCCTGAATCCGCAGCCTCGATCATCTGGCGCTCAACCTCGTTCGCGCAGCAGGCAGCCGACGCTATGCGAATTGGCGGACGCGAACTAAAAACGCTGGGCCTGGTAGACGATATCATCCCCGAACCGCTGGGTGGCGCGCACCACAATCCCCGTCTGGCTGCCGAAACCCTCAAGGCCACGATCCAGAAGAACCTGGCGGAGCTCAAACAAATTCCCCTGGATGAACTGCTAGAGATGCGTTACCAGAAATATCGTTCAATCGGCCACTTCGCCTGGGCCGATGAGGCACCCCAGACCTGAATCTGCCCATTGCCCTGAGTGCTGTCACGCCATCAAAACAGGCTTGAAGGTACACGAAAGTATCGTTCGTACCTGGGTGAATTCTGGCGAGCTTACTCCCACCTGGATCGGCACACGAGAGTATAGGATAAGCCGCGCTGCCCTGAGAGAGTTTATCCGCAAGCGCAGCAGACCACGACCTCCCACTGATCACTGAGTAACCTCAACTTAGTCCCTCAAAGATCCCTTGTGCCTCTGGATTCTTCAGCAGAGCGGACGTTTCTGGCTGGACCACAAAGACAATCTGGGTCTCGTCGATAGGCAGGTGATCGGTGCCGAACGGCAACTGGATATGCACGGCCATGATACCGGGCCGCGTGCTCAAATAGCTCTGGGCTAGCGTGAGGGAGGCACCTTTGATGGCTTGACGCCATTGCTCCT
>Ga0209061_1004530_pt1 | contig 13260 bp, 13 predicted proteins | sample Coa_R1_10_FD_187157 | JGI IMG/M metagenome (GOLD analysis project Ga0209061, IMG submission 187157) | Surface soil microbial communities from Centralia Pennsylvania, which are recovering from an underground coalmine fire - Coalmine... | ecosystem: Environmental > Terrestrial > Soil >...
CATCCCGCTCGCTGCCAGGTGTAACAGTACCAGTGAGGGTCATCCCCGCCGAAGACCTGCAAGCTCGGACGCACATCCCCCCGGTAGTGATGGCCTAGCAACGGGCAGCGACCAACGCCACGCCTATCCAGCCGGGTGTAACTGCCAATCACCGCGAAGATGTCTTGCGAGCGACACCAGTGTCGTATCGCCCCACGCTCGACACGCTCGTATAGACCCTCTCTGAGAGCAACTTGCTCACTTTGCGCGTCTTCCTGCTCGCTCGTCACATGCGCAGGCACCGCTACCCGCGCCGCATGCTCGCATAGCCACAGACAGCAGTCGGCAACTGTTTCCCCCACCGGCCACAGTTGCCCATCCCGTCCGACGCGCAGGAAGGGATACCAGCCGCCGCTTTGTCGATGCACGCCCAACGGCAGGCGCACCAGCGAGCCAACGCCGCCAGCGCGCAAGCCGTCCTGTCTGGGATAGAGTTCCACGCCGTAGGCCACCGCATACGGCAACAGCCACGCGCGCACGCGCCGCCCCGCCGTTGGTTCTTGCAGGAAGACCCACAGATGCCCACCGCGTCGACTGGCTTCCAGCAGCGAGGCGACCCCTTCAGCCGCCAGTTCCCCCGCCAGCCGGGCCAGCCGCTCCAGCCCGTCGGCCATATCCGCATCGAAGACCGCAAACGAGCAACTTCCCAGAGCATCGAGGACGTAGGTACCGAGCGTGTAACGCCCAAGCAGATGATCGGCCAGCCGCGAGAGCGAGAGACGGATATACGAGGGGCGATAGGAGCCATCGGCTTGCTGCACCGCGTAATAATCCCATACATGCACGAACCAGCGCGCATAGCCACGCACCACGTGCGCCGTCACCCCGTACATGGCACCACCCTACATGCGCCCCTGAAACTGCTTGTAGGCTTCCACCTGTTCCATGTAGTCGCGCTGGCTGTTGTAGAGACCGTCGCCTAACTCCTCTCCCCGGCTGGCTTCCGGCACCGGGTACTGCTCAGCTATGTCGTAATAGGCGCTCAGGTCTTGCCTCATCGCTTGCCATAGCCCCCGCAGTCGCTCGCTGAACGTTCCCAGACGCGCCTGCACATCCATGCGTATCTGCTCATATTCCGCGCGCAGGGCGGCAACCTCGGGCTGGTAGTTGCCCATTACCTGTTGCCAGATCACTCCCAACTGCTCGCGCAACGCCTCACGTTGCTGCTCAACCCGCTCGTCTAACGTTCCATCGTAGTAATGATCGAGGTAATAGCTCAGCACCTGGGCCAGTTCCCCCGGATAGAGGGCCTCAAGGGCATCCAGTTCCACCGCCCCTTCGCCGTGCCGCACCTCAAAGCCCACACGCCGCCGCTCGGTCTCTTTGATGGGCGTGCGCGGCAACTGGTAATATTGCACCTGTTGCAGTGTCAGCACCACTGGAAAAAGGCGGATATCCAGATCGAGGCCGAGCGTGCGCACGAAGTATTCAATCTTGCGCGAGACAGCCACCGGCATCGATTGCCCGGCAGGGTCGAAGTCAGAAACGTAGAGGATACGCGCCGGTTTGTCCGCTTCAGCCAGCCGATGTACCAGCGCCAGGGTGGCCGTAATGCTCATCTCCCCCATGCCCGTTTGCAGATTGGCCTGGTAGCGTTGGCAAAGCGGAATGAGGATATCATTCATGGTCGATTTCTCGCACCACACTTCCAGGTAATAGGGCTGATTGGCCTCATAACCGCCCACCGCGTAGGTTGGCAGTTGCGGAAAATCCGGCAGCTTCATGTCCAGTCGGTGCGAAGCGTTGTAGACCCACACATCAGGACGGCTCACACGCCAGTTTTTCGCGTAGAGCATCACCTCCGGGGTACGGCGGTCATTGAAAGCTTCCGGGTCAACCAGCCGCAGGTAACGCGCCGCCTTGGAGGCCAGGTTGAGGATATCCCAACATTCGATGGTGTTCTCATACGGCTTGCCGTTGGGCAGCAAGACCGGCGAGTCCTGGCTGATAATCTGGTAATGCACGCGGCGAAGATGGGCGCGTTCGAGTCCAAAGGCTTGCCAGAGAGAGGCGAACCATTCGCCAAGCGCCAGATCGGTGGGGGTTCCCGTGTAGAACGGGTCATTTTGCGGCGCCAGCACAATCAGATCATTGATCGTGACGCCTTGCGCTTTCGCCAGTTGCTTGATGCGCCCGTAGTTCATCTGCTCGTCACAGGTGTTACTCATAGACCACCTCCATCCATACCACCACGCAGAGGCGCGCCGCAGGTGCATGTACACCCACGACGCGCCCTGTTCCACACGCGCTCCTCTTCAGGGGTGACGCTGAAAGTGCCGCCACTGGTGCCGGTCAGCAAAGATCACCACTTGCCCACTGGCCTGTGCCGCCCGCACCAGCGCCGCCTCCTGCTTGCTCAGTCGTTTCCCCTTGCCAATCACCAATGCCCCTGTTACCGGGTCAAGCGAGACGCCTACGGTACCGAGGCCATCGACCCGAAAGGGACGTTACTGGCAGTGGCTGCCGCAGTCGGTTTCGCCCCCCCGCGCGGGGGTACCAACGGCGAATTGTAGCCGCTTTGATAGGTTGGCACCGCCTGCCCGTTACCCCATTTAGGCTGTCCCTTCGGCATGACCGACCCCGCCGCCTGCTTACTACGGTCTAAGTCCACATCGACAACGGCCAGCAGCAGCGAGACCAGGGGAATGATGGAGAGGGCCACGTAGGTCATGAAGGTGAGAGCCGCCCGTTGCCCCGGCGAGACGGCATGCAGCCAGGTCGCGTTGGCAATCACCGCCGCCGCCAGCGCGTAGTTGCAGAACATCTCGACAAACTCGACGACGATGCAGATGGGAGCGTAGGCCCAGATTTGCTCGCGGTTCATGATACGGTGCGCCAGGCCACGACTGACGAAGTAGCCCAACACCCCGAAGCCAATGGCGATGACCCAGGTAATGAATGGTTCAAGCCGGTCAACGCTATCCAAAGGCGAGAAGAACCAGCGAATGGCATGGGCCGAGCCGAGCGAGAAACCGAGCGAGACTACACGCAGCACGATATGCTCGACCTGGCGTACCCACACACTGCCCGAACGCCCGTTGAAGCGATGGAAAAAGGCCATGCCTCACCCCCTTCCTACGACGTAACCGCGACCTGCGCAAAGCGGCAGACCAGCGTCAGAAAATTGTTTTTGCCCTTGATACGCACCACGTGCAGCGCCACCGGCGTCATCTTGGGCGGCAGTTCCCCGCGCAGTTGCGCCGCCGCCTGTTGCAGCACATCCACCGGCGCCCCCTGTCGCTTCAAGTCCTTCAACTGTTCCAGCGTGGCAAAGCCGTCGGTCAGTTGGCAGTCATATTTCTCATCGGTCTCGCTATCCAGCACCGTCAGCTTGACCGTGTAGCCATGTTTGGGCGCGCCGGTCGCCTGGTCATAAAAGGTGCTTTCCAGCACATCCCCGCTCAATACCAATCCGTTCAACAACATAGGCATCACCTCTTCCTTTCTTGCTCGCTTGCGCGAACAGCACCAAGCACACACCATCACCCGGAAAAACATTCCCTTGCCACCTATACGCCCATAAGAAAGACCCTGCCATCACCCGCTCGTGCGCATATCCCCGCTCGTCATCATCGGCCACCATAACGACAACGGCTTGCCACATTTCGGACAATGGTACAGAGGGAGCGACACTCCCCCCACACGCCCATCGCGGTATTCCACCACGACCGCATCGCCAACGCGCCCCCGTATCGTTGCCCGGAGCGGATAGCCGCAGCCATGTCGCCAGAGCTTGCCCTCAGCTTGCATACCTCCACCCTTCTGCCTCAACCAAAAGCCAGAAACTACAACAGATGCGAGAGCGTTATAGCAGCTTGCGGGCCGATCACCAGCAGCCAGATCACGAACAACACCGCCACGACCAGCAGCCAGAACAGCGTTTTCCTCTCCATACCCGTCCTCCTCTCATGGCTAGCCAAACGAGTACACTACTCCAAAACGACCGCCACTCCTATCCCCTCATACCGCACCTGTAGCAGCCAGTACACACACGGAACCGGCAAGTGGGCGACGAATCCGAACAGGTATCTCCAATCCGATACAACATCCTTAGCAGTAGACAGCCACCAACACCACACACCAGACAAACGCCAGTAGCCCAAGCACGAAGAACACTAATCGCCTCAAGCCCCACCAACGAGCCGCCAGTATCCACAACACACAGCCTGACAAAAACGAACTGACCAAATCCATCAAAGTCATCATCGTCACTGCTCTCACCTCCTCTCATCGCTTGCCGTTGCCATCACAACCCCTTGCCAGAGCGCATCAAAACACCGCTTGCATCGCTCTCCATCGCAAGCCACCAGGTGCGTCACCGCCAGTTCGCGCCCACAATCAGCGCAGTGCGCCTTCTCAAGCGAGATACGCGCATGCCGCAGACGAGCCACCTGACGATGTTCCGCGCGGAATTGCTGCCTGTTCCATCCCATCGAAGCTCTCCTACTAACGGCTTGCCATACGGCGCAGCCCGCGACTCCCCTGCTGCTGAGGACGGTAGACATTGAGACCGACTTTCACCTGTTCATAGCCCGGCACCGAAACATTGCCGCCCGTCGTGGCAATGATGACCGACTTGCCGCTTGCCGACTCCCCGATCTCCTGGTTCAGATCGACGACAATAACCAGATGCCCGTCTTGCACGTCAAAGCGCACATTCTCCATAGGCAACCTCCCTTCCCGATAACACAATGGGTAGACCACCGCTGAGCAGCCTACCCATTGCAACGCATCAATCGCACGACAAAACCAGCACCTACGAAAACAGCAGCGTATCATCCCTCACCATCCCCACCGGTACAGGCCGCGCTTCCAGCCCTCTGCGCCTCACCTCACCGCCCCGGAAGCGCCCACACCACCGCCACGCCGCCCATACGGCCTGTACCATCCCCGAAAACCGGAGCAGAAATAACACCTGTACAAAACTCGCCCCATCTGCCAGTGGTCTAACGGATAGCACCTCTGCCGGACAGGCCCCGACCAGTTGCGCTTCTCCCTACCACCTGCCAGTTTCCCCATGCGTGTGTCATTGACGAGCGTTCGTACAGGCATATGTCATTGTTCAGGTACCGCCGCCGACTCAGATATCACTCCCAGAGAGCCATATCTACGGGTTTGAGCCGCCAGGCCACCAGGACAGATGAGCAAGCTTTCGCGTTGCTAATCAGTCACTCCAAGTTAATTATACACTTAAAGTGATTGATTAGTCAAGCGTGAACAATTGTGTTACAATCTTGTTCAGAAAATGAACGAGAGGGAGATATGGCCGACCAGATCAAGATAGAGCGGGAATACATGACGACGCCAGAGGCAGCGCGCTTGTCGGGACTGAGTAAGAACTATCTGGCAACATTGCTCAGGCGAGGCAAGCTGGAAGGATTCCGGCTTGCCCGTGACTGGCTGATCTATACTGATTCACTCGAAGCATTCCTGGCAACCACACGCAAACCCGGCCCCAAAGGCCCACGCAAGCAATCCAGCCAGCAAACGAGGAGCAGCATAGCAACCGGCGAGGAGAAGGAAACGACAACTTAAACAGGTGAGGATTGCAAAACTTTGCGCAAACGGATTCTTGCCCGCCGGTCGAGCATCTGTACTTTGTGCAGGCGCATGCCGAGTATCTGAGCAACCTCATTTTGCGTATACGCTCGATCATAGCCAAAACCGCAGCGCAGCAAGAGAACGGCGCGCTCACTCTCTGTAAGATGCTTCAGGATATCCTCTACTGAAGAGAAATCATCATCGACAAAGCCAGAAGCAGAAACATCAACCAGTACATCCTCAAGAGACGTTTCCCCATCGTCATCAAGGGGAGTGTGTAAACGTACTTCCTGACTTTGCGCTTGCAGGACGAGCAGATCGCACACGTCTTGCTCAGTTATCCCCATCTTTTCCGCTATCTCTGTTAGCGATGGTTCACGACCAAACAGGTAATACAGATCGTCGCTGACGGCTTCCATACGCTTGATAGCCGCCGCTTTTTTTAATGGCAAGCGAATAGTTCCTTCACGCAGCAGAGAACGACGTATCGTACCGCTTATCCACGAAAATGCCCACGTTCGGAAGGAAGCTTCACACTTGCGCACATCGTAGTTTGCAATTGCTTGCAGCAGCCCCAGGTTGCCTTCCTGCACTAAATCCATCACGTCCGACCCTCTGCTATAGCGCCGGTACCGTTTCGCCATGTTCAGCACGAACCGTTGATACCCCTGCACCAGCCGGGCATGCGCATCCGATCTACAGGGAGACCCTTTTGCCTTGCCCTGAGAAATACGTCGAAGCAATTCCACCTCTTCCTCGTCCGTCAGTGGAGGGGTAGACAGCACTTCACGCATGTACTGGTCAAGGGCGAGGAAAGAAACACCGTAATCTTGACTATCCAGCATGAACGAGACTCCTCTCTGTCAATTCTGCTCTACGGACATCCGCAACAACCGCAAATCACCACTACACTGAAACCTACTCTTGCTTGCTCGCATGGTATAATGTAGAGGTGTATCTACTATGATTATGGCGCGTGTAACCTCAACCCTGAACGCTCCTGATGGCGCGTAAAAAGGCCGCTCGATGGCTAACTTTTATGAACCGGAAGGAACGTAGAGAGCAATACAGAACAGATGTTTTTACGACCCAATAGGGCCGTACTCCTGAAGAGAATCTGGCGTTACTATAGAATGCAGAGAAGGGTACAAATCCTTAAAGAAGAGATAGAGAACGATCAGGAGAGAAAACAATGGACAATACCTATCATCATGGACAGGTTATTAAAGAGTACCGCACAAAAAGAGGTATGTCGCAGGCCGAGCTTGCCGAATACTGGCCGAGCGGCCCGGTCAACGTTCGCTATGTCCAACACGTTGAATCCGGTTCAAAGAAGATTGCCGATCAGAACACCTTGCGCCAGCTCAGTGAACTTCTCAATATCCCCCTCTGGCAATTCGGGTTATCAGAATACAATCCCTTCAGGCCGCAGCAGTTGCCAGGACGTGGTGAACGCATGCTTGAAGAAACGCTGGATACAGTAGAGTATCTGATTGAGCAAACCTGGTACTTGCGACGAGTCGCGCCAATTTCCGAAGCCGAGAAAAGCGCGCAGCATCTTTCCAGGCTGTTCCAACACTTTCTCACTTTCCTTCCGCCGCCATCCATATTGGAACCACGTTTCTTACGCCTCTATGCCCAGGTGCAACGCCTGATCGGTGTGATGCACGTCGAACGCAAGCAATACGCCGAAGCCTTAGAAGCGTTTACAACCATGTACACCATTGCCAGACAGTTAGAAGACCCGTACTTTCTCGCGCTCGCTTTGATGAATATGGGCGTCGAACTGGAACGTGCAGGGCAGAAACAGGCGGCTATAGAGCATCTGGAAAGAGCGCGAGATTTCACCTTCGAGACCCCGAAAGACGTTGCCGCTCTCGTTAACTCCTACCTTGCTCGTGCCTACGCCAGCGCCGGAGATGGTTTACGCTTCCAGCGAGCCATTGACACAGCCGAAACCCTCTTAAGTCGCCTGAAGCAAAGCCCGGGAGGCGACACTCACCACGTGTTTTACTCCCTCAGTGGCGTCATGGCAGAGCTAAGTTATGGCTACCCGGAAATCGGAGAACCGAGAAAAACGCTTGAGATGCAGGACGAGATCACACGCCAGATCAAGCTAGACCACAACTACCGCCTCAATGCCTGGATACCCCTGGATTGGGCGCGAGCTTACCTCATGTTGCATGAGGCCGAGGAGAGCGTAAAAGCGGCAAGAGAGTTCTTCCATCGCTCGCTCGACCTCCAATCACCCCATGCCATTAGCCGCGCCCACGACCATCTCATCAAACTAGAGGAAGCAGGTTACGGCGATCTACCGGATGTGCAGGACTTTCGCGAGGAACTGAGCAAAGCGAAGGATAGCAGTACTTGAGTACAACCGGCTACTCAATAGGCCAGCCACCATACTCATCAATCACCTTATCAACCTGATCCATCAAGACTATTGTCTCTGCCAGCGCGGCGACAATGCGCTGGTAGTGCTTGATATCATCGAAAGAGAGGGCGCGGCCCTTGCGGTCTTTAAGCCACTTCTGACAGACCTGATAGCCGCCAACGTGAAATTCCCATACTTCAGGTGGCACCCCCTCAAAATACTCTGCCTTATTGATGTACACCCGCCCCTGCTCCGGCTTGTCCTTCTCGACCAGATACTCAACCTTCTCAACCAGATGCCCGCCATCAACAGGATACGACGGCACAGCTTTGCCAAACTGCTCCATCAGGTGCAGCGCCACCAACCGCCGCCCGATCTGGGACAGATCGCGGAAGAGGTCAGCGTTGGCAGTCAGCGGCAAACGGGGAAAATCGATCTTCAGGAACTCAGCATAGCGACTGCGATACGTGGGTGAGTGAAAGACGGCATACATGTAATCAAACACATCCTCCGGCCCGAACGTCTCCTGCAAATCACCCCTGCCATCCGCTACGAAGCGCATTCCCAATTTGTCCTCCATTGCTGTGATAAACGCTGGCGAGAGGTTGGGACGCCGCCCGCCTGGGGCTGTTGAGGGTTCGTTTGTGTCGAAAAGAGTCTTTTTATTAGATTGCGGATAGAAATAGAGGGGAAGAAGAGAAACAGAGGCATGAGCAGTCTCTAACACATGAAAATCTGCTGGTAAATTAGTAACCCAGAAATGGCATATATCCTCAATCCTGATTTGCCTATTTACGAGTAGCCCAATATTATTTTTCCTGACCATATGATTCATGACCTCGTAGCGCGGCAATTCTACGACAGTTTCATGGTGAAAGTATGCCCTAACATCAAAAGGGCGATACAAGCATTCAGTAAAATAGATGTTCCACTCTAGATTAGCAGCTAATGAATGTCTGTTTATATGCAACTTCCAGTCTCTGGTGTTCTGTAGCTCATACTTTTCTGCTATCTCCTGATCTGTGAGATGTAAGTTCCTAAAATCTGCTATACGCCTGTATAGAGCCGAGGCATCAAAATCGAGTACAAAGTGGTCACGGTGAGTTTTGATGCCTGTTGAGTTCACAGGAAATATATCAGTGACCTTCCAGCCTTTTTCATAATCAGTTTGCAGGTCTGTATTTTGTGGAATAAAGAGATAGAACGGAGACTGCGGAGTGAGAGTCTTCCATTCCGTCGTAACAACTTCATGTGCTGCAAGCCAGTGATACTTTCCTCCAACAAGATACTGCTCTTGTCCTACTTTCTGGTAGACCTCACGAGGCCCCCAGACATGAGCATGACGAACAGTAGCCATGTGGGAACTTGTCCTGACCTGTTGTTTGACAAATATGCCAATAGCCACACCTTGTTGGATATCAAACACGTTCTCGTCTCTTATGCCGTCAGGTGAGCGTTCTTTTTTCTTACTGTCTCCATGCAGGTCTAAAATATAAATCTCATCGAAGCTTCGCATAAGACTCTGGCGCATACCTCGGAAGGTGGGATTATCTAGATAGCCGTGATTAGTAATGAAAGCCAGTATGCCGTAACCAGTGCGCTCGATACGCCACTGTGCAAAGCGAATAAACTTTACATAATCATCAAGAAGATATTTGGGATTTTGTTCGCCAAGCGGTTTATCATCTACTTCAAAATAATTTCCGCTTTTATCGTGGAGCAGCCCGGTAATCCAGCTTCCCTTATTGGCAGAATGACCGGAATAGGGAGGATTACCGATAATGACCATAACGGGATAGTCATATTTGACATTGCTGGCAGCAGTAGCTTCTTCCACGAGCCATTCAACAAAGGGGAGCTTGCTACCTTCAAAGCCCTCTTCAAGAGTATTGGTGAGATAGACGCCCAGGCGCGACTTGCCCTTGAAATCATAGCCCATCTCAGTTAGTTGCAGGCCGAGCTTCATATGGGCAACGGTGTAGGGAGCCATGAGCAACTCAAAACCGAAGAGGCGCGGCAGCAGGTGTTCAGAAACATAGCTTGACCACATCCCCTTGTTATTCTGGAATGACTCGTAGATGAGATCAATGACGCTGTGCAGGAAGGTTCCTGTTCCAGTAGCGGGGTCAAGTATCTGCACTTTGTGCGCCTCCAGACCGTGTTTCCCATCTGCGCCTGCCACCTTAATTTTAGTAGCGTCCGCTAATCCCTCAGCGAGACCAAAATCCTTTTTCAGCAAGTAATCGACGCTGCGCACAATATAGGAGACGACTGGCTCTGGCGTATAGTAGACGCCGCGCATCTCTCGCATCTTTGAGTCATATGCGCTCAGAAAGGTTTCATAGAAGTGAACAACAGGGTCTTCCTGTCGTGTACGCTTGCCAAAGTCACGCAAGATCGCCGCCATATCACAACGGTTGAGTACCTCGGCCAGATCATCGACAGCCCATACCACACGCTCATCAAGATCAGGCCCGGCCATGTATCCAAAAAGCTTGCTTAAAAACGGGTTCGTCCTTGGCATATGGAAAGCGGCATACTCACGGGTAAACAGAATATTCGGCTTGCTATTACAGCGCGCAGCGAACAGACCGTAACAAATCGTCTGGGCATACATATCGGCAAACTGTTCGCGCGTGAGATCAGGCAGCAAGACTTGACGAAAACCCTCCATCTCTAAATGAAGCGTACCGCCGCCCTCTTCACTTTGAAACGCCTGGTTGATCGCATCTCTGATAAGTTGCGCAATAGAAGCCATACGGATAGCCAGTTCTTTCGGCGTGGCAATCGTCGGTATCTCCGCGAGCATGAAACCCTGTAAGAGCTTTCCAACCTGCTCTATGCCATCAGCTTCAGCCGTCCATTTTCCTTTTTCTCCCACTTTTGCCAGCCGGGCGGTCATCCGGTGTTGACCGGCCACGTACCATCGGAACTCAATATAGTCGGTCAGAATAAGATTAGAGAAGCCGCCCAGATAGCGTTTCATCTGGTCAGTGCGCTCAATCTGGTCAAGGGAAACGCCGATATCTTTGGTCTCAATATGCCCAAGAGGAGTCTGCTTACGAGCGATGATAAAATCAGGGGCGCCATACTTGACTCGCTTTGGTTCATTAGTAGCAGTCACATCAGGATAAAGCGTTTCTAGAAGATTTTTCAAATATGAGCGATAGGTATGCTCGGTTGCGTTGCCAGTGCGATACGCTTGCTCAATATCTTTCAGATATTTGCGTGTTACGGCATCATTCATGCCAGCTCCTCCATTGCTACATCTGGTATGGATTGTGATAGTTATTCTATGGAAAGCTCAAGTGCTCTAAAGTGTAGCGCAAAAAGGGTTGTAATGCAATAAAGAGGGATACTTGGTCAAACAGCTTAATAGCAAAGCCATAACTACTACAGCAACCTCCACAATCTTTTGTAACTTTTAACCAGCAGCAAAGGACGAAACTAGGAGCATTCAAGCACGGAGAGGATAGGAAAGGACCACCACAAACAAGCCGTATCGTATCCGCCCTTTGAAACTGAAACGACCTCATCTAAAAAAGCTGCTTGATCGTGTTCAAGAGTAGTATTCTGATTGCTTGATTCATTAGCCTTAAACAAACTTGACTGGAGAAGTTAGGAGGTCCCTTATGAGCATATCGTTGACGCAACTTCTTATCTGGATTCTCATTGCTGCTCTCGTTGGCTTTATCGGCGAACTGATTGCCCATCGGCATGCGCCCGATGGTATCATCGGAGCCATCATTCTTGGTTTTCTTGCCATTCTCCTTGTTGTAGGTCTCTTACATATTCATATTGCAGGAGAACCCTTCCTGGACGGTGTTCCACTCATCACAAGCATTCTAGTTTCAGCTCTGCTTGTTCTCATCTGGAGTAGCTTTTTTTACCGCCGTTACTATCATCCCTACGCCTCCCGCTACTACTACCGTCGAGGAGGCTATGTCCATCGCCCACGCCGCTGGTGGTAGAACCAGAAAGGGATGCTGAGAACTTCCGAGGACATTCATAGGAGAAGAGAAAAGGGGCAACAGATCAATGCCCTTTTTCTCTTCTCCTATTTTCCTGTCACTGCCTACTGCGCCATGCTAAAAAGCTTCTCAATCTGACCGTTAAGGGGATATAATTTCATCAGTTCTTTCTGAAGAACACCGGTCACATATTCTTGAAAAGTAGTCCTTGTTAGAATTGAGTTCGTTGCTTCCTGAAAGCCATATTTCAGCATTGCACTCGTTCGGATTAAGGACACGAATGAGCCAGAAAACAGCTTGCATACCTTCCGCAGTGACAGCAATGCTGACAGCAAAACCGGCGATGAGGGGCGAACGGCAGCGAACACGGACAAACAAAAAGGCGCTTCTCAAGCGCCGTTGTAGGTCGAGAACGCGACCTGGAAAGGCAAGGAACCTATGGCAATGGATATCAAGTATCCCTATATCCCCTTGTAGTAACCTCAGCAACCCTTAACAGAACATAGCAACATCTAACATGTTAGGAGGTTAGGTATGGCTATTCCAGATCAACAGGATTTTATGCTTCCTATACTACTAATTGCGAGCGACGGGAAAGAGCACAGCAATCAGGAACTTTACGAATCATTGGCTCAGGAGTTTGGGTTAACTGAAACTGATAGAATGGAGAGGATACCGAGTGACAGAGATTGGACATTTAATAATCGTGTAAGGTTTGCATGCACCTACCTACGAAAGGCCTGTCTTATATCAAGTCCAAAAAGCTCAAAAATTCGGATAACTGAAAGAGGTATGAATGTATTAAAGGAAAATCCCTCTCATATAGACCTTGAATACTTAAAGAAGTTTCCTGAGTATTTAGAGTACGTTAGGAGAAAGAGAAAGCACTAGCGATTCTTCTAGTATTTGCAGTGCAGAAGTATATCACCTACTCCGGTTACATTCTCATCAATGGCAAGCCATTTCCACAGACAATTGTACAATCTCTTAGCTTTTAAGGACTGGTTCTCGCCCTTTTCCAACGAGCCTTCCCGAACACAGCATCCATATGCCCTTGAAGAAGGTTCATCCAGCCAATGAGAGCAAAACTGAGAGCAAAACCGCTCTACTCCCATCATTTTTGCTAGACAACAATTGACAAGTATAACCCACTCATCCAGCTTGAGAAGGCGATAGAGGTGTTTGAGAGACCCATCGAAAAAGTGGCTAAGGTAGTTCGAGTCCCCCCTTCGGCATACCGAATATTTACTCTGCACTGTCACTCATACCTCCCCATCTGTCATTGGATCAATCGGCCTCTATCCTTGCTCCATCGGTCCAGTTTCATCTAAAGTC
>Ga0209061_1004533_pt1 | contig 13233 bp, 10 predicted proteins | sample Coa_R1_10_FD_187157 | JGI IMG/M metagenome (GOLD analysis project Ga0209061, IMG submission 187157) | Surface soil microbial communities from Centralia Pennsylvania, which are recovering from an underground coalmine fire - Coalmine... | ecosystem: Environmental > Terrestrial > Soil >...
TTTACACGCAGTAGGTCTGGGGTTCGAATCCCTAGTCGCCCACTTCCTTTATCTCTCTTCATCATCATCGTTCTCATCGTCCTCTTCCTCTTCCTCGTCGGCGGTGGCGGAGACGTGTTCGTGCTTCTCCAGCAGTTCACGCACGTTTTGGAGAAGGGGTTCGATGTCGAAGGGTTTGTAGATAACGTGGATGCCTTGAGAGACGAGGTAGCCTTCTTGCTCGCGCACCTCATCGAGGGCGGCAGTGCAGACAATAACGGGGATGTGAGCGGTCGAGCGTTGCATCTTGAGCATTTGCAGCATTTGCCAGCCGCTTTTTTGATCGCCAAAGACGAAGTCCAGGATGATGAGATCGGGTTTGATTTTTTTAACCTCGTCGATATGCTGAAAGGGAAAGCCGGAGAGGATGACCTCGTGTCCCTCCTCCTCTTCCAGTAGAATGCGAAACAACTCCAGTATTTCCTGTGTGTCATTGACTACGAGAATGCGCGCCACATCTTTCTCCTCTCCTTTTAGCGAATTTTTGCCCGCTGTATGATAACATATCTGATCTTGTTGCGCAAAAAGGCAAGGACCCGGTCAGGTCATTGCTTTTTCTATCTATACCAGGCTCAGGATCAGGCCGATAAGGACACCGGCCAGGGTGCCAATGGTGACGACGACGAGGAATTCGAGGCCGGCGCGCAACGGGCCTTTGTGGGTGTAACGTGATTTGATGGCACCCAGAAGCAGAGCTGTGAGCGCCGTAAGACCGTAAGCCCACCAGCGCGTTTGTGGCAGGCTGAAGATGACGGGGATGGTGGGGACGAGGCCGCCGACAACGAAGGAGAGGCCAATCTGCAAGCCCTCGCGCAGGGGGGTGACCTGCTTCTCTTCTGTAATGCCCAGTTCATCATGCAGCATGGCCTGATGCCAGCGGTCTTCATTAGCCGTCAAATGGTTGACCACGCGGTCGAGCAGTGGGCCGCTGAAGCCCTTTTTGCGGTAAATGGTGCGCAGTTCTGCTCGCTCCTCATCCGGCTCATTTTCGATCTCGAAGCGTTCAACGGCGATGCGTTTGTCGAGCACCTCTTTCTCGGTGTTGGCCGAAAGATAGCCGCCAAGTGCCATTGAGACAGCACCGGCCAGCACTTCGCCGAGCACGATCAGCAGCAGGTGCGTAGGTGCAGTCGCGCTGACCGCCATGATGAAGACCAGCGTGGTGACGAGACCGTCGTTCAGTCCAAAGACAATCTCGCGCAGCCAGTCTCCCCCGTGTGGATGTTGCTCCTCAATTGGTCTCGTTATTACCGGATCAGGCTCTTTTCTCATTTGCGTCATGCAAGTATATCTATCCTCTCAGGCTGTTTGCCGTCGTTGTCATTTCACGCTCGTTGCGTACGCAAGGCTTCTTTCCTGTAGCACGTTTCTTTGAGAGCCATTGTAGCACTATCCAGGGGAGGTTTAAAGGGGGAGATATGTGCCCTTGAAGGTGATGCCCGTAGAGGCGATGCCCGGTGCTCGCCCGTGATTCTACCTTCCTACCTATTGGAATGGGTCACGGCGGGCGACCCTGAAGGTCGCCCCTACGGGGAGGCGGTTTCCCCGCAAGGATGCAGGAACCGATCATATCAATTCCTGCGCGATTACAGGTTGTGCGAGATCAGGAATGGAACAGGAGGTGCTGGGTCAGGAGCATGATGACCGGGAGCGCGATGATTGTCAGGGAGAGCGCCAGCAGCCGCCAATCCTGCTCGCGCTCCTCTTGAGTAACTTGCAGCGCTGAGGGGAGCCACCAGCCGAGGCGGCGGGCGAGGTAGATGAAGAGACCAAGCAGGCCAGCCAGAATGGCGATGCTGGCGAGAATGTTGCGTAGCACCAGCAGGAAATCGCTGCCGCGAGCAAGCACGCCCACGACAAGGGAGGCGATGAGCAGAAGGGCCACAACGCCCAGACCTGTCAAGAGTTGCTGCTGCCGGGAAACAGAACGCAATTGCTGATCACTCATGGGTATTGAAAACCTCCTTAATATCAGTGTTTTTGTTCATCCTCTGATCACAGACTGTGTTTCAAAGACATTCATGTGCTAACACGCACGAGAAGCGGACAGAGTTTCCGTGGCTGGAGATGTGGATGACTTAGTAAAGAAATAGAGATAAATATAAGCATACCTCAACCAGATCTCAACTTTTCCTCCCTCCCCTGATTGCTTCATATTTCTCATAATAAGTTCGTCTACTCGGAAGTTTGACAGAGGCGCGACTGTTAGCCGGACGGTCCGGCTACATATTGGATCTGGGCATGAGCATGATGCAATAGAGCACGATGTTGTGCTCGGTCCTGTTTTTTGAAAGTGAGGATACGATATGCGTTTCTCTTTACGCACCAGGTTAGGTCTCGCGCTCTCATTTGTAGCAGTGAGCGCTCTGTGTCTGTCGTTGCTGATTTCAACCCATTATGGAGCGCACGCGGCGCCCAGTGCAACCACGATCAAGCTCTCGGCCAATTCTGCCCCACCAACGACTGCGCTGACGGTAACGGGAAAGAGCTTTGGCGCGAGCGAAAGCGTGAATGTTGATTTTGACAAAACTCTGGTAGGAACGACCACCACCGATGGTACCGGCGCATTTACTGTGTCGGTGAAGGTTCCTAAGTCTGCTCTGCCCGGCAGCCATACCTTCACGGCTGTGGGCCAGACGAGCAAACTCTCGGCGTCGGCTTCTTTCACCGTGCAGACACAATGGACCACCTTCGGTTTTGACCAGCACCGCACCCACTTCAACCCCTATGAGAATGTGATCACACACTCGAACGTATCTGCCCTGGTGCTGGATTGGTCATTCCCTGGCGGCGCTGCCATCTCATCTTCTCCGGTAGTGAATAGCGGCGTTGTCTATATTGGATCAGCCAGCGGGACTCTCTACGCCCTCAATGCGACGACGGGCGCGATGCTGTGGAGCGCACCTACCGGCGGCGCGATCACCTCTACACCGACCTTTGATAGCGGCATGATTTTTGTTGGCTCCGCCGATGGCAATCTGTATGCGTTCAACAAGTCGGGAACGCAGGTCTGGAAATTCCCCACGAAGGGGGCTATCACAGCTTCGCCTCTGGCTGCTGGTGGCGTGATCTATGTCGGGTCGAACGACGGCGATCTGTATGCCATCAGTGAGTCGACGGGTGCGGAAGTGTCAACATGGTCGGCCCCCTTCGCGACCAGTGGCCCGATTAATTCTTCAGCGACGATCAGCACAGGCGTAATCTATGTTGGCTCCAATGACGGCAATCTGTACGCCATCAATGCCAGCAACGGTACGGCCTACTGGACAGCTCCCTTCACGACCGGCGGTCCAATCACCTCCTCGCCAGTGGTTTTCAACAACGCCGTCTATGTCGGGTCCGAGGATGGCAACCTCTATTCTGTGAACGCGACGACCGGCACAATGAATTGGAAGCATGCGGTGGGTGCCGCGATTGACTCCTCCCCCGCGATTGATACCAGCACCAACGTGGTCTATGTTGGTGCATCAGATAACAAGGTGCATGCGTTCAAGATTGGCAAGGGCGCGGGACTGTGGACCTACGCGACGGGCAATGTAGTGACCTCTTCACCATCGGTAGCGAATACCGTGCTCTACGTCGGCTCCAACGACGGCAAGCTCTACGCGCTGAAGGCCTCCCTGGGGACACTCCTCTGGAGCTATACGACGGGCGCAGCGGTCTCGTCCTCTCCAGCGGTTGCCAACGGCGTTGTCTATGTTGGCTCCAACGATGGCAAGCTCTACGCCTTCGACCTGCCAGCAGCATAAGAGGCGAGCTTAGCCAGAGGTACATACGCTTTAAGCAGGTAGGGGCTGGATGGCGCCATCCAGCCCCTACCGTTTTCATAAACGAGAGGACAATGCAAGCTTTTTTAACCAGCGTTCTATGTTTTACTATCCACGAGTTTGTTGCCAGAAGGAGCTATACGGCAGGGTTTGTTGGTTGACCCGTCTTCCTTGTCATGCTTGCGGAGCTGCGTCCCGCTCGCAAAGAGGAAAGCGCAGGTGAGCTACGAGAAGAACATGCATCACGTGTAAGGCGGGTCAGCCAACAAACCCTGAAAAACCAGAAAGCAGCAAAAAATTTTTGAATTTTTGGAATTTGCCGATTTTCTAATCAAAGAGACGGAAAGGTTTATTGACTTTTCAGAACTGACCGACTACAATTAGAAGAGACTCAACTGAACAGATGACGGCATCTCGTTGAAATTTTTAGGAGGCAGTTTCATGGCTGTTGTTCAACCCGACTACTATCGTCATGAGAACCTCGTCCGCAAATCGATACAGATTCCCTCGACGCAGCACAAGGAACTCAAGGCGCTGGCCGTTGAACTCGAAGCATCGTTAGGGGATGTAGTGGAGACTATAATGGAACTGATGCAACAGGATAATTACCGACAGGTAAAGGCCGCAATCTTACAGAAACGCGAACGCGAACTTTCCCCCATCACCCGCGCACTCGATGACGCTTACGCTTATCTTGGAACCCTCCCAGAAACATTAGAAGACTGCCAATTCTTTTTTGATGCTGGCTATGAAGGTATGGTTGCATAAGGTAATTCGTGCATGAGTAGTGAGGCCAGGCATACAACGCCCAGCCCGGAACGTACAAGGCACCATGAGCCATCTTCTCATCATATACCCAGTCCACGTCGTGGAGAAATCTGGGACGTGAACTGGTCTCCCGGACGAGGAGCAGAACAACAGGGAACGCGGCCCGCGCTGATTATTCAAAATGATCGCGGCAACGCATCACCCTCATATCCCCTGACGATTGTGGCCTCCATGAGCAGGACCGAACGTGAGTTGCCCTTGCATGTTCGCATTCTGCCCACAGAAGAGAATGGTCTGACGGCAGAGACAGATGTGAAGTGCGAACAGATCATGACCATCGAGAAATCACGTCTCCTGCGCCGTCGCGGCAACATCACGCCCGAAGAGATGAGCAAAGTGGACGTGGCCCTGAAGCTAAGTCTGAGCCTTCCTTGACGAGTCCTCCTCCCTACTTAAAAATAATGAGACATTATACTACATGAGTTAAAGGATAGAAACAATGCATATTACACCATTGAGAGTTGCGCTGGCACAGGTCAATGTGACGGTGGGCGATCTGGAGGGTAATACGCGGAAGATACTGGCTGCTATGCGGCAGGCGCACGAGGCGGGTGCGCACGTGGTCTGCCTGCCAGAACTGGCACTGACGGGCTATCCGCCCGAAGATTTGCTGCTCAAGCCAGGCTTTGTGGACGATAACCTGCGCAAACTGGACGAGCTGATCGAGCGCAGCAACGAATTTCCGGGCCTGACCTCAGTGATCGGCTTCGTGGACCGCGACCTTGACATCTATAACGCTGCCGCGGTCATCCATGAAGGGAAGCTGGCGGGCGTTTACCACAAGCATTACCTGCCCAACTACGGCGTGTTTGACGAGAACCGCTACTTCCAGGCGGGCCGTCAAGCCCCCATCTTTCTGGTCAATGGCGTGCATGTCGGGGTGAACATCTGCGAGGATATCTGGTATCCGACAGGGCCGATGACGCTGCAGGCACACGCGGGAGCCGAGGTCATTCTCAATATCAACGGCTCGCCCTACTATGTCGGCAAGGGCATTTTCCGGCAGGAGATGCTGGCGACCCGCGCCGCCGATAACGAGATAATCGTCGCCTATCTCAACATGGTGGGCGGGCAGGATGAACTGGTCTTCGACGGCGGCAGCATGGTCTTCAACGAGCAGGGAACGCTCATCGCCCGCGGCAAGCAGTTCGAGGAGGACTTGCTGATTGTCGATCTCGACACCGCCTCGGTCTTCCGCTCGCGCCTGCACGATCCGCGCCGCAGGCAGGAACGTCTGCTGGTCTCAGCAACCGAGGTGCCGCTTATTCGCGTGACGGAAGGGCAGGCAAAGCCAACATCCCCAACTGTAGTAAAGCGAGAGGAGCGGCGTGCTTACGGGCAGGAAGGGATGCCGCCGGGCGCGTATCAGACTCCTTCGGCCAGCACTTCAAGCAGGTGGGTGGTGCTGGGGGCCCCGCAGCGCATCGAGCCGGAGATGAGCCGCCTGCGGGAGATCTACTCGGCGCTGGTGCTGGGAACCCGCGACTACGTGCGCAAGAACGGCTTCAAGAACGTGGTTATCGCCCTCTCCGGCGGCATCGACTCGTCGCTGACGGCGACGATTGCCGTTGACGCACTGGGCGCGGAGAACGTCCTGGGCATCTCTATGCCTTCCGGCTACTCTTCCGAGGGCAGCAAGACGGACGCGCAGGCACTGGCGGAGAATCTGGGCATCGAGATGCTGACTATCCCCATCGAGGAGACGTTCCGCACGACGCTGAAGACGCTGGAACCGGCGCTGGGCAAGGGCGACTACGGCCTGGCGGCGGAAAACTTGCAGGCGCGTATTCGCGGCAACATCCTGATGACCATTTCCAACAAACTCGGCCCACTGGTGCTCACCACAGGCAACAAATCAGAGATGGCGACGGGCTACAGTACGCTCTACGGCGACATGGCCGGCGGCTTCGCCGTGCTCAAGGATGTGCTCAAGACGCTGGTCTACGAGCTGGCAATCTACCGTAATACGGTGGGAGAGAAGCCGGTGATCCCGCAGGCAGTGATCGAGAAGGCTCCCTCGGCGGAACTGCGCCCCAACCAGAAAGATGTTGATAGCCTGCCCCCCTACGAAGTGCTCGACCCTATCCTGCGCGCTTACGTGGAGGAGGATCGCAGCTTTGAAGAGATGCTGGCGATGGGCTTTGAGCGCAAGACAGTTGAGCGCGTGATGCGCCTGGTGGATACCAGCGAATACAAGCGCCGCCAGGCTCCCCCCGGCGTCAAAATCACCACCCGCGCCTTTGGCCGCGACCGCCGCCTGCCCATTACCAACAGATACAGGGAGACATGAGCGAGTAGACTATAATACGATGGGTCCCGCGTGGCTTGTAGAGGCTTGCCGCGTATAGTAGGGCCACTCCTTTTTGGGTGGCCTGCCCGGGAACATGCTCGTACTCAAATAGCCATTGTGTCTCCGTTCACATAAAACAGACGTGGTAATGGTATACTATGTTGTAGATGATTGTCGCGGAGAGTAGCGCATGGGCCGGGCTAGAGGAGGAAGCGCCGGTTGACGAGGTGGAGGCTGTTCGGAATCAGTCAGCGGGGAGCCTCCAGGGCTGATCACGTCCCTGAGAAGGCGATCTACAAAACCATCCGGCAACGGGTGGGACAAAAGGTCGCCGGTGATGTTGTAGTTATTGAAACAAAGATAACACAACCCAACAGAAAGGATACCCGACCTCACATGTGCGGTATCATAGGCTACGTTGGCCCCGAAGGGTCCGACGCTACTACTATATTGCTCGATGGCCTGCGCAAACTGGAATATCGTGGCTATGACTCGGCGGGCATCGCCGTTCGCAACGCCGATGGCTCGCTCGAGGTGCTGCGCAAAGCAGGCAAGCTCTCCAATCTCGTCGCCGCCGTCAACAGTGATGGCTTAGCTACAGCAAAAACCTCGCTCGGCATCGGTCACACACGCTGGGCGACGCACGGGCGCCCCAACGACACCAACGCGCATCCCCATCCCGACTGTACGGGCGTGCTCACCGTCGTTCACAACGGCATCATCGAGAACTATGCGGAACTGCGTCACAAACTGGAACAGGGCGGACATACCTTCCGCTCTGAGACGGATACCGAAGTGCTGTCACACCTGATCGAGCATTATTACTTCGTCGAGGGGCACCAGGATCTCGAAGAGGCCGTGCGACTGGCCCTGCGCTGTGTCAATGGCTCCTACGCTATCGCCGTGGTCAGTGGCGAACAGCCCGACCTGCTGGTGGGCGCCCGTTGCAACGGGCCGCTCATCGTCGGTGTGGGCGAGAACGAGCAGTTTCTGGCTTCCGACATCCCGGCCATCCTCAAGCATACACGCCGCGTCATCATTCTGGACGAGGGCGAGATTGCCGCGCTGCGCCCCAACAGCGTCCATATCACGAAGCTCGACGGCACGCCGGTGCAGCGCGAGCCGATTACGATTGACTGGGATGCCGAGGCGGCGGAAAAGGGTGGCTATCCCCACTTCGCGCTGAAAGAAATCAACGAACAGCCCGATGCGCTGCGCCGCGCTCTGCTGGGCCGCGTCCACGAGGGCCAACTGCGCCTGCCGGAACTCGAACACATGCAGCAGGCGGGCCTGCTCGACAACATCCAGCGCATCGTCATCGTCGCCTGTGGCACCTCGTATCACGCGGGGCTGATCGCCAAATACGCCATCGAAAAATGGGCGCGCATCCCCGTCGAGACGATCACCGCCGCCGAGTTTCGCTACTGCGATCCCATTATCGGGCCGGAGACGCTCTGCATCGCCGTCACGCAGTCGGGTGAGACGGCGGACACGCTGGTGGGCATCCGACAGGCGCGAGAGCTGGGCGCTCCTGTCATCGCCATCACCAACATCGTCGCCAGCGCCATTACGCGCCTCGCAGACGCCGTACTCTACCTGCAGGCGGGTCCGGAAATCTGCGTCGTCGCCACCAAAACCTTCGTCACCTCCGTCACCGTGCTCTCCCTGCTCGGCCTCTACCTTGCCCGACAGCGCGGGCGCATCAGCGACGAGGAACTGGCTCAGACGCTCTCCGCCCTTGAGCGCATCCCTGACCAGGTGCAGCAGATTCTCGACGCGGCCTCAGTGCCGGACGACACCATCCAGCCCCTGGCGAAGCGCATGGCGCATTGCGGCAGCATGATGTTCATCGGGCGCGGCGTCGGCTATCCCACCGCGCTGGAAGGCGCGCTCAAACTCAAGGAAATCTCCTACATCCACGCCGAAGGCTTCCCCGCCGGCGAACTCAAGCACGGCTCCATCGCCCTGCTCGACCCGGATACCCCTCTCATCGCCGTCGCTACCGCCTCGCATGTCTATGAAAAAGTGGTCAGCAACATGCAGGAGGTGCGCGCCCGCGACGCCCGTGTCATCGCTGTCGCCACGCAGGGAGACGAGGCCATCTGCCAGCACGCCGACGACATCCTCTACGTCCCCCCCACGCTGGAAACCCTCAGCCCTCTGCTGGCGATCATTCCCCTGCAACTCTTCGCCTACCACGCGGCAGTAGCAAGAGGATGCAATGTGGACCAGCCGAGGAACCTGGCGAAGTCGGTGACGGTGGAGTAGGAGGATCGGGCAAAGAGAGCGCCGTGTTCAGGAAGAATGAAGTTGTGGACTCGCCGAATAAAGTTGCGGACTGAAGCCCTCCCATAAGGCAAGGGTTCAAGTATATCAGGAGGTCAATTTCATTTGAAAAATTTGATATCCTGGTAATCCAATGCTCAGACCAGGAAGCCCCTATGAACAGCTCCTGGTCTGAGCATTATTCATAACAATCCTATTACCGACACCGTTCTAGCTATATTCTCTTGACGTTTACAGATGAATCCACTTTGGAGAATTTCCTACCGCTCTTGACACAGGCTGGGTCTGATGCCATTATAGGTTGCATCTGGCACAGATTGAGAAATTGTCTTTGGCCTCGGAGTGGTCTCACAAGTTCACTACAGATTGTTACCGATTTTACCATTACGTGAAAGAATAACTGGAGAGATACGCATAGGTTGTATCAAGAATATTTAGATCATATGTTCTATGATTGTCTTTACTATAAAGTGGGTAGATTCGGTGTGATAGTTTTCAATGTTGATGCGCATAAATCTCACGACGCTGGTCATGATCGCTTAAACAGCTTTTGCATAGCTCACGCGTGAGAAGGCATATTGGGAGAGGAACCTATGGTTCAGTTTGGACTGTTTGAGAAGTTACCTCCTTCACTTTTTGCACCCCTTGTTGCACGAAATGCGGCTTTTTATAGTGAAGTACTTTTAGTCCTGTTTGCTGAGGCACAGCATCACCAGGAGCCTCTCTCGAGAGAACTATCACTTACCCTTGTCATGGATGTCTTTGAGATGATGGAGGAAATTGATGTTTTCGCTGATTTGGGAGAAGAAGAGAACGTCCTGAATTTCGAAAGCCAGAGTGACACGCGAAGTAGGGCGGGAGCTGTGTTGCGCTACCTCACGCGTTGTCAGTGGCTTCACGAAGAGGTGCAGGGCGATTTCTCTGTCGCCTATACCTTGCCGGACTATGCCTTTCGTATACTCAGCACCTTCCACGATATCACCACAAATACGAAAGCTCCCCTACAAGGTCTCATCTGCACCATTCACGACCTCTTACAGGCGGCGGTACGTGAAGGGGATGACCTTATTCGGATATCACAGGCCCACCGTGAAACACACCATCTTCTTAATGCCCTCAAGGAGCTGCAACACAATATCGGGGTACATATTGAAGCCATCTTGCAGCAGACGGCTCCACATCTGATTCTCGAGCAGGCATTTGGGGTATATCTGCATGAAATCACGCGCCGTGCCTATCATGAACTACGCACTACCGATCATGTCTCGCGGTTCCGTCCTGGTATCAACGCTGCGCTTCTGGAACTTAGTAAAAGAGACTACTCTTCAATCCACGAGGCTAAAGGGCGGCAGAACGGCCAGGTGAGACGGGAGCACGACGCGCAACGCATTTTAGAGCAGTTACAAGATATCCGTGATCAATTCGATAGACTGGATGGTCTTCTTCACGCTATTGATAGCCGCCACAGCCAGTTCTTCGAATCGGCGATACGCTCTATCGAGCACATGTTGCTTGCGAGCAGCACAACGAGTGGACATCTCCATGCCATCTTATCGCACCTGCTAAGCCCTCACATGAGAGAAATCACGGGCGATGAGATTTCTAAGACCCCATTCGATGAGCTGAGCCAGCAGCTCGTCACCCTCGACGAATTTACCTTGCTTGATAAAAAGTCGCTCGCGCCTGTACGTCGCGCCCGTGAGTCATTTACTCCAGATCCTCAAGAACGCCCACCTCTCGACGACGAAGCGATCTTAGCTGCGCAGCAGGAAACGTTGAAGCAAATGTTTCGCGCCGTATCCCGTGCCCGCGTACGAAAATTCGCAGAGGACCTCTTGTGTGAGCGTGACGAGCGTTGCGCCAGCGAGTTTCCGCTTTCAGGAGCAGAGGATTTACCCCTCTTGATCTATCTTAAAGTCTATGGCGACGGCACGCTCGGTTATGTCACTGAAGAGCTGGAAGAAGCAGAAAAGATCGAGCGAAACAACGTCGGTTTTCGCAACTTCCGTATTCGCCGGGTAATATCGCCGTCAACAAGCGTATAGAGTGAGCCAAACTAGAAAGGAAGCGCAGGCAGTGGATGTAGGTACTTTTTCTGAGAACTACACGAGCCTCTCGCCAAGTGAGAAGGCGCAGTTTGCTGACACCATTCGCATCCTGCTAAGCGAAGGTTTGATCTGGCGCGAAGACGAGAGCATGCGTGACGTGTATCTGTTTCTCAAGCGATACACTGATCTCGTCAGGGACTATCTCGGCATTGCCGGATGGGAATTACAGTATCACGAACAATGCGCTACGTTTCAGGTGACTCACCGTGATGGCCACCATAGAAAACGCCTGAGCCTGGATACCACCATCTGGCTCCTTCTCTTGCGTATGCTCTATGCGGAGCAGCAAGAGTCGACGAAACCACGCCTGACACGCTATCCAACCGTTACCATCGAGACTCTTATCCTCCGCTACACAGAGCTTCCTCACGCCAGGAAATACAAGCGGACGAGTTTTGAAGAGGCGCTACACCAGCTTCAGCGCTACCCGCTTATTCGTGCAGCCAATGGCGGTAGTTTAAAGGTCAGGAACGGGGAACAAGTGGTCGAACTCCTACCGCCATTGGAAGCCGTCGTCACCGCAGCGAATGCTGCTGCGGTCGCTTCTCGGCTTTCTGAATACCTGGGAGCGTCGGAAGAGGAGCCTCCAGACAATGAAGGGGATCTGTAAAACGAAAAGGATGAACTTATGCTTTCCCTGACACGCATCTTTCTCTATAACTGGCATCGCTTCACTTCTGCCGTTCTTGAAGTCCAGGATGGCTTGTACCTGACCGGTCATAATGGATCGGGCAAATCAACTATCCTTGATGCCTTGCAAGTGGTGCTTCTCGCAGACCTCAATCTCATTAAATTTAATATCTCCGCACAGGAGAAATCTGATCGCACACTCAATGGATTTGTGCGGGGAAAGATTGGTGAAACCCGCTGGTTGCGTCCTGGCAACTGTGTCGGTTACATTGCCCTGGAGTTCACCGACACAGAGACCGGCAGTGGCACAACACTGGGATGCTGCATTGAAGCAGGAGAATCACTGGGTCCAAATGGGGAGCGGACGTATTTTATCCTCAACGAACGGCTTGATACCACACTTTTCTTGTCTGAAGGGCAGCCACGCACACGCAGCCAATTAAAGAAAGCCATCCAGAGGGGGGTCAACGGCAGGTACTACGACACTGTCAAGGAGTACCAGGACGATCTACTAGTTGCGCTTGGTAATCTCCATCGACGCTTCTTCGACCGCTTCCGCCATGCGCTAAGCTTTTCACCAATCACGAATGTGAACAAATTCGTGGAAGAGTGGCTTCTCAACGAATACCCGCTACAGCTCCAGAATCTTCTCTTAGTGGTCAGTCGGCTGGAGGACCTGCGAAAGACGACGAAGACCGTCGAAGAGAAAATTAGATTGCTCACTCAAATCGGCGAGGCCCAGAAGTCCTATCAGCGCTACAAATTCTTTCAAAGCCAATACGAACTCCTGCACGCATTGCTCAGACAAGAAGAAGCGGAGCGGGAGGTTTCCCGCCAAGAAAAAACGATACAGGAGATACAAACACAGTTAGACCAGTGTGAGCGAGAAAGTAAGGCCGTTGAGGCAGCGTTGCAGGGCGCTAAGACCGCCAGAGATGAGACGGCAAAGCAACTCTACGGAATGGATGTCGTCAATCAGCAGCAGTCTCTCAATGAAAAGATCGAGGAAAAGACTCGCGCAGCAGACATACTTGCGGCGCAGAAATTGCGCCTCTTGCAGGATCTGCATAATATAGCGGCATTTCTACAGACCGTACAAGACGTTTCCTTCTTGGAAGCTGAAGAACGGTCTGCGATCTCCGTTTTACATGAGGCCATTAGTAACCTCCGCCGAGAAGTACCTATTCCAGTCAACCTGCCGACCTTCGTCGACACAGCAATTGATAGCCTTCGGAGCGCATTTGACCGCGTACGGGGATTTAGAGCGGCGCTGGACGAACAAATA
>Ga0209061_1004534_pt1 | contig 13231 bp, 11 predicted proteins | sample Coa_R1_10_FD_187157 | JGI IMG/M metagenome (GOLD analysis project Ga0209061, IMG submission 187157) | Surface soil microbial communities from Centralia Pennsylvania, which are recovering from an underground coalmine fire - Coalmine... | ecosystem: Environmental > Terrestrial > Soil >...
CAGACGCTCGCTCGCTTCCTGATAGACTTAAAAATCCAGTGGGAGCGCGGGCAGACGCTTACAGGTCCACGCTTTCGCCGTAAGCTGTGTGAACTCTTCTCATCCGGGGGCAATCCCAGACTGTACAAACCTGCCTGCGTATGCTATATCTTGCATATTGATAGTGTTTCGTGAGAATGTTTCCGTATAGCAGACCCACCATAGCAGCCCTCCTCGTAGTTCGTCCTCTCCGTAGCGCCTTTGCTTGAACTGTATCTTGGAGACCGAAAGGAGTCTTCCTATGCGTCAAGACATCGCCTTCAACGCCGAAGGGACCACCTTACGCGGGTGGTTGTACCTTCCTGATACCGGACACCGGCCTTTTCCTACTATCGTTATGGCTCACGGCTTCTCCGCAGTGAAAGAAATGTATCTCGATAGCTATGCCGAGGTTTTCGCGCAGGCCGGGTTGGCCGCCCTGGTCTTCGATAATCGCAACTTTGGGGCCAGCGATGGCGAGCCGCGCCTGGAGATCGATCCCTGGGCGCAGGTGCGCGATTACCGCCATGCCATCACCTATGCCCGCACGCGCCCGGAGGTAGATCGGGAGCGCATCGGAATCTGGGGATCGAGCTACAGCGGTGGGCATGTGCTGGTAGTGGGTGCCATTGATCGCCGGGTGAGCTGCGTCGTTTCCCAGGTTCCGCTCGTCAGCGGCTACCGCAATATTTTGCGCCTGGTGCGAGCCGACATGATTGCCCCGACGCGTGCCCAGTTTGACCAGGATCGGGAGGCGCGCTTTGCCGGTCAGCCCCCGGCGATGATTCCCGTGGTCAGCGCCGATCCAATGGCGCCCTCGGCGCTGCCAACCGCCGATTCCTACGAGTGGTTTACTCAGACAGGGAGCACGAGGGCGCCAGCCTGGAAGAATGAGGTGACGCTGCGGACAGTAGAGATGTTGATGGAGTATGAGCCGGGAACCTACATTGAGCGCGTCAGCCCTACCCCTCTGCTCATGATTATTGCCGCCGGCGATCACCTGGCGGTGGCGGACGAAGCTTTCGCGGCGTTCAACCGTGCTCGGGAGCCAAAAAAGCTCGTGGTTCTGCCGGGAGGCCACTTTGATGCTTACGTGGGACCGGGCTTCGAGCAGGCCAGCGGGGCGGCGCGCGATTGGTTCGTCGCGCACCTGCACCCCGGGGTTACACAGTCGGCGGCGACGGGCATCTAGCGCCCATTGCGGGACAGCCTGACTTGAATGGCTCTGTGCAGTGGAACGAGGACAGACGTGAGCGTCCTCATTCCACTGCCTGGCAGCTGAAAGCATATCTAAGGCAGCGCCGGCAAAGCTGTGCGCGATACTTGATTGACAGGCGGCCAGTCAAAACGCGTGCATGTGCGGGATCACCTCTTTGCCGAGCAGCTCAAGTGCGCGCAAGACCTGCTGCTGCGTCATCAGATTGGTTGGGATCACCAGGTCCACGGCGCCAACGCCCAGGTCGTGCAGCTTCCTCAGTTGTTGCACCAGCGTTGGGGGGCTGCCGCAGAACTGGGCGGTTGCCAGGTCGCTGATACTGGTGGCTGCTTTGTTCTCCTGACCTGCGGGCGCCGTAGAGGAAACGGGGGCGCCTCCAGAGCGTCTGAGATGAGGCAGCGTAGCGAGCCGGGCCGCCAGTTGCTGCGCCTCTTCATCGCTATCGGTGGCGATGATATTGCCGCGATAGACGATCTGGTCCTCTCGCGGCTCCCATCCATGCCTGGCCGCTTCCGCTTTATAGTGAGCCACTATCCGAGCAACATAGGATGCCGGCGCAAAGGACATCGCTAACCCGTGGCGCTGGCTGGCCGCGAAGGTGGCGGACTCGGGACTGTTGCCCGATGAGAAAAGCGGCGGATGCGGGCGCTGGACCAGCCCGGGCCAGACCGAGACGGTCTGATAGTGGTAGTATTTGCCCTCCCAGGAGAACGGCTGCGGATCAGTCAACGCCCGGCTAATCAGGCGCGTGGCCTCCTGCGTCATCGCTCGGGTCTCCTCCAGATTCACGGAGAACGCGCGCAGCTCATAGGGAACGCCTCGCAGGAAGAGCAGCAGCAATCGCCCGCCGCTTAACACATCGAGCATTGCAACCTCTTCAGCCACATGGATAGGGTTGTGCAGGGGCAGAACCGGTCCGAACAGCGCGATTTTCACCCTCCGCAAATGCTGGCTCGCCGCCGCCGCGAAGAGGGCCGGATTGGGGGTTGGCAGCAGCAGGGGCGCGTAATGATGCTCTGAAAAGCTGATCCAGTCGAATCCTACCTCCTCGGCACACTCTGCCTGCTCAAGCATCTCGGCCATCATGCGCTGCCCGGCCTCTGGCTCAAACAGGGCGGGAGGAGAGGGCCAGCCTGCTTCGTACACCGCTTTGATACTATAGGTCGTCGTTGGCAGGAAGGAAGCTTTCATTCTCTAATCTCTTTCAGCGTGAATAAGGCTTAAAGCAAACAAAACCTTCAACTGTACCACTTTCTCATTGTACCATGCCAGATTATGATTAAGCTTAAATCACTGTGCGAATATTGTTTCGATCAATCAGACTTTTGTGCAGCGACGACCTGTTGCGCGGCTGGCATAATATGTGTGACGCGCCCGAAAATCGTTACCTTCAAGGTGTAAGTAGCCTTCTTATCAAGGGCCAGCCACTCGCTCTCAGGAAGCTCTCGAAGGAACACACTTCTTTTCCAGGAAAAGCCTTCAACTGTGGCTGCCACTGTGCGGCGGAAGAAGAGAGCCGCACAGGCAGGAAGCAGCAAAACGCCTGCAAGCACAAGAAGTATAATCATCTGTATAGGCATAGAGGGTACTCCTTTTGTCTACTATACAGCTACTCTTTATCTGAACGGCAAAGTTGAAACGGCTTTAGAGGGTGTCTGAAGCTCCGCGTCTTCACTCACTCTGGCCGGGCCTTCGCGCGGCAAAGCCGCAGGCGCGAGCAAACGCTGGAGTCCGAAAATCAGACACACTTTTATAAGATATATAAGATACAAACGTATGGCTTTCTGAAATGCAAAAGAGGCGCCGATTCAGGAAAAGAAAGAGGAAGAAGGATGTTCTTTATCCGAGCGTCCGTTCGGAGCGAACGTGCGCCAGCGGGCCGAAAAAGTGGCGCAGGACCAGGCTGCCGGCTCCGCGCGCCCAGCTTTCATAGCCAGGCTGCTCGACGGTGAAAAAACGCAGATCGCGGCCCATCTGCGAGAACAGGTGTCGCCCGATTTCCTGCTGCATGGCTCCGAGCAGCAGTTCGCCGGTGAGGATAGTGCTGTCGGGACTGGAGAGCACCACACATTCTGGATTGAAGATATTGATCAGGTTCGCCAGCGAGACGCCGAGCAGCGATCCGGCGCGCTGGATGGCTGCTCTGGCGGTCTCATCGCCGTTTCTGGCTCGCTCTCCGATCTCGAAGAGCGTGGCTGCCGGCGCTGCGGGTTCGAGGCCGTTCCCAAGATGATAGGTCGTGGCCCGCATATATTCCTGGTAGTTCCTGACAATCCCGGATTCGGAAACATAAGTTTCCAGGCAGCCGAGATTGCCGCAATCGCAGCGGCGGCCTTCGGTGATGACCACGGTATGTCCAAACTCGCCCGCGCCGCCGAAGGCCCCGCGATAGAGATCGCTGTTGATGATGATGCCCAGGCCGACGCCGCGCCCGATAGCGACCACGAGGAAATGACGATAGGGCTGACCCTGCCCGAAGAGCTTTTCATAGATTGCCAGGCAGTTCGCGTCGTTGTCTACGAAAACGGGGAAGCCGATGCGTTCCTCCAGGGGGCGACTGATCTCAACATTTTTCCAGCGCATCACCCACGAATCGACACAGCAGCCGCGCTCGGCATCGATCAGGCCGCTCATGCCAAAACCCACCCCGATCACCTTGTCTCTGAGAATGCCGCTCTCGGCAAGCAGTTCTTCGACACACTGCGCAATGAGTTCTATAGCCTGGGAGGCGTTCTCGCGCAGAGCGAGCCGCCAGCGCTGTGAACAGATGAGGTCGCTGCTCAGGTTGAGCATGACGGCTGTCAACGAGTCGGGCTGGGGGATCAAACCAATCACATAACCGCCCTCGGGATTGATTTCCAGCAGGCCCGCCCGCCGCCCGCCCGTCGATTCCGCATACTCCCTTTCTACGATCAGATGGCGGTCAAGCAGGTGGCCGGTAATTTTCATCACGGTGACGGGGCTGAGGCCCGAAAGCGCAGCCAGTTGCGGGCGCGAGATGGGGGCATGCATACGGATCAAATTGAGCAGGTTGCTTTGATTGATGCCGCGAATCAAAAAGCGATCCGCAGGCGGTAGCTGATGTTGCATGGATATATCTTCTGGCTCATGTGTTAATTAAGTAAGTAAAAATATCTTACTGCAATCTGGCCGCCTCTGTCAAGGACTTTAGCTCATTTTCTGAGTAGATAGAGAAAAACCATTGACAGGACATGGCGTTCTTGCTATACTAATTTTACTTAATTAATTTAGTTCTCGCTGATACAACAGCTCAAGGAGCCCGGCATGGATGCGCCGGCTGCCAGGACCGGCGTTTATAGCTTCCTTATTAGCTTGAGAGTAGCCATCCACAGGAGGTAGCAACCTATGGCTTCCAGTGAGGTATTTGCCTTATCACAGTCCATCAACCGTCGTCAATTTGTAAAGGTCGCGGGAGGGACGACGCTGAGCCTGGCAGCGCTGCTGGCTGGCTGCGGCTCGTCCACTGGCGGATCTTCCGGTAGTAGCAGCAGTGGCGGTAGCAGCGGCCCCGTGACCATCGAGTTCCTTGCCGTCCAGCAGGCGAACACGGGCTGGCCCGTTGTTCTGGCCGCGATCACCAGCGAGTACGCGAAGAAGCACCCCGGCACCACATTCAAGCTCGATTACGTGCCACAGAACAATCTGTACCAGAAGGTACAATTGCTGGCCGGCCAGGGCGCGCTCCCGATCCTGTATAACAGCCCGCCCGCCGACACGATGGCGCAACTGGCGAAGAACGGCGAGGTGCTGGATCTTCAGACAACGTTTCAGCAGCTTGGCGTCATGGACCAGGTAACGCCGGCGGCGGTCACTATCGTCAAAAAGCTCTTCAACAACCAGTTTGTCACCCTGCCATTTGAACTCAACATCGAGGGATTCTGGTACAACAAGCAGATCTTCGCCAGGAACAGCCTCCAGCCGCCGACCACCTGGGATGAACTGGTGCGGATAGCGGCCAGCTTGCAGCAGAAGGGCATTCAGCCTTTTGCCGCCTCCGGCATCCAGGGATGGCCGCTCACGCGTCTGATCGGCAACTATCTTTACCGCAAGTATGGACCCGACGCTCTGGAGAAAGTACAGAGCGGGCAGGCGAAGCTGACCGATCCCGGCTATGTCGAGGCCGCGCAGGCGGTAGCCGATCTGGGTAAGCATGGCTATTTCGGCAAGGGCGTGGCGACGCTCGATTATACTCCGGCGCTGGATCTCTTCTTGCAAGGCAAAACTGCTATGATTTATATGGGGAGCTGGGCGCTGACCGATTTCAACAACCCGTCCGAGACGACTATTGGCTCCGATAACATCGGCTTTTTCCACTTCCCCAACGTCGCCGGTGGAGCAGGAGACTCGTCCCAGACGCCGATGAATGCCGGTCAGACCACCTCTGTCAACAAGGCAAAATACAATGCCGCTATCGGGCAGTGGCTCGCCTACATGGCGCAGAACTACGGGGATGTCGCGCTCCAGAAAGAGGGGGCTGTGACGGGCTTCGTCGTTCATAACCAGCCAGCAAGCGTGCCCGCGCTGACCTCGCTGGTGCTCGACGAGATCAAGAAGGTCACGCAGCCGGTACTCTGGTTCGAGGCGCTCTTCTCGACGAAGGCGACCAACATCTCTCAGCAGGATGCCGCGTTACTGGTGACGGGGGCGATGTCGGCCCAGAACTTCATGGCCGCCGTCCAGCAAGCGCTTTAATGGATCTCATGACTCTGAGAGTAAATCTACTTCTCAGCATCCTTGCAGGCTCTGGCCGGAAGGTTGCGCGGCTCCGCCGCACATGGAATCGAGTGTGTTGTGGAGACATGCGCGAAGCGCATGTTTCCACAACACACTCAGCAGGCCAGTGCCGCAGGTGTGAGCAAGCGAGGGTGTCGGGGGATATGATATGGAAGCAATGCTACGTGATCGCAGAGCAGTGCTGGCTCTCATCGGGCCGGCATTGCTCGTCTATACGCTTATCGTGATGGTGCCTGTCGTCTGGTCACTGGTCTATACGCTGTACGAGGGCAACGTTATTGCCGGGTTCCAGTTCGTCGGCTTTCACAACTATGGCGCGCTCTTCAGCGACAAATTGTTCTGGCAATCCCTGGTCTTCACGGTGAAGTACGCGATAGTTGTGACCGTGGGCCAGGTGGGGATCGGCCTCCTGCTGGCGCTGTTGTATATCTTCTATCTTGGCAAGGCGTCGGGGGTGATTCGCACGCTGGTATTTTTCCCGGTGGTGCTGCCGACGGTGGCCGTCGCGCAATTGTTCTCGAAGATCTTCGAGATCGTCCCGCAGTATGGCCTGGTGAACGCGCTGCTGCACCTGGCCCACCTCGATGCCTGGATTCAGCCGTGGTTGGGCCAGGGCAATTCGGCGTTCTGGGTGATCGTCATTATGGATATCTGGCGCTCGATGGGCTTCTATGCTGTGCTGCTCTTTGCGGGCCTGCTCGATATTCCCGCCGATCTCATCGAGGCCGCGCGGGTTGATGGCGCCGCCGGGCTGCGGCTCATACGCTACGTCATCCTGCCCCTGCTGACTCCCATCCTGTTCTCGTCCTTCATCTTCAGCATCAATGGGACGCTCAAGGTCTTCGACAGCATTCTTGCGCTGACCAATGGCGGCCCGGGGCAGACGACGACGCCGCTGACGCTCTACATGTTCAACACGGCTTTTTCCAACGGAGAATACGGATATGGGAGCACCGTCGCCACATCGCTCGCTATTCTGTGCCTGGTCGTGACCTTGCTGATCTTCCGGTCGGCACGCCGCGACGTGGCATAGGCAGGAGAGGTTAGCATGCGTGATACACTATCCGGTCAGACGGGTCAGATCGTTGAGGCTCCGCCTGTCGCTCACCGGCCCGCGACAGGGAGCAGGAGGGCCGCGAGCAGGCTTCTTACGCGTATACCGGGCTGGCTGCTCATCGGGCTGCTGCTCGTCGTGGAAGTCTACCCGCTGCTCTGGCTGCTGCTCTCCTCGTTCAAGACGAATGCCGAGTTCACGCAGGGAGCGTTCTATGCCCTGCCCGCGCATCTTGACTGGCAGAACTATAGCCAGGCATGGACCTCCGGTATGGGCGTCTACTTCCTGAACAGCGTCCTCACGGTCTTTCCCTCGCTGGCGCTGATCCTCGCGCTCAGCCTGGCCGCCGGCTTCGCCCTTGAGGTGATGAAGTGGCGCTGGAGCAACCCCGTGCTGCTGCTTTTCCTCGCCGGGATCATGGTGCCGTCGCAAATGCTGCTGCTGCCATTGTTCACCATCTACTTTCACGCGCAGTTGATCGATACGCGCTGGGCATTGATTATCACGTACACGGGCTTTGGCCTGCCGCTGACGGTCTTTTTGATGGCGGGCTTTTTCAAGGCCGTCCCGCGCGAGGTGCTGGAGGCCGCCGTGCTCGACGGGGCCAGCATCTATCAGGTCTTCTTCCGCGTGGCGCTGCCGATGGTCGCCAACGGGATCGTGACGATTGCTCTGGTGCAGTTCTTTTTTCTGTGGAATGATCTGCTGTTCTCGCTGACCTTTATCAGCAGCGATAACCTGCGTACCATTCAGACGGGACTGCTGAACTTCACCGGCGAGTTCGGCCAGGTGCAATGGGGGCCAACTTTCGCCGCTATCGCCCTGGCGGTCTTTCCGACGCTGGTTATCTACCTGGTGCTCAACCAGCAGGTGATCAAAGGGCTGACCGCCGGCTCGCTCAAAGGATGAGCTTTGATATTGCCATGTGCATATTCTCCTGACGGCTCACCGCTGCGCGGTTCGCCCGGAAGAGAAGTCTGCGGGCAGGGCGCCGCAGGCGCCCTGCCCGCAGACTTCTCTTCCGTGGTGCGCCGCAGGGGTTCTGTTCCCATTCAGGAACAGAGGTATAGTCAGGAGGCTGCCCGCAGACTTCTCTTCCGTGGTGCGCCGCAGGGGTTCTGTTCCCATTCAGGAACAGAGGTATAGTCAGGAGGCTGCCCGCAGACTTCTCTTCTGTGGTACGCCACAGGCGCCCGACAATGTGCACATCGCATTTGTTATAATATCGAATAAACAAAGACAGATAGCAGAAAGAGACAATATGACATCGCAGGAACTATCACCACAGGAATCATATCAGGGTGAAACTGCCGCCGTCACCGTCGCCGCTCTTCGTTTCGAGCATCACCGTGAGGCTCTGGGCATTGGCGAAGCCTGCCCCCGTCTCTCGTGGAGCGTCGAGACGGCGATTGCCGGCTGGCGCCAGGCTGCTTACGAGATCGAGGCTTATGCGCCAGGGGGCGAACTGCGCGAGCAGACGGGATGGATCTCCTCTGAGCAGTCTGTGCTGGTCCCCTGGCCGTTCGCGCCACTGCGCTCGCGCGAGCGGCGCGCCCTGCGCGTGCGCGTCCGGGGTGAGGATGGGCAGCCTTCATCATGGAGCGTGCCATCTCTGGTCGAGGCGGGGCTGCTGGCTGTGGAGGACTGGACGGCGCGCTTCGTGACGCCCGACCGGCAGGAGGATAGTACGCACCCGCAGCCGTTGCCGCTGCTGCGCCGCGAGTTCGATGTGCGGCCGGGCGTGACTGGCGCGCGCCTATATATCACGGCCCTCGGTGTCTACGAAGCGCGGATCAACGGCTGCGTCGTTGGCGATCATGTCCTGGCCCCCGGCTGGACCAGTTACAGCCATCGCCTGCTCTATCAGGTCTTCGATGTGACTGGCCTCCTGCGGGTGGGACGTAATGCCATCGGAGCTATGCTGGGAGACGGCTGGTACCGGGGGAGGCTCGGTTTTGGCGGAGGGCGGCGCAATATCTACGGCGAGCGGCTGGCGCTGCTGGCCCAGCTTGAGATCAGCTACGCCGACGGCACAACCACGCGTATCGTCAGCGATGAAAGCTGGCGCGCGGCGCACGGCCCCATTCTGGCAAGCGACCTCTACGACGGCGAGACATATGATGCGCGCCTGGAGCGACGCGGATGGGCAGAGCCAGGCTACGATGATCGCGACTGGCACGGCGTCTCCCTGCTCGATCACGATCTGGCGACGCTGGCCGCGGCGACGGCCCCGCCGGTGCGGCGCAGCGAAGAGATCGCTCCAGTCTCGATTACGACATCGCCTTCGGGCAGCACCATCGTCGATTTTGGGCAGAACCTGGTTGGCCGCCTGCGCCTGACGGTGCGAGGAGCAGCGGGGCAGACAATCACGCTGCGCCATGCCGAGGTGCTGGAGCATGGTGAGCTGTGTACGCGCCCCCTGCGCACCGCGCAGGCCACGGATCGCTATACCCTGCGCGGCGGTGACGTGGAGACCTGGGAGCCGCGTTTCACCTTCCACGGATTCCGCTATGCCGGGGTGGAAGGCTGGCCCGGCGAGCTACATCCCGCCGATATTCGCGCCGTGGTCTGTCACAGCGACCTGGAGCGCACCGGCTGGTTCGAGTGCTCGGATCCCCTGCTGAATCGGCTGCACGAGAATGTGGTGTGGAGCATGCGCGGCAACTTCCTCTCCATCCCCACCGATTGCCCGCAGCGTGACGAGCGTCTGGGCTGGACCGGCGATATCCAGGTCTTCGCGCCAACCGCCAGCTTTCTCTACAACACTGCCGGTTTCCTTTCCTCATGGCTGGCCGACCTGGCCGCGGACCAGGACGCCGGGGGAGCCGTCCCGATTGTGGTGCCCAATATACTGGATGATTCGAGGCCGCCGGCGGCCGCGTGGGGTGATGCTGCGGTCATGGTTCCGTGGACGCTCTATCAGCGTTTCGGTGATGAGCATATTCTCGCCAGGCAGTTCGAGAGTATGCGAGCCTGGGTTGATTTCGTTGACCGCGTGGCGGGCGAGAAGCATCTGTGGGATACGGGCTTCCAGTTCGGTGACTGGCTCGATCCGAGCGCGCCGCCTGACAAACCAGGGGCCGCGCGCGCTGATAAAGCTGTCGTCGCCACAGCCTATTTTGCCCGTTCGGCCCGGCTCCTCGCGCGGATAGCGGGCATCCTCGGCAGGACACAGGACGAAGCGCATTATTCGCGCCTGGCCGAAGAGATCCGCGCGGCTTTCAATGCTGAATACGTTACGCCCGCCGGGCGGGTGCGCAGCGATGCTCCCACAGCCTACGCGCTGGCCTTGCAGTTCGATCTGCTCATGAATGACGACCAGCGTCGCTATGCTGGCGCGCGGCTGGCTGAACTGGTAGCCAGCAGTGGCTATCACATCAGCACGGGCTTTGTGGGTACGCCTCTGATTTGCGATGCGCTCTGTAGCGCGGGGGCATACGACGCCGCCTTTCGCCTGCTCATGCAGCGCGAGTGCCCCTCGTGGCTCTATCCGGTGACGATGGGGGCGACAACGATCTGGGAGCGCTGGGATAGCATGCTGCCGGATGGCTCGGTCAACCCCGGCGAAATGACCTCGTTCAACCACTACGCGCTGGGGGCCGTGGCCGACTGGCTGCATCGTACCGTCGCTGGCCTGGCGCCCGCCGCGCCGGGATACCATCGCCTGGCGATCCAGCCCCATCCGGGCGGCGGTCTCACCCATGCACACGCGCGGCTGCGCACGCCGTATGGCCTGGCGGGGTGCGGCTGGACGATCAAAGATGGGCAGATTGAAGTAACGGCTGTGATCCCGCCCAATACGACGGCCAGCGTCACTCTGCCGGGCAGCGATGAGCCGGCCATCGAGGTTGGCGCCGGAACCTATCGCTGGACGTATCCCTACCCTGCGGGTGGCGATTCTTCTGCTCTATAGTCCCAGAATGCGCTCGGCGTTCTGGTGAAAAACCTTTTCCAGAATGGCCTCGCTGTAGCCGAGAGCGTGCCATTCGCGGAACAGACGCTCATAGGGAATGCTGGGGTAGTCGCTGCCGAACATAATCTTATCCTGGAGGCGGCTCCGAATGTCGCGCTTGAGCGAATCGGGGAAATATTTGGGCGCCCAGCCGGAGAGTTCCCAGTAGACGTTGCCTTTGTGGAGCGCAACCGCTGTCATCTCCTCAACCCAGGGCCAGCCGGGATGCGCGGCGACAATCGTGAGGTTGGGGAAATCGGCGGCGAGCGCGTCAATGGCCGAGGGATGCGCGTGCCTGATTCTGGCACCCAGGCCGCCGGGCAGGCCCGCGCCCATGCCCGTTGTGCCGACATCGATCATAACCGGCACCTTGAGCGCGTTGATGGTCTCCCAGAGCGGATAGAGCCGCTCGTCATCGACGGAGAAGTGCCCCATAATGGGGTGAAAATGGAAGCCAAGCATCTTCAAGTCCTGGATGGCGCTCTTCGCCTGCTCAATCGCGGCTTCGCCTTTCCAGGGATCGACGGCGGCCCATGCCTGTATAATGGCATCGGGGTAGCTATCGCGGAAGTGAGCGACATACTCGTTTGTGCAGGGAGGCGTGCCCGCAACCGTTTCAATGTCGAAGGCGACAAGCACGGCCTCGACGCCCGCCCCTTTGAACTCGGCAATGACCTCTTCTTCCGTATGGGGCACCCAGTCTCTTCCCCAGTACTTCGCCAGCGCCTCTACATATGGCCCCTGCGCGGCAATCCAGGGGGCCGTATTCGGATAGCAATGCAGGTCGATGACTCTCACAGCGTCCTCTTTCTTCTAACTAACGCCAGGTGCAAGTTTCGCTGATGGCTCACCGCTGCGCGGCTCGCCAGGATGAAGAGTCAGCGGGTGCGCCGCAGGCGCACAACAACATGCTCATCGCGTTAACCAATCAGTTCATGCCCTGCGCCGCCCATGTCGGCCTCGTTATCGCTGTGTGACGACGAAATCCTTGCCAGTTCTTGAAGACCAGGACCGTAGATCTCGGTGAGTTCTTCAGGAAGGTCGGCATAAATGCGCTGGATCATGATGTCGTGCCGGATGTATCCCTTGATCGCGCTGGCGAAAGTCGCATCCTCGCTGTAGAGGCCCTGCCATTGTTTGCCGTCGCGCGCCAGCGCCCACATAGCCGCCGACGAGTCGATCACCACCGCCAGGTGGCGCGCCTGATGATGCAGATAGAGCGCTCCCTCGGTGCTCGCGTGGCGAAAGGTGCGCCCTCCGGGGACGGTAAACGACAGCGGACCGAAATGCAGAACCACAAAGATGACTCCCCGCTGCGCGGCGTCGATGATGGCCCCCCGAAGTGGCTCAAGGACGGGGGTGCTTCCTGAAAGATAGACGCTCTTTGCCGCGCTGGCGATGGCATCGCGCGCCCTGGCAGCGATGCGCTCAAGGCTATTCAGCTTCCAGATCAGCTCGCGCTGGTCCTGCGCATTTCTGGGCAGAAGGCGTTCGAGATCTTTCCTGGCGCTGCTAAGGCGCTGTTTGAAGTCAGCATCGAGGGCATTGAGCAGTTGTTCGGCGGGCACGGCGGCGTAGGTCGCGGGCCTGTCGCTCGTCTGGAGCACCGCACCCTGCTCGGCCAGACGGCGCAGCGTTTCGTACACTTTCGGCTGCGGTACACCGGTGAGGTTCGATAGGCCATAGCCGGTTTGCGGCCCATTGATAAGCAGGCCGATATACGTCTTCGCCTCATAGAGCGAGAAGCCCAGCCGGGTCAGGCGCTCAACCAGCGCCGCGAAAGTTTCGTCCATAACGCGTCTTCCTTTTGTTCACTACTAACGTAGGTATTATAGCCGGGGTCCCGGCGTTCTGTCAACGGCGCTTGACTTTCCCTTGCTTCAATGCTAAATTACCTACCCGGGTAGGTAATGTAAGAGTACATCTGACGCTCGGTGCCTTCGCCCTCTCTCGCCTGGTATCCGCGCGGCGGGGCCGCGCCTGGAGAACTGGTGTGGTGAGGAAAATGCGCGAAGCGCGTTTCCCTCACCACACCAGTTCTCTAGCGAGCGCCATAGGCGCGAGCAAGCGATGGTTTTGGAAAAGGAGCATATTGCTATGATGCATAGTAGACCGGTGGCGCTGGTAACGGGTGCATCTTCGGGTATTGGCCGCAGCACGGCTCTGCGGCTGGCGCGCCAGGGCTATGATATCGCGATCAACTACAATGCGAACGAGGCCGGGGCCAGGACTACAG
>Ga0209061_1004536_pt1 | contig 13228 bp, 9 predicted proteins | sample Coa_R1_10_FD_187157 | JGI IMG/M metagenome (GOLD analysis project Ga0209061, IMG submission 187157) | Surface soil microbial communities from Centralia Pennsylvania, which are recovering from an underground coalmine fire - Coalmine... | ecosystem: Environmental > Terrestrial > Soil > Unclassified...
TCTCCCAGGGAAGAGTTCAAGGTCTTCCTGGGCATTGACGACAAAATCAAGGTCAAACGCGAACAAATCGAGCGAAGCGTAGAAAAGGGAGCGTTGCTGCAGAGCGATCAGCGCCGGATTACCTATGCCTATCGCATCAGCGTTCACAACTATGCCACCTTCTCGCGGAACATTGTGCTGCGCGACCAGCTTCCGGTTTCCCAACATGAGCGCATCAAAGTCAAAACGCAAGCAATCTCGCCAGCGCCGAGTGAGCGCACCAAACTGGAGATCCTGACCTGGCGCTTTCCACTGGCCGCAGACGAAGAGTATAAGCTTGAATATCGCTATACTGTTGAGCATCCGCAGGATGTGCAGGTGAGAGGCTTGCCGTAAGTATCCATCTGGTATACTTATGGGTTGCTCCCGGCCTGGCTGGCCTGGCGATGCTGGCGTTTTTCGTCGCGCCTGCGTTTGACCTCAAGCAGGCGCAGGTACACATTGTAAACGAGGGGCTGGTAGACCAGATCGTGCGTTTCCAGAGCGCGGATTGCGTAGCCGCCGAAGCCGCGTTTAAAGACGTAGACGCCCCAGAGTTCCTGGCCCTCTTCCAGAATATCTGGAATGCCACGGAAGTTATAATACCAGCAGCCGTGGGATCTGGCCCATTGCATGCCGGTCCATTGCAGCAGGTGATTGGGCATCAGGTTGCGGTGCTCATTGGAGGACGCGCCGTACATGTACCAGCTCCAGCGACCATAGCGCAGCACGATAATGCCCGCGATAGCCTTGCCTTCGTATTCGGCTAGAAAGAGGGCAAAGCGATCATCCTTGCTATAGAGGCGCATGACCTCTTCGTAGAAGGCTTTGTTGTGGATGAAGAACTCGTCGCGCTCACTGGTTGTCTCGTAGATGCGATAAAATGTATCGAGATCGGCCTGGCTCTCGCCCCGACGCACACTCACGCCTTTGCGCCCGGCCAGGCGGATGTTGTAACGCCACTTCTCCTTCATTCCGGCCAGGAGCTCTTTTTCGTCTGGCTGAAGATTGAGCACCCACTCATTGCGAATATGCACGGCATAGGGGACAGGGTGAAAGCCGAGCTTGCGCAAAGCTTCCAGCCAGCGCTCGTCTTCGTCATTCGCGCCCGGCTCGATTTTGAGCATAAACGCGCCCCGCTTGTGCGCCTCCGCTTTGACGAAGTTGAGCAGGACTGCCAGGGCGGGCGAGGATGGATCATCGATCACCGGGCCGCGTGGGGCATAGAAATACGTGCGGCGGATGATCGGCGCGCGTGTAATCAAAACTAGCATAGCCGCGCAGAGTTTGCCATTGTCGTCGATCACGCCGACGCGCATGGTCTGCGCGCCCAGGTGTGGACCCAGCTCGCCCCATTCGTATGATTGGGTGATATTGCAAAGCTCCGAGTTTGAGACAAAGTCATTCCATTGCTTGCCATCCGTAATGATACGCGCTTCCATACCGGTTCCTTTCAATTTTCTGCTGTTTCGGCTCGTGCTTGCTGAGCCTGTCCGCGTGCTGCGCGTTCCAGCTCAATCTTCTGGCGTGCCGCGTGCCGCCGGCTCCGGCGAATCTCCACGAGCTTGCGCCAGGCGCTGTAGATCAACGGGCGATAGACATAATCCTGGGTGGGAATATTCAGGCGCGAGAAGCCGCCAAAGCCTTTTTTGTATTCGTAGACGCCCCACATCTCTTCGCCTGGCTCCAGAACCTCCGGGATAGTGCGAAAGTCAAAATAGCTGCATCCCCTGGCCTGCGCCCACTGAATACAGCGGTATTGTAAGAGATAGGCCGGCTTCAAATTGCGCTTGATATCTGCGGTTGCTCCGAACATATCCCAGCACCAGTCGCCAAAGCGAATCAACATCTTGGCCGCGATGGCCTGGCCGTCGTGTTCGGCAAGGTAGAGCACGGCGTCGCCCTTATCGGCGAACTGGCGCAGGATCTCCTTGTGATACTCTTTGCTGTGGATGAAGAAAGCGTCGCGCGCGCTGGTGAGCTTGAGCAGGTCGTAGTAGGCGTCGAAATCCGCCTCGTTCGCTGCCTCGCGGATAATCACGCCTTTGCGCTCGGCGGTACGCACGTTCTGCCGCCAGGTCATTTTGAACTTTGCCAGGAGCTCCTCGGCGCTCGGACGAATATCCAGCACCCAGGAGCGCCGGCCATGCACTGCGTAGGGATTCGTTTGAAAACCCAGGGCGCGGTAGGCCGCGAGCCAGTTTTCCATAGCCGGATCATCATCAGCAATATTGGGTTCCAGGCGCAGGACAACGGCATGTTCTTTTTTCGCCAGAAGCTTCTGCGCGTATTCAACCAGAGCCGCCAGCGCGGGCGAGTCTGGTTGCTCGACTGTGGGACCGCGCGAGCTATAGAGCCAGTTGAAAGGGAGACGCGAACCGGCGACAGGCGACACGGTTAGCATCATAGAGCCGGTCATGCGCCCGCCTTCGAGAGCGCCCAGGCGATAGACGCGCCCGCCCAGATATGTATTAAGCTCGCCCCATTCGTATGATTGCAGCAGATGCCCGCGCGGCTGGCTGAGGAGAAAACTATTCCACCGCTCCCTATCCGTGATCTCTTGAATCGTGACGCCCATTACTGTTTCAGCATCTCCAGATATTCCTCGCGCAGGAGGCTATAAACGCGCACATTGTGGTATTTGCCGAAGCGGAAGATGGCCTGGCGCAGGGTGCCCTCGTATTTCATGCCGGCCTTTTCATCGGCCCGTTGCCCGCCGATGTTTTCCTCCATATCCTGAGTCTGGATGCGATTGAGGTTCAGTTCCATAAAACCATAGTGGAGCATCAACTTTGTACAATCTGTGCCGTAACCCTTGCCCCAGAAGCGGCGATCAATGATATTATAGAATTCGGCGCTCTGGTTGAGATTATTAATGTCTTTCAGTCCGACTAGACCGATCAACTGATTATCGCTTTTGAGCGCCACGCCAAAAATAATGTGCTTGCCGTCTTTATATAACTGCTCCAGGCGCTCTTTCGCACGTGTATCGCTGGTGGGGTAAATCGAAAAATAACGGCGCGTTTCAGCGTCATTCATCCAGGTGGAGTAAAGATGATTATCTTGAGCCGGTTCCAGCGGGCGCAAGTAGATGCGTTCGCCTACCAGGAACGGATTTTGCAAGTGTGATGTATCTTCGTATTCCATACAGTTGCTCCCTTCACGGTTTCGAGGCCAGTATAGCATAGCCCACCAACTTGAAGCAATTCAACTTTCAGAGTAAATAGACGAGGGAAAAGCAGCTTGCCGTACTGAGTGGCTCACGGGCCGAAGTACGACAAGCTGCTTTTTTCTTGTCCTCAGGTCGCCAGTTTGCTGAACAAGTTACATTGTTGGCACGCCGGGATTAGCCCAACGCTCGGCCATGTCACCGATAACGGGAAGTTTGAAGTATTTTCCCTGGAATGCGTTGATTACGCAGATTAGCCAGAGTACAAACGCGCCAATCCACACTATGATCTCAAGTGCTCCGAGAACGCACCCAAGTCCACTAAAGGCCAGGATTATACTCAGAACGAAGAATATCAGCCATGCTGCGACGGCTACGACATTGAGTAAAATCGACTGCATAGCATGGAAGCGCACGAAGCGGTTCTGCTTCTCCATCAAGAAGACAATCAGGCCAGCAATCCAGGTAAAGTAGCTCACGCCGGCGCCTGTATTCGGGTCCATGTTCATAGTGGTCGCGCCGTTCGGGTGGCCGGTGTTATACAACTGGCCCGGCGCGGCACCGTAGGGCTGCTGATAGCCGGGATTAGGCGGCGGATATGCTCCTTGCTGATATCCGCTTTGCTGTTGATAGCTGCCCTGTGGAGGCTGGTACGCGCCCTGCGGCGGATAGCCACTTGGCTGCTGCGGTGGCTGGCCATACTGGCCGGGATAAGGCTGGTTTGGATCTTGTCCCATTGGAAGATTCCTCCTCTATATAGTCCTGTGATAAATCCATGCTGCAGAATGGCATCTGCGCACAGGGCTCGAGTGAACAGTCGGTTGTACTGGCGCACCAGCTTTCTCTGCTACACTTCGTGCTACAACAATATACGCCTGGGAGTACCATTTGTATATGGTCAATTTCACCTATTTCTTGAGAATCCGACCCCACTTTTTAGGGAGAGCAGGCATGAAGCTTTGCTCCAAGCCCTCTCTTTAAGAGAACGAATGAAAAGGCGAGAATCAACAGAGCAGGATTTCTCTGGCCAAATCATTTTACCATGGCAATCAAGAGGTCTCCTACGCTTCTGGCTTTCAGGCTTGAGCAGGTGGATAATTCTCGCCCGGCAACTGGTCCGGTGGAATAATCAGCTCCTCGTCAGGAGCGATCTCCAGGCCCGGCTCCTTGTCAGCCTGTTGTGAGCGCCGGCGGTTCTGCTCGCGCCTACCTGTCGCGTGGTCGTCGCGTGGAAGTGGGCGCAGCGGGGTTGGCGGGCGTTTCTCTTCCTCGCTGGCGTCGGAATGGTTAAGGAGAGCTGCTTCTATCACCTGGTCCATGGAATCGACAAGAGTGAAGTGAAGCTCATGGCGAATTTTTTCCGGGATCTCCGCCAGGTCCTTTTTATTCTCCAGCGGGACCACCAGGTTATGGATGTTCGCGCGGTGGGCAGCCAGAACCTTCTCTTTAAGACCGCCAATGGCCAGCACGCGCCCACGCAGGGTGATCTCACCGGTCATTGCGATGCTGGATCGCACAGGCCGCCCGGTGATCGCGGAGATCAGCGCTGTAGCGATGGTAATGCCAGCCGAGGGGCCATCTTTGGGCAGCGCGTTCTCTGGCATATGGATATGCAGGTCCATACTGTCCTGGAAATTTGGCTCAATCTGCAATTCTCTGGCGCGCGAGCGAATGTAGGAGAGCGCGGCCATAGCCGACTCTCGCATGATATCGCCCAATTGTCCTGTCACGATCAACTCACCTTTACCGGCCATAGTGGCTACCTCAACCGGTAAGAGAATACCGCCCGATTCGGTCACAGCCAGACCGGTGACGACGCCAACCTGCTGTTTCTGGCTCAAAGGCGTCTCGATGAAGCGTGGAGGACCTAGATATTGTTCAAGGTTATGCGGCGTCAGGCGAATGTGGGTCGCGGGCTTTTCAAGGATGCGTCGCGCCGCCCTGCGTGAGATAGCGGCTATTTGCCGCTCCAGGCTGCGTACTCCGGCTTCTCTGGTATAGCCGGTAATGATCAGGCTCATGACCGCCGGGGAGATTTTTAACTGGTCTGCGCTCAGGCCATGCTCAGCCAGCACTTTTGGCAGAATATGGCGCATACCGATATGGATTTTTTCATCCAGGGTATAGCCCGAAAGTTCAATCACGTCCATACGGTCGAGCAGTGGGCGTGGAATGTGGTATCTCACATTGCCGGTGCAGATGAAAAACACCTCGGAAAGATCAAACGGAACCTCCAGGTAATGGTCAACGAAAGTGTTATTCTGGGCCGGATCAAGTACCTCCAGCAGAGCCGCCGACGGATCTCCCCGATACTCAGATGAGAGCTTATCGATCTCGTCGAGCAGAAAAACCGGATTGCGTACTCCTACCGTCTTCATTGCCTGGATAATACGCCCTGGCAGTGCGCCCACGTAGGTACGGCGGTGCCCGCGAATCTCGGCCTCGTCATGCACGCCGCCCAGCGAGATGCGCGAGAATTTGCGCCCCAGGGCTTCCGCAATCGAGTGGCCAAGAGAGGTTTTGCCAACGCCTGGCGGTCCAACCAGGCAGAGAATCTGTCCTCGGCTTTCGTGGATCTGGCCGGTCTGCCTGGCTCGCTTCTGGCGCAATTCACGCACTGCCAGAAATTCGATGATGCGCTCTTTAATCGCATCTAGACCGTAATGCTCGGCATCAAGAATCGCGCGCGTGCGGGCAATATTGAAGGTATCCTCGGTCATCTCGGTCCAGGGCAGGGCTAGAATCCAGTCGATGTAAGAACGTAACACTGCGATTTCCGCAGATTGAGGTGGTGTACGCTCAAGCCTGTCAATCTCTTTGCGCACTTTGGTCTCAACTTCTGGAGGCAGCGATTTCGCGTCAACCCGTTCGCGCAACTCGTTAGCCTCGCTGTTTGCCTCTAACCCCAGCTCTTCCTGGATCGCACGCAACTGCTCACGCAGATAGAACTCCTTCTGGGTGCGATCTACCTGCAAGCGCACGCGATTGCGAATAGTTGCCTCCAATTCCAGGATTTCAATCTCGTTCCCCATAATCACGCAGATTTTCTCCAGGCGAGCCAGCGGGTCCAGCGTTTCCAGGAGATCCTGCTGCTGTTGTGGGTCTGTCACCAGGTGGGCCGCCAGCATATCGGAAAGGCGAGTGGAGGTTTTAAGGGCAACAATCGAGTTAATATCTTCAGCCGAAAAGCGGCGATTCAACTGAGCATAGCGTTCAAAGAGGCTGGTGGTGTGGCGAACCATCGCATCGATTTGTGAACCTTGCACGTCGGTTTCCTCTGGAATGCTCACACTGACATGCAGGTACGGTTCTGTATCGAGAAAATCCTCGATCTGGACGCGCTGTAAGCCATTGAAAAGAACCTGGAGGCTGCCATCCTGCTGTGGATGCATCGATGTGATCTCGACCAGCGTCCCGATAGAATAGATATCTTTCGGCTGTGGATCATCAATCTCCGCATCGCGCTGCGAAGCAACTACCAGGCGGTGGTCAGGTTGTTCCATGGCCTCTTCCACCGCGCGCATCGATTTCTCACGAGCAATAGCTAGCGTCATGCGAGTGCGAGGAAACACTACCATGTTCTTCAACGCTACGAGTGGATAACTTTCACCCGCTTCCTGCGTATCCTGATACGTTTCTTTGCGCTCTTGTTCGCTCACAATTCTGCCTGCTTCCTAATCTGGTAAAAGATCGCCTTAAAAATGTATGAGTCTGCATTATGCAGACTCATCATATTCGGTAGTTGTTGCCCGTTCACCACGCGTAACCAGCAAGGGTTTGTGGTTCTGGGCAATCACATCTCCGTTAATCACCACTTTCTTCACATCGTTACGAGATGGGATCTCGTACATCACTTCAAGTAAGATATTCTCGATAATGCTGCGTAAGCCGCGCGCTCCGGTTTTTTGTTTGAGGGCGCTTTCAGCCGCGGCTTCCAGGGCATCGTTCGTGAAGTTCAACTCCACACGGTCGAGCTGCAATAGTTTCTGGTACTGTTTGATGATAGCGTTCTTTGGCTCGATCAGAATGCGGATCAGGGCATCCTTATCCAGGCTATCCAGCGAGACGACGACGGGAAGACGCCCGACAAACTCAGGGATGAGGCCGTATTTCAAGAGGTCGTCTGGAATAAGCTGTGAGAGGGGCGAGGGTTTTTCTTCAGTGCTGGGAGCCGTCAGAGAAGAACGGAAGCCCATAGTCTTATTGCTCCCCAGGCGCTGCTCAACCATCTTTTCCAGGCCCTCAAAAGCTCCACCACAAATGAAAAGGATGTTGGAAGTATTGATCTGGATAAAATCCTGATGTGGGTGCTTGCGCCCGCCCTGGGGAGGCACATTTGCTACCGTGCCCTCGATGATCTTCAGCAAAGCTTGCTGGACGCCCTCGCCGGAGACATCGCGAGTAATCGACGGATTGTCGGACTTGCGCGCAATTTTGTCGATTTCGTCGATGTAGACAATGCCGCGCTCAGCCCTCGCTATATCGAAATCGGCCGTCTGAATCAAGCGCAGCAAAATGTTTTCTACATCTTCACCGACGTAGCCTGCCTCCGTCAGCGCGGTCGCGTCCGCGATACAGAAAGGCACATCGAGAATTTTGGCCAGGGTCTGGGCCAGAAGCGTTTTTCCTGAGCCAGTGGGGCCGATCATCAGAATATTGCTTTTGCCCAGCTCCACCTCGTCGATCTGCATGCCCACGCCGATGCGCTTGTAGTGGTTATAGACGGCGACAGCCAACGTTTTCTTGGCGCGTTCCTGGCCGATCACATAGTGACTGAGCTGCTCATAAATCTTCTTGGGCGAGGGGATCTTGCCTGCCTGGAGACGTGGCTTGGCTACGGTAGCCTGCTCTTCTTCGATGATTTCTCGACACAGGTCGATACATTCGTCGCAGATGTAGACCCCTCCAGGACCGGCAATTAAACGTTGTACCTGGTCCTGACTTTTTCCGCAAAACGAGCAGCGATAGGTCGCCCGTAAATTTTTTGAATTTGCCACGTCTGTCACCTTCGTCCGCAAAGCAACCTTCTCGGGCCGCCTGACTAAATGAACTCTCTCCGCTATAGTTCTGATTCGCGTGCGCGCCCCGCACGCTTTCTACAAGTATACTCTGAACCCTTGCATTACTCGTAGCAAAGGTCTATGCCCCGTCCTCTGTCGCTTCCACTGGTTCCTCGCTTCCACTCTCCTGTTCAGCGGCTGCCACAGCAGCAGCCTTTGCTCCCTCTTCTACTTTTGCTGCCTCTTCATCACTTGTATCTGTTTCTGCTTCTTGCCCCGGTGCCTCCTGCTCATTGGCCTCGGCTTTGGTCTCCTGCTCCACCGCTTCCTCATCCGGGTCGGGCTCGGTGGTCAGCTCCAGCAAACGCGAAATAGCTTTCTCGCGCAGCAAGCTGCTTGCTATGCTCCTGACCTCTTGTTCTGTTCGCGGCAGGGCTTGCCCCATCTGGGCGTAAAGCCTCAAGAGCGATTCGACCTCTTCCGGGGAGACCTGAATATCTTCTTTCTTTACGATCTCATCGAGCACCAGCTGCTGCCTCACTCGCTTCTCTGCATCGGGTTTGAGGCTCTCCAGATACTCTGCCTGAGACTTCTTGATCAGCATCAAATACTGATCCATCGACATGCGCTGCTGCTCCAGGATATGCGTCATCTGATGCATCATCTCGTGGGCTTCTTCCTCGATCAGAACCGGGTGAATCGTCATCTGCGCCTGATCGACGACTGCCTGAAGCACCTTGTCGCGCAGCTCGTCGCGAATTTTGCGCTTTTTATTATCCAGCACCTGATCGCTCACAGCTTTACGCAAGTCTTCGATAGTCTGGTACTCGTCGTTGCTGGCCTGGATCGCGAATGCATCGTCCAGTTCGGGCAGATTCTTAAACTCAACCTTGTGCAGCCGGACCTCGTAGTTCGCGGTTTTGCCAGCGAGCTTTTCGTTAGCGTAGTCCTCAGGAATCGTCGTGCTAAAGGTCTTGCTTTCACCTTTTTGCATGCCCACAATTTGCTCATCCATCCCCTTGAAAAGGCCATGACGCTCCTCGGTTAGCTCAAAGGGATTCTCCTTGAGATCGGAAACAGTCGCATCTTCTACGCTCAACTTCAGATCCATCGTGACGCGATCTCGCATCTGGGCCGGGCGCTCAACTTCCTCCCACCTGACCTGGCGCTCGCGCAGTTTTTCCAGCTCCTGTTCTACCTCTTCAGAAGTTACTTCTGCCACCGGACGCTCGAAGTGCAGGGAACGATAATCGCCCAGTTCAACAGGAGGAAGAATAGGAACTTTGATGCTAAAATGATAGGGCTGGCCCATCTCCAGAACTGGTGCATCCAGCTCAGGCTGCGTTAGAGGAACTATCTTATGCTCTTTCAGAGCTTCGCGGTACGTCTCGCTCATCAGGTCGTCGAGACCTTCCTGATAAATATACTCTTTGCCGAGCTTGCGTTCCACGAGGGAACGCGGGGCTTTACCGCGCCGGAAGCCCTGGATGTCGACCTTCTGGACAAGTTTTCGATAAGCCTTATCGGAAGCTTTCTCCAACTCCTCCCAGGAAAAATCTACGTTCACGACTGCCTCGCTGCTGGGCAGTGTTTCAACCGAAACCTTCACATGTCCTCCAACAAACAAGTATACTCAATCATTCTGCTCGTCTGGTCAGGGCATCTTGAGAAGCGCTGCCCTGCGCGACACACTCTATCTTTCATTATAACGAATAGCATCTCTCTATGGAAAGCGCGAAGAAAAAGCGACGCTGCTCCTCCCTTACCAATCACAACCGGGCTGCCGCGCGGCAAAAAGCTCCTCCGTGTGCGAATGCTTACACGAAAGAAAACAACTGCCTGACCAACACTCCGAATTCACATGGCCCTGAAGCGGGAGACGGGGATCGAACCCGCGACTTTCTCCTTGGCAAGGAGATGCTCTACCACTGAGCCACTCCCGCGATATGTATTACTACACTTCAGGAAATCGTTTTATTCCGCTGAAATGCATGGGCGGTGAGAGACTCGAACTCTCACGACTTTACGTCAACAGATCCTAAGTCTGTCCTGTCTACCAATTTCAGCAACCGCCCGTACTTTGAAACGGGGAAGAAAAAGCCCTCGCCTCAGTGATGATACACCAGCCTGCTTATCGCTGTCAAGACAAATTTCGTCTCACGCCGTTTGGGCTATATCCACCAATGGCATGCACTTCGTTCACCAGCAGATGAGTACCCTTTCTCCTCGCGGTGGGAGTAAAAGTAATGAGTATCAATTGACCTGAACCGGGGCTTCCTCTACAATAGTATTACATATACAGTTACAAAGCTAAGGAGGGATTCATGCGAGTTCGTAAAGCGGTGCTACCAGTAGCAGGTCTTGGCACGCGCGTTTTGCCCGCCAGCAAAGTGGTGCCAAAGGAACTGTTACCGCTGGTAGATAAGCCTACTCTGCAATATATTGTCGAGGAGGCTGTTGCCGCCGGGATTGAGGAAATCATTTTTGTAACGACGCGCAGCAAGCGCAGCATCGAGGATCATTTTGATGCCGTGCCTGAGTTAGAGGCCGCGCTGGAGCAGAAAGGGAAACAGCGCGAGTTGGAAGAGGTGCGTCGCGTTGAGAGGCTGGCCACGTATGTCACTGTGCGGCAAGGACGTCCGTTGGGGCTGGGTCATGCCATCCTTTGCGCGCGGGATCTGGTGGGGGATGAGCCGTTTGTGGTGATGCTGGGCGATGACCTGGTGGCCCCAGAGACACCCTGCTTGCCGCGCCTGATCGAGCTGCACCAGCGCTACGGCGGTTCAGTCCTTTCGCTGTTTACCTGCTCTCCCGAAGAGATCTCCTCCTTTGGCGTGGCTGCCGTTGAGGATCTTGAAGACGATGTGGTCAAGGTCAATTTTCTGGTTGAGAAACCCAAACGCGAAGAGGCTCCTTCGAATCTGGCGGTCGCCGGGCGTTACGTCCTCACGCCAGACATTTTTGCTCTATTAGAAGAACTTCCCCCAGGGACCGGTGGTGAGATACAGGTGACAGACGCGCTACAAATGCAAGCTGCCGCCGGGCATTGCTATGGTTTGCGTTTCGACGGCATACGCTATGATACCGGCACCCCCTTGGGTTACTTGACTACCTCGATTGCTTACGCGCTTAAACGCCCTGAGATTGCGCCCGGACTGCGCGAATATATGCGCCAGGTGCTAAGCGAAGAGTAGGCAGAGAAGAAACGCGCCGTATTCACCCCATTGTTATCCTTTACGTTTGCAAGGATACGATGGGGTCTCTTTCCTACCGCTTGTGAAAGCCTCTCGAAAGAGATTAAGATATGCTGGGGAATTTGTTCCGCTCTTTTCTCCCCGCGAAAGAACAAATCTGAGAGAGACGACCGTAGCATGCGGTCTGGGAGTTCATATGCAAGCCATTATTGTGGATCTTCACCTGTATAATATGGTGCTGGTGCTGGCAACAAGCCTGATTACGGGCATCTGGGGTCTGGTGCTCTATTTTCAAAAGAGAGAGGTCATCGCTCAGTCCTGGAAGATCGCTTTGATCGTTACATCTGTGGATGGGCTGATTCAGGGTCTTCTGGGCGTAATCCTCCTTTTGATGGGTTTGAGGGCACCCGGAGGAAGCCTCTACTATTTGCACTATGTTTATGGCGCGATTGTGCTTCTGGCTATTCCGGTGGCTTACACCTATACCAATAAAAAAGTACGTACCACGATTTTGCTTTTGAGTATCGCGGCTCTGGTGATTACCGCTGCAGGTGCGCGCGCCGCGATGACCGGCCTGGGCCTGCCCTGAGCCGCGAGAAGAAGCGTTTCATCCAGGAGCAAGCAATGAAAGCATCATTCATCCATATCGCCGATACGCACCTGGGCTACGAACAGTACGGCGTGCGCGAGCGTTTCAATGATTTCAGCCGCACTTTCTGGGATATTATGCACGAGGCGGTTGAGCGTCCTGTCGATTTTGTGGTTATCGCGGGTGATTTGTTCAACAAACGGGCGATTGATGCACGAACGCTGCTCCACGCGATTGAGGGCTTAAAGGATCTCAAGGCCAGGAGTATCCCGGTGATCGCTATCGAGGGCAATCACGACCGCAGCTATTACCGCGAGGGCGTGTCCTGGCTACAATTTCTTTGCCACCAGGGCTATCTCACCCTGCTTGATCCACGCATGAAGGATGGTGCGCCGCTGCTTGAACCCTGGGATGCCAATCGCATGCTAGGGGCATATATCGATCTGTTCGACGGCAAGCTGCGCATTTACGGCTTGAAGTGGCAGGGCGCGGCCACAGCCCGCTCCATGGAGGGTCTGGCGAAGGCTCTGAACGAGATACATGAGGAGGAGCAGGCCGCCGGAATCGAGTATCGCCTGTTGATGATGCATACGGGCGTGGATGGGATTGTGCCGCGCCTGGCTGGCCTTCCCACCGCGAGCCAGTTTGAGCCACTGAGGCAGCATATCGATTATCTCGCTCTTGGCCATGTCCACAAGCCTTTCGAGATTGGCGACTGGATCTACAATCCAGGGTCTACTGAAACCTGTGGCGCGGAAGAGGTAGCCTGGGAGGATCGCGGCTATTATTACGTTGAGATCGACACAGACTCGCTTGTCACGGGAAAGCGGCATCGCGCCACACATCTGATCAGCAAACGCCGGCCCTTTGTCCGTTACGAATTGCGCGTGGATGGGCTGAGCGAACCCCGCGGGCTTTACGCACGCCTGGAGGAATATTGCCAGCGCGAGGGGCCACGCCACCAGCACGATCAATACCGGCCTCTTGTGCAGATCCAGCTCGTTGGCACGCTGGCCTTCGACGCCAGCTCGCTCGATACAAACTATATGGAAGAACTCGTGCAGACCTCGTTCGATCCTCTTTATGTGCGTATTGATAACAACACCAATGACCGCGACTACCTGCCCGAAAACAGCGATCTCGACGGGCGCGACCGCTCGACCTGGCATGAACTGGAGCGCCGCATCTTTGAGGACCTCGTAGGCCGCGACAGCCGCTATCTTCCCGCTCGCGAGCAGTGGGGCGCTGTGCTGGCTCA
>Ga0209061_1004537_pt1 | contig 13227 bp, 16 predicted proteins | sample Coa_R1_10_FD_187157 | JGI IMG/M metagenome (GOLD analysis project Ga0209061, IMG submission 187157) | Surface soil microbial communities from Centralia Pennsylvania, which are recovering from an underground coalmine fire - Coalmine... | ecosystem: Environmental > Terrestrial > Soil >...
GTTTCATGAGGCAACGAGTCGCGCTGGGTAACATTTTTGGCGAGTCAACGCGCGCCTCAGGAGTAATTGTCGTTGATAGGGAAAAATAATTGTCGTTGACCGGAAAAAATAGTTGACGCTGGACAAGGGTCAGCGCCTCGAACAGAAGATAGACGATCTGCGCGGGGCCTTCGATGCTCTGCGGAACTGGATTATGGCGTCACTGCTGGCGGCGCTGCTGGCGATTTTAGCCGTGATGGGCCAGCTCGCCGTACAACTCGTCGCCCATAAACTCTAAAATGCAAACCGACTTTTCGTACGACCCCACCACTATCGTGGGCTTGATCCGCCTGTACGTTCCCGGCGAAACCGAGGCGAAGACCGCCAGCTTCTCCGACACGGACCTGCTGGCCTTCTATAACATTCATAACGATCCTCGTCTCGCCGCGGCGGATGCGCTCGATGTGGCTGCGGTGCGCTATTCGACGAGCCGGCAGAAAATCACCATCAACGGAATGTCGGTCGACGGCCCTTCCGTCGGCAGCATGTTCCAAAAGTTAGCCAAGACGCTCCGCGACCGCGTCGACGCAGTCCCTTATTTCGATTGGGCCGAACAGGTCCTCGACGCTTTCAGCGAGCGAGAGCGGTATCTCAAGCAGTTCGAGCGGGGACAATTCACGTGAGAAGAGCTCTTTACTGGCGCGCCATCATCATGATCGACAACGCCTGTCTGGCTTTGTGGCTTTCTCTCAACTAAGATGCTGGCCGCCACGATCGATGTTGCGCGCGCGCAGAACTACCTCGCAGGCCTGCCGGACAAGATTGACGCGAGCGTGCTCAAGGCAATGTTCCGCGCCGTCATCGAGCTGCAAAGCTATATCCGCGCCAACAAGCTGCACGGCGATCCGCTGCACCAGCGATCCGGCAATCTCAGCCGCGAGACGCTGACCCAGCCCGATCCCTATCGCTCGGGGAACACAATCATCGGCACCGTGGGCACGAGCCGCGCAGCCTATTACGGCAAAGTCCACGAGGATGGCGGGACATACGACATCCCGGAGCACTACTCGATGAGCCGAAAAGGGAGGAAGTTCATCGTGCGCCCGCACCAAGCTACGTTTCCGCAGCGCAGCTATCTGCGCTCGGCGCTGGCTGAAAATGTCGGGCATATCACCGAAGTGGTTCGCGGCGCGGTTCAGGAGGCCATCCAGTGAAGGCCGCCCGCGAAGATATCTACTCGGCCTTGTTCGAGACGCTCAAGGGAATCTCCGGGGTAAAAACGTTTTCGCGCACCGTGTTGGTTTTTACCGACGTGAGCCCGGACGATCAACCCGCGCTCTACATGGAGCAGACCGGCGAGCGCCAGATCAAGCGTGCATTGAAAATGCCGAACCTCTGGGAACTGCAGGTATCGGTTGGCATCTACGTCAACGTGGGCGACAACGAGGGCGGCGACATACCCGCCGACGGTGCCGGAGATCAAACGCCGGTACCGGCCTCCTATCTGAATCCGATCCTCGATCAGATCGAAGCCCTGTTCCCAGGTACGGACGTTATCTCGAAATCATCGCAGACGCTAGACAACCTGGTGGTGCAGGTGCGCCTGGCCGAGGACGAAAAAACCCTGATGGGATCGCTCGGTCCCCAGGCGTTCGCTTTTGTCCCGCTGCGCATTATCGCCATCTGAATTTTCACGCCGGAGCCTTCCGGCGTTTTTAAACAGACTTTCTCGCAAAAAAGGAAAATCCAATGTCCGTTCTACCTTATGTATTCGGGTCCGGCACCATCGTGGCTACTCCGTTCGGACCCAACGCCGCGGGTAACCCCACGCCGCTGCAACTCGGCACGATGCAGGAATGCTCGGTCGAATTTAGCGCCTCGCAGAAGGAGCTATACGGAAAACTCCAGTTCCCGGTGGCCATCGCCCGCACCGCCGGCAAGCTGAACATGAAGGCCAAATTTGCCACGATTTACGCCAAAGTGCTGAACGACCTGTTTTTCGGCGCGACCGTGGGCACCGGCGGCCAGCAAATTGCCCAAATCAACGAGGCCCACGCCATCGCGGCGACGATCACAATCACGCCACCTAACTCCGGCACTTTCGTCAAAGACCAGGGCGTAATCCGCAGCGACACCGGCATCAACATGCCGCTATCGCCCACTTCGAATCCGGCTGCCGGATTCTATTACCAGACCAACGGCACGTATTCGTTCAACGCCAGCGACGTCACCGCCGGCTTCGGCGTTCAGATCAGTTATATCTGGAGCGGCAACAATCTCAACGGGACCGCCGGCAGCAATTCCAACGTCACCAACAAACCGATGGGTTCTCAGCCGACCTTTGAGGCGTGGCTGACCAACTCGCAATTCGGGATGAACGTCGCGCTGAGATTTCCGTATTGCATCTCGTCGAAGCTGACCCTGTCGATGAAAAACGAGGATTTCACCATCCCCGAATTCGACTTCTCGGCCTTCAGCGATCCGTCGGGCAATCTGTTTTACGAGTATCTGGACGAATAAGGCCGCTTGCCCGCTGCCCAATACATCATGCAAACCGCTAAGTACGCAGGAGTCGCCTTCGAATCGGGCGGCTCCTGGCTTATTGTTCCGGCCGTATCGCTTGGACGCGCCGAACAACTGGCTCCGACTATGGATGCCATTGCCGACAAAAATACCGAGTACAAAGAGCGCAAACGGCAGATGATTGATATCATCTGGGAGGCCTGTAGGCGCAATTATCCGGATATTACCGTCGAGCAAGTGAAAGAGCACTTGACGCTGAAGACTCTGCCCGCAGCTTACTTGGCCGCCCTGGGATGTAGCGCAAAAGAGGAAACGCACACAGCTCCGGGGGAATTCCAGCCCGCGAATCCAAGTGGGTCGATATCCCCTGGCGATGGATCCGCGGGCGTTTAATCAACGGCACCGGCTGGACGCTAGATTACATCCGCAACGAACTGAGTCTCTCGGACGTGACCGAGATATTCGCGGAGTGGGATGACCATCCGCCTACTGCCGAGTGCCTCCAGATCATCGCCAGTGCGCTCGGCTGGTCCGCCGATAAAACCAAAAACCCGCGAAAAGCGCCCGCTCAGAATCCGATTGCCGATCCGCGCCTTCGGGATCCACGCGCTATTGCGGTAGCAGGGGTTGCCGCTGGAGCCCGGTCCATGGGATTGCCGGCGGCGCATGCCGGCAAGATCCCCGAGTACATGAAACGCATATTGCACCCGAAGCAAGATGGCTGACGATAATGTTGTCGAAATAAAAATTCGCGCCGTCGACCAGGCTACCGGTGTCATTGAGATATCGGCGAGTCGGTCCAGTCGCTGGGGAGCGACCAGTTTCCGACCTTAGAGTCCGCGCTGAATAGCAGCAGTGAAAGGCTGGGCGGCCTCGGTCAAAAAGCCGCCGAAGCCGCCGGGCAGATGGCGCTTTTCAACGAAGCCACGATGACCCCGTACGCGGACCAGGCCGGGCAACTCAACCTGTTTGCCGATGAACTCGAGCCGATAGCCAGCGGCGCCGCCGAGGCCGCCGGCGCGATGGAGCAATTTGGGGAACAAGCCGGGGCGGCCGGGGAGGAGGCCGGCGAGGCGGGCAAAAATATCGAGGAGCTGAAAGAGAATTTCGAGCGGCTGTTCGAAAAAGTGGCGGAATATAGCGGGATCTATATGATTCTGCGGAGCGTCCGGGAGGCAGCCGAGGATGCATTCCAATCGTTCTCGCGCGAGGAACGGGCAAAGGAAGCATTCGCCGCGCTGACCGGAAACGCCGAGGAGGCCGACCGCACCATCGAACGGCTGCAGCAGACCGCGCTGCGGCTGGCGATTCCGTATAAAGAGCTCCTATATACCCAGCAAGAGATGACGGCGGCCTTCAAAAGCACCGAGGGAGCGGTCGAGCTGATTCCCCGGATTATGGTCGCTGCCGCCGATGCCTCCCGCGCCACCGGCTCCAGTTTCGGCGCAGTGGCCGGCTCGCTCGAGCGCATGGCGCAAGCCGGCATCGTTTCTTCCCGCTATCTGATCTCGCTCGGTTTGTCCCTGCAGGACTTGGCCAAATCGACCGGCATCGCTACCTCGGGAATCGAGCGCGCCTGGCGCGACATGACCGTTACCGAAAGGCTGGAGGCATTTGCTGGAGCGCTTCAAAAATATAAGGGCACTTCGGAGGCTACGGCAAACGATTTGACCGGGACCTGGGACCGGTTGAAAGATCAGGCGGAAATCTCCTTCGGAGAAGCCATCAAAGCGATCGAACCGCTGATCAAAGAGTTCACCGAGGGCGCTACCGAGATCACCAGGCTGGTGGCCGAGGCGATCACGGAGGTGGCCAACCTGGGGACGGAAATCAGCAAGTTGCCGGCCACGGTGCAGACCGCCATGCTGGACGTGGCGGTTGCTCTAAAAAGCCCGTCTGCGGCCACGGCCTTATCCCTGCTCCAACTGGCATCCGCCTTCCATCAGTATCGCGAGGCCGCAGACGATGCAGCAGCCGCCAGCGACCAGCAGTCGCACAAATTAGCCGAGATGCAGACTGCCCTTGCGCAAACGTTCTCTCGCTACCCGGCCTATATGGCTCAGTTGCGGGAGCTGCAGCGGCAGTATGGCCAGGGAGAAATCAGTCAGGAAGCTTTTATCAGCAGCCTGGACAAACTCACCACCGAATTCCGGCAGGCCAACCCGGCCGCCGCCCCCGCTTCGAAGTTAGGCGCGCTGGCAGACGAGGCCCAGGAAAAGTGGAGCCACTCGGTCGAAGGCATGAAAGCCAAAGTCCGCGAACTCCAGGAAGAGATCAAGGAACTGTCGAAAACGGCCGGCGCCCCTAAGGGCAAGATCGAACCGAGCGAGCAGATTGCCGCCATCGACAAGATCCGCGAACTGAGCGCGGAAGAGAAAAAGCTCGAGGAGCAGATCCGCGTAGCCAGCCAGGACCCGGCTGCAATGGCGCGCAAAAGCGCCGAAAGCGAAATCAGAGCCAAGCAGGAAGCGCTCAAAACATGGCTGTCCGTCGAAAAATCGCTCATTGATACCGAGGTCAGCCTGCGGGGCGACTCGGAAGATCAAAAGTTGGCCCTGATTCAAAAAGCGGCTGACGCCGAATATGAGGCGCGGCGCGACCTACTCTCCAGGGAATTGGCCCTGGACCGGCAGGATCCCCTGCGCCCGGAAAAGGCGGCGGCCGACATGGCGGCCATCAACCGCCTAGACGCGGAACATGCCGCGCAGGCGATCGAAACGCAAAACAAAATCACGCTCGCCAGGCAAAAGGCTGCCGACGCCGAGCGCAAGGCCGCTGACGAAGCCGCCGAGAAAGAGGAGGAGGCCGCGGCAAAGAGCCAGGAATTTCTGCAGTCGATATTTGACCGCGAGGTGCAAGCGGGCCTCGCATCGGCTACCAGATCGAACGAACAGCGGATTGCCGCCGATGAAACCTATGCCCAGGCGAAGGAGGCACACGAGCAGCGGATGCTCGATATGGCCAAGGATCGCATCGAGAGCGAGCGAGCGCTCGGTGAGATCAGCGGGCGGCAGGAAATCGAGATGCTCAAAAGGATTCAGGAGGCGGCCTATCAAGCGGAGTTAGCCGCGGCCGCGGCGAAGCTTCATATCGCCGAACAGAGTGGCAATCCGGAGCAGATTGCGCGGGCCCAGGCGAATATGCAGGCGGCGATCGACCGCAACGCCGCTGCGATGCAGAAACTGAATGAGAGGCAGGCGCAAGAGTATCAGCGCGTCTGGGCCGGTACTTTTCAGCAGGTTGCGCACCAATCCCTTTCGACTTTTAACGAGATCCTGACCGGCCAGATGCGGCTGGGGGCCGGTCTCCGCAAATTGACCAAGGATATCGAGATGGATTTTCTCGAAATGTTCGAGCAGATCCTAATCAAAGACCAGATCCAGCGGGCGGCCCGCATAGCGGGAGAGGCGACTGTCGGCAAACTGATGCAGGCAATGCACCTTGGACAGGCCGCCCAGGACAAAGCCCAACAAGCGGCTGTCGCTGAAAGCCAGGTAGCGACCGAGGCCTCGGTGAGCGGCGCCGCCGCCACCGCCGATGCCCTGATGCAGGGAGATCTCGAAGGCGCTTTGGCGGTAGGGACGGCCATGGAAGGCGCGGTGGAGGCGGCCTTCGGAGCCACGGCAGCGGCAGCCGGTGGTTTCGATGTTGGATTCAGCGCTCCCCTTACCCAACTCCATCCCCGAGAAATGGTACTGCCCGCAGACCTGTCGAGTGGTATTCGCGACATGGTTTCGAGCGGAAAAACGGGAGGCGGATCGATCCAGTTGCACTATCATGCCGGAGCTAATGAATCGCCGCAATCTATCGCCGGCAACGAAAAAGCGCTGGCTCGGATGATTCGCCGCATGGTCCGCACCGGGCGGCTGGCGATTGCGTGAGTAATTTATGAACGGCTCTACAACTGGCTCTACGACTCCAGGATGGTTCGCCGCCACCGGCACCTGTACCTACCGCTGGAATTATTGCGCCAACTGTGGCCGCAAGCTGGAATCGGCATGGAATTACTGCGCCGGATGCGGCACGCCGATCGGCCAGTCATTCTATTTCCAGCCGTACTATTTGCAGCCGTACTATTTGCAGCCGTACTATTTGCAGCCAAACCCGCGGGACGGACAGGACGGACAGGCCTCCGCCGGCGCGAACTCTGAGCGATGAACATAGCGGTAAGACCGGGCGAACTGGAGCGCTACGCCGCGCTCGTGCGGGCGGGGGCAAATAGCATGGCGAGCGAATTGTGCATCATCCTGAGCGCGCTTGAAATCATAGCTCGCGCACCGCACGCCGAACCTCTCCGCCAGGAGCATTTCGACTCCATCGGGGATGCCTTCACCGCCGCGCAGAATTGCACCCGCGTGCTCAATGGGCTGCGGGCTGCCTTCGACTCTCCGAGGAAAGCCGCCTGAATGCCGCGTCATCTTGAGCCGCTGGTCGAAGCTGGCCGCCCGATCCGGCTATTTTTCTGGTGTCCAGGCTGCCGGCTCCATCATGGTTTCACCGTCGACCCGGACTCTTCGCGATCCTGGACCTGGAACGGCAATTACGACCGGCCCACGGTGCGGCCGGCGATCCTCTACCACGCGCCTCGCTGTCATCTCTATTTAACGGACGGCAACATAGAATTTCTGCCGGATTCCAAGCACCCAATGGCTGGGCGTACGGTGCCCATGGAAGACGTCCGTTGGTAGGTTTATGTCCATAGAACTCGAACGCCATCATCCGGACGTCCATCGCCCCTGGGCGGCCTGGAGCGAAGAGCAGACGCTGCACCTTGTTCTGGTGTACACCAACCCGTTTCGCTGGGAGACACGGCGCAAGTTGTTTAACGATGCGCTGCGCCACTTCCTCGGCGCTCCCAACGTCCGCGTTTATGTCGTCGAACTGGCATATGGGGATCGTCCGTTTGAGGTCACCACGCCCGATCACCACATCCCGCAACTAACCGCGGTCCAGCTGCGGACCGACTGCGAAATGTTCCACAAAGAAAACCTCGTCAATATCGGGGTGCGGCACTTTCCGCAGGGCTGGATGTATGGCGGCTACTGGGATGCGGACTTTCATTGCACCCGCCACGATTGGGCGCTCGAAGCTATCCATCTTTTGCAGCACTATCACTTCGTGCAACTGTTCTCGTCTTATAGCGACCTCACCGCGGAAACCGCCACAAGTTGGATGGGGCACCGGCCCTGGCGAATCACATCCTCTTTCGCCTGGAACTTCCTGCATCAAGACGAATTTCACAAGTCGGCCCTCAAAGGTAAAGCCGCCGATAGCAGCTACGGCCCGCTGCTCCCCAACGCCGGCGCCTTCCCTTATGGCTTTTCTCCCGGAGCTACCGGCGGCGGCTGGGCATGGCGGCGGCCCGCTTTCGACACGGTGGGCGGCTTACTCGACACCTGCCCGCTCGGTTCGGCGGATTGGCACATGGCCTTCGGACTGGCGGGCCTTACCAACGTCGCCGCCGAACTGAAGCGCTGCACCCAGCCCTATATCCGCAACGTGCTCCAATGGCAGGAGCGAGCACAAAAGCTTGCCTCGCATCCCGGCAAAAGCAATATCGGCTGCGTCGACCAGTTCGTCACCCACGCCTTCCATGGGTCCCGATCTAAACGCCAATACGGAGAGCGCTGGCACATCCTGCTGAAACATCAGTTCGATCCCATAACCGATTTGACCCGGGACTGGCAGGGTGTCTGGCGCTGGACCGGCAATAAACCGGGGCTGCGCGATGACGTGCGCCGCTATTTCCTGACGCGCGCCGAGGATCATCCGGACCTATATGGTAAGGAGGCACCCCTTGTCTGATCGAACGCTCGCACTTTGGTGGACGATTTGGCCCTGTCTCGCCGCTGCCGCAGGGGCGATTCTCTGTTGGCGCCTTCGCAAAATAATCGCGCGCGAGACCACTCCGGGATACGCATTCACCGCCGGCTCCCAGTGGTACAACCGCGCAACCGATGAGCATCTGGTCTTTCGCCGCAAAACGGACGGTCTGCTCTATTTCGAAACAGATCCGGATCGGTGCGTGGTGCTCACCGTTTCGGAAGCGGACCGGTGGCTGATCCCGCTCGCGGCGCGCCTGCAGGAATACTGACGGCTAGGCGCGGCCCGGAAGAGCCGCGCCTCCCCGCACCTCCCCCGAGATTCGGGATTTTTAGCCGAATCCTTTCGATTTTATAGCGAGGCCGCTATCTCGAACGAGCTTTTTCCGAAACTGATTGGCGAAACTTTCCCGGTAGTGAAGCGCCCAATGGCTTCGACTATCGTGCAGACGGCTACCGCCGGCCGCGAAGTCCGGGTCGAGAACTATCTCTACCCTCGCTGGCAGTTCGATATCACGTATTCGTGGATGTCGCAGGAAACCCAGTGGCAGGACCTGCAAACCATGATGGGTTTCTTTTGTGCCCGCAGCGGATCCTTCGACTCTTTTCTGTACGATGACGTGACCGACGACTCGGTCGTAGGGCAGAACATAGGGACGGGGGACGGGCAAACCACCGCATTCCAGCTCGTGCGCACCATGGGGTCCTTTACGCGCCCCATCTTCGCGGTAAACGGCGTCGCCGCCAGCTACGAGCCGCCGGCCATCAACGTTTATCTGGACGGTTCGGTAGCGGCGCCATCTTCCTACTCTATCGGCGGCCTCCCCGTCATATCGCTGACGCTCGAATCGGGCGGCGGGAATTTTACCGACGGCACTTACAATCTGTCGTTTACAGGGGGTCTAGGGAGCGGCGCGGCGGGAACCTACACCTGCTCGGGCGGCTCGGTCTCTTCGATAAACCTCACGGCGGGCGGCCATGGCTTCCAGTACCCGCCGCAGATTGGTTTCCCTTCCGGAGGCGGCTACGGCGCTTTCGCTTATGCCACGGTGGGCAATGGCGGCACTCTCCTATTCAATTCCCCGCCCCCAGCCGGCGCCGTCATTACCGCGGACTTCGGCTATTTCTGGCGATGCCGCTTCCTCGACGACCACTATGATTTTGAAAACTTCGTGGCCAACTGGTGGGAATTGAAGAAGCTCACCTTGCAGGAGTGCCGCTCATGAAAACCAACCTATCGCCGCAGCTCGCCAGCTTCCTGGCTTCCGCCTGCGAGGGCACCAACGATGTGCAGTTCTATCTTGTCGACCTGGTTACGTTCACGCTGCTGAATGGCGTGGTGCTCCGGCTCACCACCGCCGAGATAGATATCACCTACAACGGCCACACGTACTCGTCGATGGGCCCTTATCTCACAAGATCGAAGACGCGGCAAAGCGTAGGGCTCGAGGCGGATGAAGTTGAGATCGACATGTATTGCGATCCCACCAATCAGCTTTACGCGCAGCCTATACTCTCGGCGATTGCGCTGGGCCTGTTCGACAATGCGCAGGTGCAAGTAGACCGCCTCTACATGCAGACGCCCACGGATCTGAGCCTGGGCGCGATCATCTGGTTCAAGGGACAGGTATCGGACGTCCCGGAAATCGCACGCACGCACGCCAAACTCACCGTGCGGGACAAAAAGGAGCTGCTGAATACCAACCTGCCGCGCAACCTGTATTGCCCGGGTTGCCGCCACGTGCTGGGAGATGCCGGCTGCACAATCAATTTGTCCAATTACAGCTTCACCGGCACAGTTACGGACGGATCCAATGCCTCCGTTCTCAAAACCACGCTGACACAGCCCGGCCCGGTAGCCGCGCCGGCTGCCCCGATCGCGCTGACCGACGTGGAAAACAACAATCAGACGGATCTCACTCCCGCCATCTATTACGTCGTCTACACCTACGTTACGGCGCTCGGCGAGTCGCTCCCCTCTCCGGAAGGCGCGGGCCACTACATTTCGAATAATCAGCATGTACTCAGGGCCGGCCCGGTGACACTCCCGGCCGGGGTGCTGAGCTGGAACCTGTACGCCGCCACGGTTCCCGGAGAAGAACAGTTACAAGCCTCCGGTCTTCTCAGCGGCGACACCTGGACCATGAACGGCAATGGTCTGCTTGTGGGGCAGACCGGGCCTCCGCAAATTCCGACCGGCGGCTATTTTACCCAGGGGACAATCCTGTTCACGAGCGGGCCGAATGCGGGCGTTTCGCGCTTCATCTCCGATTACGGATCGAGCGGGACGGGCGTAGTCACGGTATTGCCGCCGCTGCCGTATGCGCCGCAGCCCGGCGATACGTTCGTGGCGACCGCGGGCTGCGACAGGCAGATGGCCACCTGTCTGAACAAGTTCAACAATCTGGCCCATTTCGGAGGGATGCCCTTCATTCCGGCGCCGGAGTTGGGAGCATGACGCACGTCGAGGAACGGAAGCGGATCGTAGCCGAGGCGATTTCCTGGCTGAACACCCCTTATCATTCAGGGGCCCAGCTCAAGGGAGTGGGCGTCGATTGCGGGCGCCTGCCGTTGGCGATATACGCGGCCTGCGGCTTCGATCTGCCCTGGGTTGTGCCGCAATTCGCCAAGGACTGGCACCTCCATGCAAAAGAGGAACGTTACCTCGCGATCGTCAGTCAGTATCTGACCGAAGTCCCCGAGCCCGAGCCGGGCGATATGGTGCTGTTCCACTTGCGCGCCAGCCGCGTATTCAATCATGGCGGCATCGTAATCGAATGGCCGCGCATCATCCACGCGCCGAACTTTCGCAAGCCAGGAAAGGTCCAGCTGACGGATATTCACCAGGTGCCACTGCTAAACCGTCCGGTGGCCGTCAAGTTTTTTACTCCTTTTCGAACCCCCGATGCAAATTCAGATTCCTAACGTTAACGGCCTCGTCCTGTTTTCGGGCGGCCGTAACCCGTTCCGCGCCGGTCCGGGTTTCCTGCTCACCGATTTGATCGCCAAGATCACCGGCTCGCCGTGGACTCATTCGGCAATCAAGGTTGGTCCCGGCATCTTCGAATCCACCATCAAAAATGGGGTGTCGGGCCCGCAATATAACCCGTTTGACGCGGACCTCGAAGAGTACCTGAAAGAAGGCGGCCGAGTCGATGTGTTTGAATTTCTACCCCAGTTCGAACCCGACTGGGATGCCTTGGAACGGGCCGCGTGGCAGATGATCTCCCTGCGAATGCAGGGGAAACTGCCGTACAACGTGGAGAGATTGTTCGGGGATGCGGTCCAACGATCTCCGATATTCGACGTGGTTGCGTTGCCGGCGGACGGCGTGATCACCTACCTGGCCGCTCACAGCAAAGGCGTCGTTTGTTCCGAAATGGCCGCCATTCTCATGGAGGCCGGCGGCGTTCGCGGGAAAGCAGTGGCTGCGGGAGTTCCCTGGCTGCCGAACGTGCGGCCGCCGGCGCAGCCGATCGGCTGCGCTCCAGCGGATCTCGCCGCGATGGCGCTCTACAAACCGCCAGTCGGGTTGCCGTTAGTAAAAATCTTGGACCGCGGTAAAAATCTTTGTACCAGCGTCACGGAGTGAGATCTCCGTCGTCGATGACGCCCCAGCCATTCCCGGATGTCCCTATTCAGTCCAAAGGCCCGCACTAACGCGAGCGAGAACGCGATGCTATTCGGCTATCGCGTTCAGACCTCGATTTACGGCACGCCCATACCGATTGTGTACGGGCGCCAGCGGGTGACCGGCAACATAATCCAGATCTTCGCCTGGAATCCCAAGCCGCTGGGCGGCAAGACCGCCGGCAAGGGCGCGGGCGGCGGCAAGGGCGGAACCCGGCAGTACGACTATACGAGCGGCGTGCTGATCGGGCTCTGCGCCGGCCCGATCTACGGAATCCTTAACGTCTGGAACGACAAAGACCAATACCGCCTGGCGCTCGGCACGTTTCAATGGGATCCCGCCGACGGCCTGACGGTGAACATCAGTCATCCTCCCGCTACCCAGGCTGGCGGCGCTCCCTGGCCGCTTCCGCCAATTCCCGGTATCTCGAGCGGATCTACTGGCAATTCGTTCTGGATCAATAACGGCTGCACCCGCGCCGATACCTATTCCCAAGACACCAACGACTACGGTTCGCCCGGCGCCGGCACGATCAGCGGCACTCAGCAAACGCTCATGCAGCTGGTTCGCGAGAACCCGCAGGCCGGCCAATATACGCTGGCGGCTCCGAACGACGTCACATACGGGTTTTCGCCGGCCGACGCGGGCCATGTGATCACGGTCTCGTTCATGTACGAGATCGCCAATACTTCCACCACTCTCGACCCGCTCACCCACCTCAACCTGATCTTGTTCAATGGCGAGCAGGGTCAGGCGCCCAACCCCGCAATCTCGACCTATTTCCCCAATTACGCCCTGGGCTATTCGGAACTGGCTTATGTGGCCAGCGACAGCATGGACCTCGGCAGCTCGGGCATGTTCCCCAATCTTTCTTTCGAGGTTTATGGGAAATGCCAGTTCGGCGGCCCCGGTGGCGTATCCACGATTCCCTATGGTGGCGGCGGCGGCTCCACGGTGGTTGATTGCTGTCCGGCCGACATAATCAACGACCTTCTCTCGAGCCAGCTATACGGCCCGCTCAGGTGGTCCTCGGCGGACTTAGCGGACCCGTCAACGAGTGTCGGCCTCGGCACGGCGGGAGAAGTCTACCGGTATTGCGCGGCTAACAGCATCTTCGTATCCCAGGTTATTGACAAGCAGCAGACTGCGCTTGTCCCCTGGGGTGAGACAACCAGTTAAGAGACTGGGTGCCGTTCGATGGTAAATCATTCCATTCGATGCGGCAATAGTTTTAAGCTGATGATGCCGGTGAAGCGGAGACGGGCAACGCTG
>Ga0209061_1004538_pt1 | contig 13225 bp, 13 predicted proteins | sample Coa_R1_10_FD_187157 | JGI IMG/M metagenome (GOLD analysis project Ga0209061, IMG submission 187157) | Surface soil microbial communities from Centralia Pennsylvania, which are recovering from an underground coalmine fire - Coalmine... | ecosystem: Environmental > Terrestrial > Soil >...
GCGGCGGGCTGCGGCGGGTTGGCGGCGCCGCGCCTAGCCCTGCTGCCCTGGCAGCGGCGGCAGGTTACCGTCCTCGTCGAGGTCGAACTCGCCGTCCTTGACGCCGAGCACGAAGGCCTCCCATTCGGCCTCGGTGAAGTACAGCTTCCCCGCCTCGGGCTTGGCCGCGTCGAACATCACGTAAAGCTTCTTCTCCCCCGCCTTGTGCGGGGCGGCCGACGTATCGGTGGTGACGACGACCTCGACCCTGCTCTCGCCGGGGACGCTCTCGCCGGGGACGCCGCGTGCGGCCGCGCCCGCCGCGGCCTGGTCCTTGCCCATGGGGGATAGGCTACACGGGCAGGCACGCCGCGTGCGCGGCGGTTAACCTTCAGATGTGCCTACCGCTTTCACCGATGAGGCGACGTGGTACGCGTCGCTCGCGACCATGTACGGCACGGCCGCGGCGCTGATCACCTCGCCGTCCGGTGACGTGCTGCTCGTCAAGCCCAACTACCGGGACCTGTGGTCGCTGCCCGGCGGCATCCTCGAGCACGGCGAGGCGCCGCACGTCGGCTGTGCCCGGGAGGTGCGGGAAGAACTCGGCCTTTCCGTGCCGGTGGGCCCGCTGCTGGCCGTCGACTGGGTGGCGGCCGAGGGCGCCCGGCCACGGCCGATCGTGGCGTTCGTCTTCGACGGCGGTGTGCTGGCCGATGTCTCGGCGATCGTGCTCCAGGAATCGGAACTCGACGAGTTCCGGTTCGTCCCGCCATCCGCCGTGGCGGGTTTCCTGCCGCCGCACATGACGGCGCGGGTCATCGCCGGGCTGCGCGCCCGCGGCTCCGGTGCGGAGCCGGGCGGCGGGGGCGGCGCGGTGTACGTGCCCGCGACCGCCGGGTGAGCGGGCGGAGGCCAGCACCGGAACCGGCTCCGCCGGCGGCGGCCCGGTGCCGGGGCGCCGCGGGATCAGTAGCCGCCAGCCGGGCGGTAGCCGGGGTAGAGCTCGTCGGACGGGACGATCCGGACGCCGAGCGGTATCAGCGAGATCGGGATCAGCTTGAAGTCGGCGAGGCCGAGCGGGATGCCGATGATCGTCAGGCAGAGCGCGATCCCGCTGGTCAGGTGGCCGATAGCCAGCCACCAGCCGATGAGGATGATCCAGATTATGTTGCCGATCAGCGAGGCGATCCCCGCGTCGCGCCGCACGACGATCGACCGCCCGAACGGCCATATCACATAGGCGGCGATCCGGAACGCCGCGATGCCGAACGGGATCGTGATGATCAGGATGAAGCAGATGATCCCCGCGACGGCGTACAGGATAGCCATCCACCAGCCGCACAAGATCAGCCAGATCAGGTTGAGGACGAGCCTGATGACCGTCATGATCAGTTACTACCCGTCCGCGGACAATATCACTCGGTGATAGCCCTCCTGGCGGCCGGGCGCACCTCCAGCGCGGCCAGCAGGCGCGCCGTGGCGGCGGCGACCTCCTCCACGGCCTGGTCGAACACGGCGGCGTTGCGTGCCGCCGGAGCGCGGAACCCGCTGACCTTCCGCACGTACTGGAGAGCGGCGGCGCGGACATCGGCGTCCGTCACTTGTCCGGCGAACGGCGGGCGCAGGGTCTTGATGCTACGGCACATGCTCCATTGTCCCGCCGCCCTCCGCGCCCGGGGCGGCGGGTACCGCTTAGCCCAGCGCAGCAGCGGCTTAGTCCAGGCCGAGCAGCGGCTTAGTCCAGGCCGAGCAGCGGCTCGATGCCTACGGTGAGGCCCGGCGGCAGCGACGCCAGGCCGCGCACGGCGAGCAGCACACCGGGCATGAACGAGGCCCGGTCCAGCGAGTCGTGCCGGATCGTCAGCGTCTCGCCGTGCCCGCCGAACAGCACTTCCTGATGCGCCACCAGCCCCGCCAGGCGCACCGAGTGCACGCGTACGCCGTCTACCACGGCACCGCGTGCCCCTGCCAGTTCCTGCCTGGTGGCGTCGGGCGGCGCGCCGAGCCCGGCCTTCGCCCGTGCCGCGCCGATCTCACTGGCTGTCCGCAGCGCGGTGCCGGACGGGGCGTCGATCTTAGCGGCGTGGTGCAGCTCGATGATTTCGGCGGACTCGAAGAAGCGGGCGGCCCGCGCGGCGAACCGCATCATGAGCACCGCGCCCACCGAGAAGTTCGGCGCGACGAGCACCCGCACGGCGGGGGCCTTATCCGTCCACGACCGGACCTCGGCGAGCCGTTCGCCGTCGAACCCGGAGGTCCCCACGGCGACGTTCAGCCCGTGTTCCACGCACCAGCGCAGGTTGTCCATGACGACGCCGGGATGGGTGAAGTCGACCACGGCGTCGCAGCCGCCCAGGGCATCGAGCGCGTCACCCTGGTCGACCCGCGCGGCGAGCTCCATGTCCGCGGCGCCCTCGACGGCAGCGCACACCTGCTGCCCCATCCGCCCGCGGGCCCCGAGCACACCCACCTTGATCATCGCGCCTCCCGCTAGCCGTCCCCTGCCCGCAGGATTCTACGCGCTGACAGGTAAGCGGGGGCGCGGCGGAGTTGCGCAGGCCTGGCGATACGCCTGAGGGCTGTGGCCCGCGACCCCGCTCTTCTGGGGTGCCGCGGGCCACAGTCCCCGGAAGAGGCGGCCGCCCGCGCTAGCCCCGCCGGGAGGCGGCCGCCCGCGCTAGCTCAGGGCGCCGGAGAAGGCGTCGGGGTCGTCGAAGGGGCCGACGACGGCGAGGGCCTTCGGGCGGGTCAGGACCTCCTCGGCGACCGCGCGCACGTCGTCGTGGGTAACCGCGTCGATCGCGGCCAGCAACTCGTCGACCGGCTCCAGCCTCGGGTAGACCAGCTCGGACTTGCCGAGCCTGGTCATCCGCGAGGAGGGATCCTCAAGGCCGAGCACGATCCCGCCGCGGACCTGGCCCTTACCGCGGTCAAGCTCGGCGTCGGACAGGCCGCCCGCGACGACCTTGCCCAGCTCGTCGGCGCAGATCGACAGCACCTCGTCCGCCTTTGACGGCAGGCAGCCGACGTAGATGCCCCACATGCCGGTGTCGGCGTGCTGCGCCGTGAAGCTGTACACCGAGTACGCCAGGCCGCGCTTCTCGCGGACCTCCTGGAACAGCCTGGACGACATGCCGCCGCCAAGCGCGGCGTTCAGCACGCCGAGCGCGAACCTGCGCTCGTCCGTCCGGGCCAGCCCCTCGCAGCCGAGCACCAGGTTGGCCTGCTCGATGGGCCGGGAGACGAGCTTCACGCCGGTGCCGGCGGCCGGGCCGTAGCCGTCCCAGAGGCCGCCGGAGTCGCGCAGCCGCGGCCTGGCCGGCTCGGCGCCGCTGAAGCCGGAAAGCACCGGCCCGAACGCCGCCTGGACGCCGGCCACCACCGCGTCGTGATCGAGGTTGCCGGCCGCCGCCACTACCAGGTGCGGTGGCGTATAGCGGGCGACGTAGTGCTCGTAGATCTGGTCCCTGGTTATCCCGTTGATCGAGTCGACGGTGCCGAGGATCGGCCGGCCGAGCGGCGTGTCGCCGAACAGGTGGGTGGTGAACGCCTCGTGCACCGCGTCCGACGGGTCATCCTCGTTCATGGCGATCTCTTCGAGCACCACGTTCCGCTCGGCGTCCACGTCCCGGGGCTCGATCAGCGACGAGGTCACCATGTCGGACAGCACGTCGATGGCCAGCGGCAGGTCCGCGTCGAGCACGCGCGCGTAGTAGGAGGTGTACTCCTTGGCGGTGAACGCGTTCATCTCACCGCCGACCGCGTCCATCGCCGCCGATATCTCCAGCGCGGTGCGCTTGCGCGTTCCCTTGAATAGCAGGTGTTCCAGATAGTGGGTGGCGCCCGCGTGAGCCGCGTCCTCGTCCCGGGAACCGACGCCGACCCAGATGCCGAGCGCCACCGACCGTACCGCGGGGAGAGCCTCGGTGACCACGCGCAGGCCGCCCGGAAGGACGGACCTGCGCACGGCGCGGTCACCAGAGCCGGGACGGGGACCAGCCGTCCGTTCGGTACTCATTTATTCGTGATGCCCGCGAGAGCGGTGGCGCGTCCGGCGGGAACCTTCGCCGTCCCCGCGCTCCCCACGATCACGGTCGCCGCGCTCGCGCGGCTGGCGCTCGCCGCGCTCGGAATGCGAGTCGCCACCGGACAACCCACTTGTCTCCTCCTCCCCCTTCCCTGCCGCCTCGCGCTCCAGCACCTCCACCGGGACCAGCGACAGCTTGCCGCGGTCGTCGATCTCGCGGATCTCGACCTGGATCTTGTCGCCGACGTGGATCACGTCGTCGATGTTCTCGATCCGCTTGCCGCCGTGCAGCTTGCGGATCTGCGTCACGTGCAGCAGGCCGTCCTTGCCCGGCAGCAGCGACAGGAACGCCCCGAAGGCCGTCGTCTTCACCACCGTGCCGAGGAACCGCTCGCCGACCTCGGGGACGTGCGGGTTGGCGATCGCGTTGATCGCCGAGCGGGCCGCCTCGGCGGACGGCCCGTCGGTCGCGCCGACGTAGATCGTGCCGTCGTCCTCGATCGTGATCTCGGCGCCTGTGTCGTCCTGGATCGAGTTGATCATCTTGCCCTTCGGGCCGATGACCTCGCCGATCTTGTCCACCGGGACCTTCAGCGTGATGATCCGCGGCGCGTAAGGCGACATCTCGTTGGGTTCGCTGATGGCCTCGCGCATCACGCCGAGGATCGTCATCCGGGCGGCGCGCGCCTGCTTCAGCGCGGCGCCGAGCACCGACGCGGGGATGCCGTCCAGCTTGGTGTCCAGTTGCAGCGCGGTAATCACCTGCTCGGTGCCGGCCACCTTGAAGTCCATGTCACCGAACGCGTCCTCGGCGCCGAGGATGTCGGTGAGCGTGACGTACTGGCCGCCCTCGTGGATCAGGCCCATCGCGATGCCGGACACCATGTCCTTCAGCGGCACGCCGGCGTTGAGCAGCGACATCGTCGAGGCGCAGACGCTTCCCATGGAGGTAGAGCCGTTCGAGCCGATCGCCTCGGACACCTGGCGGATCGCGTAGGGGAACTCCTCGCGGGTCGGCAGCACGGGGATCAGCGCGCGCTCGGCGAGCGCGCCGTGGCCGATCTCGCGGCGCTTCGGCGATCCGACGCGGCCGACCTCGCCGGTCGAGTACGGCGGCATGTTGTAGTTGTGCATGTAGCGCTTGGCGCGCTCGGGGTTGAGCGTGTCGATCATCTGCTCCATGCGGAGCATGTTCAGCGTGGTGACGCCGAGGACCTGGGTCTCGCCGCGCTCGAACAGCGCGGAGCCGTGGACGCGCGGCAGCACGCCGACCTCGGCGGACAGCGGGCGGATGTCCGTGACGCCGCGGCCGTCGATGCGCAGGCCGTCACGGATGATTCGCTCCCGGACCAGCTTCTTGGTGAGGCTGCGGAAGGCGGCGGTGATCTCCTTCTCCCGGCCCTCGAACCGCTCGGCGAGCCGCTCCAGGGCGAGGGCCTTGACCCGGTCCTGCTCGGCCTCGCGGTCGTGCTTGCCGGCGATCGTCAGCGCCTTGGCCAGCTCGTCGGAGACGGCGTTGGCCACGGCCTCGTACACGTCGTCGGTGTAGTCGGCGAACACGGGGAACTCGGCGGTGGCCGCCGGGCTGATGCCGGCCTCGGCCGCCTCGGCGGCGAGGATCTTCTGCGCCTCGCACAGCGCGGCGATGAACGGCTTGGCGGCCTCAAGCCCCTCGGCGACGGTCTCCTCGTCCGGCGCGACCGCCCCGCTGGTCTCCGCCTCGGCGAGCAGCCTGAGCGTCTCCGGCGTGGACTCCGCCTCCACCATCATGATCGCCACGTCGCCGTCCTCAAGCACCCGGCCCGCGACCACCATGTCGAACGTCGCGTGCGAGAGCTGCCCGTAGGTCGGGAACGCGACCCACTGGTCCTTGATCAGCGCCACCCGCACGCCGCCGATCGGCCCGGAGAACGGCAGGCCCGCTAGCTGGGTGGACATGGACGCGGCGTTGATCGCCACCACGTCGTACAGATGGTCCGGGTGCAGGGACAGGACCGTCGCGACGATCTGGATCTCGTTGCGCAGGCCCTTGACGAAGCTCGGGCGCAGCGGCCGGTCGATGAGCCGGCAGGTGAGGATCGCGTCCTCGGACGGGCGGCCCTCGCGGCGGAAGAACGAGCCAGGGATGCGGCCCGCCGCGTACATCCGCTCCTCCACGTCGACGGTGAGCGGGAAGAAGTCGAGCCCCTCCCTGGGCTGCTTGCTGGCGACGGTCGCGGACAGGACGACGGTCTCGTCGTCGAGGACGGCGAGCGCGGAACCCGACGCCTGACGGGCGAGCCTGCCCGTCTCGAACCTGACTTTGCGTACGCCGTACTCGCCGTTGTCGATAACGGCTTCGGCGCTCTTGACACCCTTCACGGGTGAGACCTCCTTGCGGTCGATCCCGCACCCACCCGCCGCCGTGCCATGGTCGGCTCTGGCGTACCCGCTCGTGTTATCGCAGATCCTCCTGGCCTAGCGTTGACGTTCTGCGTTCCAGCGGGGACGTCGGCCGGTCTTCGATCGAAGCCCTCGGGTCAGCCTGCCGAGCAGGCACCTGCGCTGCGTCAGGTTGCGCGTGGCGCGGACCCGGGGACCACTACCGAGGACCGGCCCAGGCGCTCAGCCGGGGGCTACGGGATGTGTCCTATTGCTTCTGTTTCGTTGTCGCGCGGGCCAGAGCCAACGTTACCGGCCCGCGGCCACCGGGTCCAGCATTGCCGGCCCGGCGGCGGTTGTCCCCCGGGAGGACGGTCCCCGTGCCCCCGAGGGCCGCGTCTACCGGCGCAGGCCCAGGCGCTCGATCAGCGTCCGGTACCGGTTGATGTCCGTCTTGCGCAGGTAGGTGAGCAGCCGGCGGCGGCGCCCCACCAGCAGCAGCAGGCCACGGCGGCTGTGGTGGTCGTGCTGGTGTACCTTCAGGTGCTCGTTCAGGTCGTTGATCCTGCGGGTCATGAGCGCGATCTGGACCTCCGGCGAACCGGTGTCACCCTCACTGGTCGCGTACTCCGCGAAGATCTGCTTCTTGACTTCAGCGTCGAGCGGCACGTCGCTCCTTAAACTAGTTGGGTGAGTAGGTCTGCGGGGGATGGCCGCTTGAGGGTGCAGCACACCCCGGCCGGTCTATACCGGTAGCGTTTCACAGTACCACGCACGCGGACCTGCCTGCTCCGCATCCGCGGTTCGCCCGGCAGGCAGGCAGGCCGCGCCCGGCCGGGCGGATCACGGTGCCGGTCACGGTCCCGTGAGCTCGCGGGCGCGGTCGACGTCGCGCCGCATCTGCGCCACGAGGGCGCCGACCGAGTCGAACCGGAGCGTGCCGCGCAGCCTGGCGATGAAGTCGATCGCCGCGTGCACGCCATACAGGTCCAGGTCGTCGCGGTCGATGGCGTATGCCTCCACTGTCCGCTCGCCCTCGCCGAACGTGGGGTTGGTCCCGATGGAGATGGCCGCCGGCCAGCGCTGCGCGTCCCGGCCGCCGTCCAGGCTGGCCAGCCATCCCGCGTAGACGCCGTCGGCCGGGACCGCGGTGTGCGGAGGGGTCTCCAGGTTCGCCGTCGGGAAGCCGAGCGCCTTGCCGCGCTGGTGACCGCGGACAACGGTCCCCTCCACGCGGTGCGGGCGGCCGAGCGCCTTGGCGGCCGCGGCGACGTCGCCTGCCCCGAGCATCTGCCTGATCGAGGTCGACGAGATGATCGCGCCGTCGGCGACGAGCAGCGGCATTCCCTCGGCGGTGAACTCGTACTTCTCGCCGAGCTTGGCCAGCAGCGCGACGTCGCCTGCCGCCTTGTGGCCGAACCTGAAGTCCTCCCCCACCACGACGACTGCCGCGTGAAAGCGCTCGACCAGCACGGTGCGGACGAACTCGTCGGGGTCCAGCCGGGAGAATTCCAGGGTGAAGGGGAGTACGCAGACGGCATCGGCGCCTAGCTGGGCGAGCAGTTCCGCGCGACGGCGGGCCGAGCACAGGAACGGCGGGTGGCTGCCGGGCCGGATCACCTCGTCGGGGTGCGGGTCGAAGGTGATCACCACCACCGGCAGGCCCCGTTCCCCGCCGATCTGCGCCGCCCGCCCGACGATGCGCTGATGGCCGCGGTGCACCCCGTCGAACACCCCGATCGTGACGACGGACTTGCCCCATCCTGCGGGCACCTCACCTAGGCCGTACCAGCGGTACACGCGCTCTCCTCTCACTCGCCCGCGTACTGGTCGCGCACTCCAAGCCTAGGGGCGACAAGCCGATGACGGGATCGGCCCCCGCGGCATGCGGACCCGCCAGAGCGCCGAGCGCGCACGACTTCGGTCATCGGCCCGTGCCGGGTGTGAGGACGGTGACGGCGCGCCGGGCGGCCGCGGCGGCTATTGGCGGAGGAACCGCGGCCGCATGCCGGCCGTGCTTGCCGAAAAATCTTTCATCATGTGAGAAAAATAGGCTATAGGTATAAAAAACCTACATGATCATGATAATCCGCATTGAGCGGTACGTGATCTTGGTGCGCGTGAGCAGCGTGGTAACCATGCCCCGTTAACTGGCGGCGAAGACGGCCAGCGACCGCAGGCGGCCAGCGTCTTCTGTTACCAGCGCCACTAGAGTGCCGTCTGGAGCGAACGCGGCCATTGCGCCTGCCGGCGGCGCCGGGGCGACTGCCGGGAGCGCCGGGACTGAGGCCGGCAGCGGGATGCGGGCGCCCCGGGCCAGGCGCTGCGCCTCGTCCTCGCTCAGGTCGAGCCGCGGGAAGGCCGCCGCGGCGGCCTGCGCCAGGGGAGTCACCACCATCCGTTCGGCCAGATCGTCCAAAGTACGCGCCTGGTCGAGCCGGTACGGGCCGACCGCAGTACGCCGGAGGGCGGTCAGGTGGCCGCCGGTGCCGAGCGCGGCGCCGAGGTCGCGGGCCAGGGCGCGGATGTATGTGCCGCTTGAGCAGCAGACCGTCGCGTCGATGTCGAGGAAGTCCCCCGCCGGGCGCAGGTCCGTGACCGTGAACTCGTAGACGGTCACCGGGCGGGCGGCCAGTTCCGGCGCGGCGCCCGCCCTGGTCAGCTTGTAGGCGCGCGTGCCGTCGACCTTGATCGCGCTGACCTGAGGCGGAACCTGGCGGATCTCGCCGGTCAGCTTCGCGATCTCGGCGTCTAGCCGCTCGCGCGCTATACCGGCCGCGGGGGCGCCGCCGGCCGTTTCCCCCTCGGCGTCGTCGGTCGTGGTCGACTGGCCGAGCCGGATCGTCGCCGCATACTCTTTCCGCGTCAGCGACAGGTAGCCGAGCAGCCTCGTCGCCTTCTCCACGCCCACGACCAGGACGCCGCTCGCCATCGGGTCGAGCGTGCCCGCGTGCCCGACGCGCCGGGTGCCGGCCAGCCGGCGGATCCGGGCCACCACGTCGTGGGAGGTCATGCCGCCAGGTTTGTCGACGATGACAAGCCCGCTGGGCCGGCCGGGAGAGACGGCCCCCCGCGGCCCCCCGCTGAGGGCCGTCATTCGCCCTCGTCGTCCCCGTCGCCGGCCGGCCTGCGGTACGGGTCCGGGTCGCCGGCCCACTGCGCGCCCTCGCGGGCGCGGGCCAGTTCGGCATCGGCCTGCCGTGCCGCCGCCACCAGGTCGTCGATCCGCCGCGCGGTGTCGGGGAGCGCGTCGGCGACGAACTCGATCGACGGCGTGTGCCGCAGCCCGATCAGCCGGCCCACCTCCGAGCGGATGACGCCGGTGGCGCTGCGGAGGGCGGCGGCGGTCTCCTCCTGCTCTTGCGGGGTGCCGTACACCGTGTAGAAGACCGTCGCCTCCCGCAGGTCGCTGGTCAGCCGTGCCTCGGTCACGGTGACGAAGCCGAGCCTGGGGTCCTTGATCCGGCGCTCAAGCATCTCGGCCGCGATCACGGCGATCCGCTCGGCGATACGGCGCGTGCGGGCGGCGTTCATGGTCGGTCACTCCTCTTCGGTAAACAGCCGCTGCCTGGCCGACAGCAGCTCGATTTCCGGCCGCGCCGCCACCAGGCGTTCGCACTCGGCGAGCACCGCCGTGGCGTTTGCCGCAGTGGCGGACACGACCGCTACCCCGATTTCGGCGCGCCGGTGCAGGTCAAGATGACCGGTCTCGGCAACCGCGACGCCGGGGTACCGGCGCCGCAGTTCCGCGACGAGCGGCCGGACGACGGCCCGCTTGGCCTTCAGCGAGCGGACGTCGCCCAGCAGCACGTCCATTGTCAGCGCGGCTACGTACATCTAACGGGTTACGTACGCGGCTTCTCCCGCATCTCGAAGGTCTCGATGACGTCCCCGACCTTGATGTCGTTGTATCCGATGCCGACACCGCACTCGTAGCCCTCGCGGACCTCGGTCACATCGTCCTTGAACCGGCGCAGCGACTCGACGGTGAGGTTGTCGGAGACCACCACGCCGTCCCGGATCAGCCGCGCCTTGCTGTTGCGGTTGATCGTGCCGGAGCGGACGATGCAGCCGGCGACGTTGCCGACCCGCGGCACCCGGAAGACCTCGCGGACCTCGGCGGTGCCGAGCTGGGCCTCCTCGAACTCGGGCTTGAGCATGCCCTTGAGCGCGGCTTCGATCTCCTCGATCGCCTGGTAGATGATCGAGTAGTAGCGGATGTCCACGCCTTCGCGCTGGGCGTGCTCGCCGGCCCGGCCGGCCGGCCGGACGTTGAAGCCGATGATCACCGCGTCGGACGCGATGGCCAGGTTCACGTCGTCCTGCGTGATGGCACCGACGCCGCGGCTGATGACCCGGAGCGTCACCTCCTCGCCGACATCGATCTTGAGCAGCGCGTCCTCCAGTGCCTCCACCGAGCCGGACACGTCGCCCTTGATGATGAGCCGCAGCTCTTCGCGCTCGCCTGCCTTGAGCGCGGACTCCAGGTCCTCCAGGGTGACCCGCCGCCGCCGCTGGGCGAACTGGGCGGTCCGCTCGCGCGCCTCGCGCCGCTCGGCGATCTGCCTGGCGACCCGGTCGTCGGAGACGACGAGGAAGTTGTCGCCGGCGTCCGGGACGGCGGTGAGGCCGAGCACCTGCACGGGGCGGGACGGCGGCGCCGAGTCGACCGTGTTGCCGTTCTCGTCGAGCATGGCCCGCACCCGGCCGTAGGCGTCACCTGCCACGATCGAGTCTCCGACGTGCAGCGTGCCGCGCTGGACGAGCATGGTCGCCACCGGGCCGCGGCCCTTGTCGAGCTGCGCCTCGATCACGGTGCCCTGCGCGGGCTGGTCCGGGTTGGCACGCAGGTCGAGCGCGGCGTCCGCGGTCAGGATGATCGCTTCGAGCAGCGCGTCGATGCCGATCCCCTTCGTGGCGGACACGTCCACGAACTGGGTGTCGCCACCGAACTCCTCGGCGACCAGGCCGTACTCGGTGAGCTGCGCCCGCACGCGGGCGGGGTCCGCGCCCTCCTTGTCGATCTTGTTGACCGCCACCACGATCGGCACGCCGGCCGCCTGGGCGTGGTTCAGCGCCTCGGTGGTCTGCGGCTTCACGCCGTCGTCCGCCGCGACCACGAGCACCACCAGGTCAGTGGTCTCGGCGCCGCGGGCGCGCATGGCGGTGAACGCCTCGTGACCCGGGGTGTCGATGAAGGTGATCTTCCGCTCTTCGCCGTCGACCTCGGTCGTCACCTGATAGGCGCCGATGTGCTGGGTGATGCCGCCCGCCTCGCGCGCCACCACGTTGGTGTGCCTGATCGCGTCGAGCAGCTTGGTCTTGCCGTGGTCGACGTGGCCCATGACGGTGACCACCGGCGGCCTCGGCTGCAGGTCCTCTTCGCCGCCCTCGTCCTCGCCGAACTCCAGGTCGAACGACTCGAGCAGCTCCCGGTCCTCCTCCTCGGGGGAGACGACCTGGACGTTGTAGTTCAGCTCGGCACCGAGCAATTGCAGCGTCTCGTCGTTCACCGACTGGGTGGCCGTGACCATCTCGCCGAGGTGGAACAGCACCTGCACCAGGCTCGCCGGGTTGGCGCCGATCTTGTCGGCGAAGTCGGACAGCGACGCGCCGCGGCTGAGCCGGATTACCTGGCCGTTGCCGCGCGGAACCTGCACGCCGCCGATCGTCGGGGCCTGCATGTTGTCGAATTCCTGCCGGCGCTGCTTCTTCGACTTCCGGCCGCGGCTCGGCTTGCCGCCGGGGCGCCCGAACGCGCCCGCGGTTCCGCCGCCGGCCCTGCCCCGGCCGGGACGGGCCGGGGCACCGCCGCCGGGGCCGCCGGGACCGCCGCGGGCCGGGCCGCCGCCCGGACGCGGGCCGGCGCTGGCGGGGCGGCCGCCGCCCGGGCGCGGGACGCCGGCACCCGGGCCGGCGGGCCTGGGTCCACGGCCGCCAGGACCGCCGCTCGTACCAGGCCGGCCGGCACCGCCGGGGCCCATCATCGGGCGCGAGGGCATGTTCATGGGGCTGGGACGCGGGCCGCCCGGACGCGGGCCGCCGTCGCCGCGGACGGCGGCGCCGGCGGTGCCGCCGGGGACGCCCGGCCGGCCAGGGCCGCGGCCGCCGGGGCGGGAGGCGCCGGGGCCGGCCGTGCCCGGCATGGCGGGACGCGGGCCGCGGTCGCCGCGGTCCCCGCGGTCACGATCGCCTGCTCCGGGGCGGCCAGCCGGGGTGGCGCCCATGCCGGTCGCCGTCGAGCTGAACGGGTTGTTACCGGGCCGCGGGCCCGGGCGCGGGCCGCGCTGGCCGGGCGCGGCCGGGCGGGGAGCCGCCGGGCGCGGGGCACCGGGACGAGCCGGCGTGCCGTACCCGCCGCCCGCGGCTCCCTGCTGGCCTTGCGTGCCCTGCGGCGCACCCGGGCGCGGTACGCCCGGGCGGGGCACCGCCGGCCGCGGGCCGGCAGGGCCTGCCTGCCCGCCCTGCCCCGGGGCGGACGGGCGCGGGCCGGCCGCGGGCCGCCCGGCGGCGGGCCCGGTGCCGGGCGGCGCGGCCGGCGCTCCGGCGCCGGGCGCGGCTGCGGCGCCGTGCCCGGCTGCGGGGGCGCCAGCGCCCGGGACGCCGGCGCCCGGGACGGGGGGAACGGGACGGGGCGGCGCCGGACGCGGCACCGGCCTGATCCCGGGGGCGCCGGGCGCACCGCCCGGCGTGCCCGGCATGGCACCCGGCGTGCCCGGGGCATTCGGGGCAGTTGCCGGGGCGCCGGAGGGGGCACCCGCGGGAGCGCCGGGCGGCGGGGTACCGCCGCCCGCGGCCGGGCCCGCGGCAGGCGGCACCCGGCCGGCCTGGCCAGCCGCCCCGCCGCCCGGACCGCCG
>Ga0209061_1004539_pt1 | contig 13216 bp, 10 predicted proteins | sample Coa_R1_10_FD_187157 | JGI IMG/M metagenome (GOLD analysis project Ga0209061, IMG submission 187157) | Surface soil microbial communities from Centralia Pennsylvania, which are recovering from an underground coalmine fire - Coalmine... | ecosystem: Environmental > Terrestrial > Soil >...
TGCTGCCGTTGTAGGCCGCAAGCACTCGCGTAATGGCCGAGGTCAACGTCGTCTTGCCATGATCTACATGACCGATTGTCCCCACATTCACATGAGGCTTCGTACGCTCAAACTTCTGCTTTCCCATAAGTCAGTCTCCTATTCTCCACCTGTGAAGCGTTCACCGTTCGATTTTAGAATAAGTAAAAGGAAGGCTCCGAAGATGCCTACAGAGGGGCTATGTTCATCGGAGCCGTTCAGACATATCAGGTTTTAACGGGCTGTTTCTGCCCGGTTTTAGCCAAAATCTCCTCCGCCACATGGCGAGGAACCTCTTCATAGTGGGACGGTTGCATGGTAAACGTAGCCCGCCCTTGGGTCATGCCGCGCAGATCGGTGGCGTAGCCGAACATTTCGGCCAGCGGCACCAAAGCCCGAATGGTCTGCGTGCCACCGGGGCCAGGCTCCATACCCTCTACGCGCCCGCGTCTTCGGTTAATGTCGCCGATAACGTCGCCCATGTAGTTCTCAGGCGTAACGATCTCGACCTCCATAATCGGCTCTTTCAGGTAAGGGCCGGCGCGTCGAAGAGCTTCTTTCATCGTCTGGTTAGCGGCCACCTTAAAGGCGATCTCGCTCGAGTCCACCTCATGGTAAGAGCCGTCCACCACAGCGACGCGAACATCCACCACCGGATAGCCGGCCAACACACCGGATTCCATCGCTTCGCGCACGCCCTTTTCCACAGCGGGGATGAACTCTTTCGGGATCACACCACCGGTGATCTTGTTCACAAACTCGAAACCTTCGCCGGTCTCCAGCGGCTCGATTTCGAGTTCGCAGTCACCATACTGGCCGGACCCTCCTGTTTGGCGCTTAAACGGAACGCGCGCGGAGGCCTTATGGCGAATCGCCTCGCGGTATGCCACCTGCGGTGCCCCGTAGTTGGCCTCGATGCCGTACTCTCGTTTTAAAATGTCAATTTTGATATCGAGCTGAAGCTCACCCATGCCGCTAAGAATGGTCTGCCCGGTCTCCGGGTCGGTGGAAACACGGAACGTGGGGTCTTCGCTGGCCAATTTCTGCAGGGCTGTGGCCAGCTTATCCTGATCGGCCTTCGTTTTCGGCTCGATAGCAATGGAGATGACCGGCTCGGGGAAGGAGATAGCTTCCAACAGAATAGGATGCTTTTCATCGCACAGCGTATCGCCGGTGCGCGTATCCTTCAGCCCTACAATAGCCGCAATATCTCCGGCATAGACGGCATCTACATCCTCCCGATTGTTAGCATGCATGCGAACGATGCGTCCCACGCGCTCCTTCTTACCGGTCGAGGCATTCAACACGGTTTGACCGGTTGTAAGCGTGCCGGAGTAGACGCGGAAGAAGGTGAGCAGACCGTACTTATCGGTTGCAATTTTAAAGGCCAGCGCACAGAAAGGCTCCTCATCGGAGGGTTTACGAACCTCTTCGGCTCCCGTATCGGGATGTTTGCCCACAATGGCCGGAATATCATCCGGTGCCGGCAGGTAGTAGACCACGGCGTCGAGAAGCGGTTGTATCCCCTTGTTCTTGTAGGCCGAGCCGCACAGCACCGGCACAATGGCGCCGGAGATGGTGCCCTTTCGCAGAGCTTTGCGAATCTCGTCTACAGAGATCGGCTCTCCTTCGAGGTATTTCTCAATAAGCTCCTCATCCACCTCGGCGGCCGCCTCAACCAATCGCGTATGATACTCATTGGCCTTATCCAAAAGATCGGAGGGGATATCAACGACCTCATACTTCTGACCGATATCATCGAGGTAGCGGATCGCCTTCATCTCGACGAGGTCTACCACCCCTACGAAATCCGCTTCGCTCCCTATGGGCAGCTGGATGGGCACGGCGTTAGCGCCGAGACGCTCGCGGATTTTTTCGACCACCCCGTAGAAGTTCGCGCCCATGCGGTCCATTTTATTAATGAAAGCGATTCGGGGTACATGGTACTTATTGGCCTGCCGCCACACCGTTTCCGACTGGGGCTGCACCCCGCCGACGGCGCAGAAAATGGCGATCACCCCATCCAACACACGCAGGGAGCGCTCCACCTCCACCGTAAAATCCACGTGGCCCGGCGTGTCAATGATGTTGATGCGATGGTCTTTAATACGTTCCCCTTTGGAATCGCGCTGAACGCCCCAGAAGCAGGTGGTCGCGGCGGAGGTGATGGTGATGCCCCGCTCCTGCTCCTGCACCATCCAGTCCATGGTGGCCGAGCCTTCATGCACCTCACCGATCTTGTAGGTTCGGCCGGTATAGAACAGAATCCGTTCGGTGCAGGTGGTTTTCCCTGCATCAATGTGGGCTGCAATACCAATGTTTCGCGTTTTATTTAAGGCGTACTCTCTTGCCATAACTCTCCACTCACTTCTCCCATGCTCGCACCGCGTTCGTTGACCGGCGCAGCACGGGCTAGGTATCCCTCAATTTCTTTGAAGCGTTAGGGTTGTGCCCTGCTCCTTTTTCGAACTCAGTTGGCTCTTCGCTCTCCCCTAAAACCAGAAACCATCAAATACGATAATGCGCGAAGGCCTTGTTGGCATCGGCCATCCGATGCACCTCTTCACGTCGCCGCACCGAAGCGCCGGTGTTGTTAGCCGCATCCATCAGTTCCGCAGCCAACTTATCTATCATGCTTCGCCCCGACCGCTTACGCGCATTAAGCACAATCCAGCGGATGGCCAATGAGAAGCGGCGGGCATCTCGAACGGGCACCGGCACCTGATAGGTCTGCCCGCCCACACGACGCGGCCTCACTTCAACGACCGGCGCCACATTGCGAATAGCCTGATCGAACACTTCAAGCGCAGGTCGCTGGGTTCGACGCTCTACCTGCTCCATCGCCTTGTAGAAGATGGTCTCCGCGACGCTCTTCTTTCCGTCCTTCATAAGGCGATTGATAAACTTCTGCACCATAACGCTGTTGTAGATCGGGTCCGGCGGTATCACACGCGGGCGGACGCCGCCCTCCGGCGCATTTCTCGGCATCTCTTGCTCTCCTCGCTTTACTTAGGACGTTTCGTTCCGTATTTCGAGCGGCTCGACTTTCTGTCACGCGTGCCTGCCGCATCCAGGGCGCCGCGCACAATATGATAGCGCACTCCGGGAAGGTCTTTCACGCGGCCACCCCGCACCAGCACCACCGAGTGCTCTTGTAGGTTATGGCCGATACCCGGAATGTAGGCCGTTACCTCTACCTTATTGGTAAGGCGCACGCGCGCGATCTTCCGCAAGGCCGAGTTCGGCTTTTTAGGCGACACGGTTCGCACGCTTAAACAGACCCCTCGCAGCTGCGGATGGCCCCGCAGTGCCGGCGCCTTTGTCTTTTTAATAAGCCGCTTACGGCCTTTTCGTACGAGCTGATTAATTGTTGGCATACGTTTCGCCGCTTCCTTAACCCAAAGCAGAGTTTTTACGATCTCCTAAAGAGACCCTACGCAACCAAGGTTCGCGCATTAGAGAGGAAAGGCATTAAAAATGCCCACAGCCATTGGCCGGGCAGGACAACACGCGCACAGGAGTTGTATCGTCGTTACGGAAGTCCTATGAAGTCGGGGGAAGCCCCGCTTTTAACCGCCTCCTTTACGTTAAGTGCGTCTGTCCTCCCGCGCCATAAACCTCCTAGCGCGAGAACCTGTGTAGTTTACTCCAACTCTTCTCTTTTTGTCAACCTTTTCCGCGTCCATTTTCTCGAGATCGGCTTTTCTGTTCACACATGGCCTCTCCAAACTTGTGCACGGAGGCTTCATGATAGCCCGTTTTACTTTTTGTGGATAACTTCTCGATATAGATTTGCGTAGGGATTTAACGGCAAATCCCCATAGAAAGCTTAACATGCTTATGGAACCGAATATGAGCGCAAAGGTACAGTTCATCGAGGGTATCCCCGTGTTTGGGGAGCCACAAGAGGATGCAGTAACGCAGATTAGAAACTGCATGAAGCACAAGAACGCCTATCGCGCCGCCCTTATGGCCGACCACCACGTTGGCTATGCGGTGCCGATCGGGGGGGTGATCGCCTATTACGACGCCATCTCGCCTTCGGGAGTAGGCTTCGACATCGCCTGCGGCAACAAGGCGGTGCGACTCGACGTTCCGGCCGAGGAGGTTCGGGCTAATATCGGGCGTCTTATGGACGACATCGCTTCCCAAATCTCCTTCGGGCTTGGCCGCGCCAACAAAGAGCGTGTAGACCACCCGCTGTTCGACGACTCGGCGTGGAAGCTCGAACCGGTACGCTCCCTTAAGCAGATGGCCTACGAACAGCTTGGCACGGTGGGTAGCGGTAACCACTACGTGGATATTTTCGTGGATGAAGAGGATCGCGTGTGGGTGGGCGTTCACTTTGGCAGCCGCGGGCTAGGGCATCGCACCCTCACCTGGTTCCTAAAGAAGACCGGCGCCAAGGATGGCATGATGGTAGACCCTCTGGTGTTGCCGCTGAAAGAAGAGCTGGGCCAGCTCTATCTCGAATGCATGCACCTCGCCGGTCGCTACGCCTATGCGGGTCGAGACTGGGTTTGCGATAAGGTTGCCAGAATTATCGGGGCCAATATCGTGGAAGAAGTGCATAACCACCATAACTTCGCTTGGAAAGAAACTATTGATGGTGTGGAGGTGTGGGTTGTGCGCAAAGGGGCTACGCCCTCGTACCCCGGCCAAAAAAGCTTTGTTGGCGGCACCATGGGCGAGCCGGCCGTCATTCTGGAGGGAGTTAGCCCCGAAAAGAGCGAAAAGCACCAGAACGTGCCCCTGCTGCACTACACGCTCTTCTCTACGGTGCACGGTGCGGGTCGTGTGCTCGGACGCAACCAGGCAAAGCGTACGCTCTCACGAGATAGCATGACGCAGTGGGTACAGCGCGCCGGCGTTACGCTTCGTGGTGGCGATGTGGACGAAAGCCCCGAATGCTACAAGCGCCTAGATGAGGTGCTGCGACACCAGGGTAAGACGGTACGTATTCTTCATACCCTCAAGCCCATCGGTGTAGCGATGGCCGGGCGCGGGGTGGTCGATCCGTACAAGGATTGATCTTCCCCTCTTGGAAACCCAGAGAGGATGGGGGGCTGCAGAGACTGCCGGCTTCACGGTTCTAGAGCAAGTTAGTAGAATGAGCTTATCATGTTCGCCCCCTATCCCCTCCTTTCCCCCGATTCGGGAGGTGCTAGCGCACGGCGATGCAGCGGCCAGAAAGATAAGCGATTAAGACAACCTTCTAGGCCGCTGAGGGGAAGGGCGTCGGCCTTGAGTTGCCCACCGCGAGGTGCCCCTCTCCCTGATAGGGGGAGGGGAGTGGGGGTGGGGGATCGAAGAGCTGGCGATACGCCTGTCATTTCGAGCCGAAGGCGCGATCAACAACTGTCATTTCGAGCCTAAGACGAGATGAACAACTGTCATTTCGAGCCGAAGGCGAGAAATCTTAAGTTTCAGTCCCTACCGATAGGGGTGGGGCTGCAGAGACTGCTAATCTTACGGTTCTAGAGCAAGTTAGTAGAATGAGCTTATCATGTTCGCCCCCTATCCCCTCCTTTCCCCCGATTCGGGAGAAAGGGGGCGGCTGTGGTTAGTTTCCGAAGGGAAGGTTATCCAAGGAAAACGAATGCCGGTTTGTTGGCCTCGCCCTTTCGTCTACATGGGCCTATCCGTATAGGCGCTATACTTCTCCTGGATGAGCTGTTTCACGTAGCGAATGCGCTCTTGCGTGAGAGGGTGATCGCTGAGGAACTCCGGCGGCTGGGGCTGTCCCTTAGTGGCTTGCTCTAACATATCAAATAGTTCTAGCATGCCGTTGGGGTTATATCCGGCAGCCACCATATCTTCCAGACCACCGATATCGGCCTGCTTCTCCTCATCGCGTGAATATTTGAGGTCTATAGCACTCAAAGCCAAATCCCCTAAGCTCTGTAGGGTGCGATTTGCATGGGTTAAAAGCACAATTCCTAAAAAGCCAAGCTCCTCTTTCCTTTGAGCCGCTACCGCACGCGCCCAGTGCTGTAGGCGCACATGGGTCATCTCATGGCCGGTAACGGCGGCTAGCTCCGAATCGTCGTGGATGCGATCCATGAGACCAGTAAACATGAAGATAGGCCCACCCGGCAGCGCAAAGGCATTTATCTCTTTACTCTCTATCACATGAAACCGATAGTCCCAAGTTCGCCTGTCTTTCTCATCTAGCGCCGCCCGCAATCGCTCGCCCACGCGCTGTAGCCATCTCTCTTGAGGCCCATGAACCACCCGATACTGCTGCAATATCTGTCGCTCTGCCTGCTGTCCTACTTTCTTCTGCTCGGAGATGCTCGGCATAAAGATGTCGGCACGCGCTTTCTCATCCATCGTTGCCAAGGCCACCAGCAATCCACCGGTTGTCAAATCTCGCAAAAACTGGCGACGCGATTTGCGCTCTACCTCACTTAATATCCTCTCGACTTCCGGGTTGCCACAACATCCTTTGTGCTGACACATGGTTTCTGCTCCTCCCACTTTGATCAGACGACTTTCCAAACGGCGGTGTTCTCTTGGCTCTTTCACAAAAACCGGTGATCTCGTCAGTTCTCTTTTCCTATACGAAAGGGAACAACCTCTGTGAATGCCCAAAAGCTAGGTTTTGGAAACCGAGTGTGCTCATTCAACAAGCCCGTGCCGGCTTGCCCTAACGAAGATTTGGCTTCTTATGTGTTAGGGGGACATTATGGGCCTCTTGGTTTCCAACCTAATGCCCATAGGAACCTAGAACATGTCAACCCATCTTATCAAAATGCTCGATCGGCTTATCGTGCTCTTGATGGTCGCCATCTTACTGGTGCTAAGCTGGCCGGTATGTGTGGCCCTTTGGTCACGCTAAGCGCAATAGAAAGTCGCCAGCTAGAACAAGCAAATAACCTAGCACAACGTTTTTCTCTTGCTTGACAGCAGGGCAGGAATCACAGAGGTTTCCTCTTTTCAGCGATAAAAGTCCGTTTCTTCAGAGACATATCCCGCCTATCTGCTATGGGCTAACCTCCTCGTGTCTTATTTCCTTTCCCTACAGGCCCTGCCCTCAGCTGAGCCAAAGTACGTAACTCCTGCGTCTGAGGGGTATACTCCCACACAACCGTTTGCCTAGTCGGCTTCCCCGATACTCCACTCTGCCCCTGAATCAGGAACCCGTACAACCGAGACCCCATCCAGTAGCTCACAAAACCATATGCCGACTTCGGGGCTAACTGCGGCGGCAGCCGGCGCTGTAAAGTATACTGCCCGGCTAATGTACACACGTATATCCCTACTGGGCTTACCACATACAGCTGACCGTCCTCCCCCATATTTACCCCGTCTGTCAGACGATCATCCTCGAGCACGTAGCAAGGAGAGTCACTTCGAGGTTGATATGCCCCACCTTCAGCAGGGGCCTCGGATTTACGCGAAAATGCATGCAGAACACGACAGCGCCCCTGGAAGTAATCAAACAAAAGACCGTCGCCGTGAACACCGCCCTTCGCTATCCCGTACAGATGTCCCGAACGATAGGCGATCAGCTCCGGAGCGTAGCTCTCTACTCTTTTCTTGAACCGGTAAAGGAGTTGTATCTCTTTGGATGCAGTCAAGCAGAGCAGGACGCCCTTCCTATACCACCCACCCCATGCGGTAAAGTAGGTATTGCCATCCGGGGACTGCAGAGGATAGCTAAAATCGTTGCAGGGTGCAAATACATGCAGAAGTTGAAAGCCTGTCTGAGGCTGATAGGTGAACAGAGCGTATTTGATTTTTTTAGAAAAGTTGACTATCCCCTTAGAAATGTTGACTATCGCCAGGCCATACAGGTTGTGGTCGTTGCCCTCCCATAGGCCTACAGGGCACGTAGAAGATGAGAACCTACGAAGCACACGGATCTGCCCCTCTTGCGTACAAGAGAACAGGTCTGCTCCGCCCGTGTTAGAATCTGTAGTTAGGCCATAGAGAAGAGAGCGGCTCTCATCTGTCACCAAGCACACACACCCTTCTCCCTTTGTACTCGTAAAAGTATGTAAGCGCTGATACTCTCCGTCTCTCCACCCAAATAGGGTGCTGTAGTCTGAAGAATCCGTAGAGGCCTCCACCACCCCATAATAGGTATTGTCGGGACCACCGACCAGCACTCTAGGGGAGCCTTCGGCATCGGAAAACCGGCGGAGAACTACCAACTGATGGGTAGGAGGGTCTATTTTGAACAACGCCCTTACATTGGAATCAATCCCATAGATATCGCCATCTTTTCCGGCAATGAGCGTCACACTCTCACAGCCATAGAGAAGAGAAACGGTCACAAGGAACAAGCACCACTGTCTCAACCTTTTGCCGTTCCACAGGGAGGTGGTAGTGCGCTGCCTTTGATGGAGAGACAAACTTCCTGTCCTCAAGCGATCCCAGTAGGATAATGAATAGCCGAGCATACCGTTTTTCATTGGTGCCCCTCCTTCCGCTTCGGGAGGAGAACAGACTGACAAGCTGCTATCGTCCCAAAGCCTCTTTTCTATTACAAACGGAGGTTTCCGGTTCAAGGTTTCAAATTTTTCAAATATACTATTGCCTGCTTTTGGTGCCCAACCAGGGGAGAAAGAGAGCTTGTTACAAATGCCGGGTTTTGCACCATATCCGTCGAGTTTAGAATGCTTGTTACCCAAAAACGGAGGGTTTGGCTTCTTGAGTGGTTTTGGTGACTGCTTTCCTGACGGTTCTCCTCCGCACGGCTCATCCGATAAAACCGGCACCCTCTAGAAACACAGCGGGCGGGCTGGCAGGAGAGTCTCTGAAATCCAGACTCTCTGCCATCCCCACCCTTTGTTGCCTAGCGTATCCTCATAAAGCAGCAGACCCTATTCGCAAGCCGGTCAAATGTCATGCCCATGCTAGGCTGTATTCCCTGCGGCCGTTGAAAAGTGGTGCAGAGAACGCAGCACATGTGTCCTTATCTCAAAGCTGTACAACCATGCCTCCGTCTCTAGCGGGCTAACCACAGTAACGTAAAGTCTGGCGTTCGACCAGATCAATGCGTCTTTTGTGCCGTCTCCTTCGGATGGATTAAAAACATGCAAAACACGATACCGCCCTAGCGGACTGCATTGAAATAGAATACCTTCTTTATACTTCCCTCCATTATCTGTTGTCCCATACAAATTACCATCCCCACCAAGCACAAGGGCACTTATCACACCTTCGTTAGAAGTAAAGCGGTGCAAAACTGACATTTTGTCTTGTTTGAGATTATAGCTGAATAAGTATCCTTTCCCTTGAATTCCTCCTACACTTCCCCCATAAAGGCAGTTTCTACCGGCAGCAGACAGAAAAACCCCTTCTTCATCCTCTTTCGGAAACGCATAGAGCACTCTAAAACGCCTTGACCGAGGGGCATACTCAAATAACGTGCCAGCTCCATATCTCCCCTTTAGACCCGTAATCCCGTAGATAGAACCGTTTGCTCCAAGGATTAAATTACCAGGTTCCCAACCCTCTACCGACTTAAATCGGTGGAGTATCCGAAATCCCGCGTTTTGGTTATATTGGAATAGAAGCCCACCGGATGGTGCTTTTGTTCGGGATACAACATAATAGGCCGTGCCATATAGGGTGCCATCGTGGCCTAATAGCAGGTCAGAAGGTACAGTCCGTCCAAAATGGTGCAAAACTCTACACTGCCCTCGTAGGGTGCATGCGTCAAGCACGACTGCATTAGGTGTCTTTCCCTGCGGCACTATGAGATATAAAATACGATGGTCAGGCGTCAGGACTGGCTTAAACGGGTAAAACTCATCAGAAATAATATGGGAAAAGCTTTGAAGATAGGACAGTTTCCCCTGACTATATCGAAATAGGACATATCTTTGGCGGTGCTGGCATATCCCATAGAACGTTGAGGTGCCATCCCTGAGCACAGCAAGAGGTTTGCCTTCAGCTTGAGTAAACTGATGCACCATGTGAAATCGGTTCTTTGCATCTACTTCAAAAAGCGCCAGTGTCATTGGGTCAAAGCCATAGATGCCCTTACGGTCTTTGTAAAGAGTTAGTTCTTGACATCCGCATAAGAGACCGATAAGATTGGTTAGTAAGAAAAGACTTAATACTTTAACTATTTTTGATGGCATTTCCGTTCACCTCTTCTGCAGGATAGTTAAGCATTTAAGAGGGAGATATCATGGAAATGAGATATCTCCCTCACTCTATTGCTAGGCAATCGGACGTCTACCACCGCCATACCGAAACGGCTCGCTAAACTTTGACATTTCTTCGCCACCTGCGGGATTTTTGGGTTCTAACCTGCTAAATGGCACTGTCGGCAGGTAATTGTCCGGCACATTAAGGGAGGAACCGGTTGTTTACGAAGTCCATTATCGCTTTAGTAGCTCCGAGGATACGCCGTTGACTTGAAGGCACAACGCCCGAACTGTCTCTGGGCGCTCTACCGCCATACCCGCATACCCCCTTATCCCTGCCCTCCCTGCAAGGCCGATTTGATGGCTTCATCTAATGCCGTTCCGTGAACATCTATCGCTAAAATCCGACCATCTCGGCCTACTAATACATTGAACGGGATCGCTTCCACATGGTACGCCGAGGCCATACCCCCATCACCCCCTTTATCCACACAGATAGGCCAAGCAATTTGCTCTACTAGCCTCCACTCTCCTCCGCCGGCAACACTTTTCTGATGGCTCCCTTAGGCAGGGTGCAATGAAACAGCGATAGGGGTAAATCTGAACTTTGCCAATAAAGGGTGCTTTCATAAGTGACTGTCCGCACCAAAATGTCATCCCACAGATGTATCCTATAACCTATCAGCTGATACAAGTTCTTCCCTAACGGTTTAACCCAAATGCTTATCGTGGAGGTGCCATAGGTCGGAGCCCCGCTGATTTGGGCTTCGAGGGTAATAAGGGACGTATCCGACTGGGGTTTTGAAGGAAATACTTGCAGGGAGGAGATACGCCACGCAGACGGATCAGGAGTGGCTCCCTGTTCCCATTCGCCCATTGCAATAAGAAACTTCTGAATATTTTGTTCAGAATTCGATATGCCGGCCAACAGCTTTATTAAAAGGTCGTCGCGATGCATAATATCCCCTAAAGCAGAGTGCGCTTTCTCATCTTTGGATAATGGTCTTTCGAAGTAAACCTTTGGGTCGTCAGAACGATGGGTATAAAGGCTCGTGCCATCACACCACTCTGAAAATGAAAAAACACCAAAGGCAGTCTTAGGCATTGTGGCTTGTACGCTAGCCTTCAGCAGCTTGTCGCGTACCCTAAAATACAAAGGGCTGCGATAGAGAAACTCTGTTTTCACCTGCCCGGAAAGATTCCCTAGGCTTGGTAGGAACCCTGTTTGTTCTGCAATTTCAACCGATTTCAAAGCCCTCACCCGCTGATAGGTTGCCAGCAAGCCCTTAAGAACTGCTATAGCTTCTGGAGAAATGAAGGAAGCCGGTTGGGTCGCTGTTACCGAAGGCGTAGGCAACGTCTGTGGCGCCTGAGTGGGCTTAGACAGGACGATCCGCGTGCCATCAGGACAGCTGACGATACTACCTGGCGTACCACACCCATAGGTTGACATGCCCGGACATTTAAAGGGAACGGTACCAGAAGGGCAGCCATCGGATGGGGAGGTCACGGGAGAATTGGCTGCTAAGACAATCCCTAGGCTCAGCAGCACTATCGGCTGTCCAAGACGTAACCAGAAAGCATGCATTCTCTTTCTCCTCGCTTCGTAAGTATTTTCTTTTTCCTGATTGAACCAGAGCCAGTATTGGGGCAGCAAGCCCCAATACTGGCTCGCACTTCCCTTTTAGGCACACCGAACGGTAATACTTGTACCATCACGGCATGTAACGGTTGAACCACTCGTAGCACAGCCGATGTTTGTTGCACCCGGGCATTTGAAGGCACAAGTACCCGAAGGGCAACCTCCATTACTACCACCGCCATTGTTACCAGTATCACACAGGGTACTAGGGTTTGTCAAGTAGTTTTATGGGCGTGGTGAAAAAATTTTTTATGAAGTTTCCGTTGTTGAGGGTAAAGATAAGAGGGCAGTTATAGATGAGGGTAAGAGGTGAATAGAGATGCCAGAGAGGGAGTGCTTTGGAGCCAATTTATGGAGCCGGCTCGTCTTGTTCGCCCCCTATTCCCTATCCCATCCTTTCCCCCGATTCGGGAGAAAGGGGGCGGTTAGGCTTAGTTTTCAAGGGAAAGGTTATCAAAGGAAACCGCCAATGAACTTGCTGATCTCCCCTCTCCCAAATTGGGGGAGGGGGAGGGCGCCCTACCCCAGAAAATCTTTCGATTTTCTGGGGACCCCTGTATCGGCCTTGAGGGGAGTGGGGGTGGGGGCTTGAAGAGCCGATGATTCGACTGTCATTTCGAGCCGAAGGCGAGACAAACAACTGTCATTTCGAGCCGAAGGCGAGAAATCTTGAGCTTCACTTCCCGCAGTTCCGAGGGGGTAGGGGGTAGGGCTGCCAATCTCACGGTTCTAGAGGCAGTTAGCAGAGTGAACTTGTCTTGTTCGCCCCCTATCCCTTCCTTTCCCCCTATCAGGGAGAAAGGGGGCGGTTATGGTTAGTTGCCAGAGAAAAGACTATCAACGGAGACCGAGCGGTGGCTTATTGGTCTCCCCTCTCCCTGATAGGGAGAGGAGCGGGAGGATGGGGGCTTGAAGAGCCGGCAACACGACTTGTCCTTTCGAGCCGAAGGCGAGATGAACAACTGTCATTTCGAGCCGAAGGCGAGAAATCTTGAATTTCAATTCCCGCCGGTTCTGAGGGAAAGGAGTGGGGGCTGCAGAATGCCGACGCCAAAGCCCCCCTCTCATCCCCCCGCACGCGGGGGAAAGCTAGCCCTCCCTCCCCCTGTAGGGTGAGGAGAAGGTGTGGGGGCATTGAGGAGTTGGTAAGAGAGACCGCCTGTCATTTCTCGTGAGATAGACGCCTGTCATTTCGAGCCGAAGGCGAGAAATCTTGAGTTTCAGTTCCCACCCGTCCTGAGGGGAAAGGGGTGAGGCTGCGGAGGCTGGCAATTGCTTGGTTCTAGAGCCAATCTCCAGAAGCACGGCTATCTTGTTCGCCCCCTATCCCTTCCTTTCCCCCGATTCGGGAGGTGCTAGCGCACGGCGATGCAGCGGCCAGGGAGATAGGCGATGAAGGAAACGACACAGGCCGCTGAGGGGAAGGGCGTCGGCCTTGAGTTGCCCACCG
>Ga0209061_1004541_pt1 | contig 13212 bp, 12 predicted proteins | sample Coa_R1_10_FD_187157 | JGI IMG/M metagenome (GOLD analysis project Ga0209061, IMG submission 187157) | Surface soil microbial communities from Centralia Pennsylvania, which are recovering from an underground coalmine fire - Coalmine... | ecosystem: Environmental > Terrestrial > Soil >...
TAGGTAATCTGTGCAACCCAGCGATCTCGCTCAGAATCGTAATACACAGTTCCCTCATTATGCCCGCGCCGCGTTTGTTTGCCCATTGGGGCCTCCTTCAAGACTATTTCTCGTGGGCTTTCAGCCACTCGCGCAGCGAATCGGGATGAATTCGCCGCACGCCTCCAACCACAATCGAGGGCAGGCCCTCGCGGTAGATGTAGCTATAGACTGTCTGGCGACAGACGCCCATCTGGATAGCCACATCCTGAACACTCAGCAGCAATGGTTGTGCCGTCGAAACCTTCTTGTGCTGTGCCATGCACTTTTTACCCTTTCTCTTCTAGAGCATAAAATGCTGTTTATATCCCTGTTTTTTCTCCGCGGGAATCGGCTGTGAAAACCGCGAGAAGGATAATAACAGGAAAATGGCCGGGGAAAGAGCGAAGGTTTTTGCTCCCTGTTTAAGCAGCATTTTCGAAGGGAGAACAGGACTTAAAAAAGCTACCTGTTCAGGCAGTTTTTGAGCCCTGGTCGTAGTTTCTCCGCGTGCATTGCTGGCTGGTTCATTAGTATATAGAGAGGTTTCCTTTCGCGGGGAACGCTGATCAGTGCGAGCGGGTGCGGTTCATACTTTTGCAGAAAGGGGAAAGGTGGTAAAGTAGAGGTACCATCAAAGCAAGAGGAAAAGGATGCGCAGAAAACGCCCGAGTGAACGCGACCCGCAGAGAGGCCAGAGAAGTGAAGCCATGATGATGCTAACAGGCATGAGAGAATGGCATGAAAAAATGGCGAGAACAGCATCCGCACGCCCCCCTGCGCGAGATCGAGCAGGAGATGGATGAGCGACTGAGCCGATTGCGCGCTGGGATGCTCGAAGAACTGATCAAGATGAGTCCGCAAGCGGACTAGAGTCAGGCTGCCCCAGAGGATCGCCCCCGATGTGAGAGGTGTGGAGCCGTCCTGGTGAGTCGAGGCAAGCAGAGCCGCTGGCTGCAGACGAGTGGAGGAGAGCAGATCGAGCTGCACCGCAGCTATGGAACCTGCCCAGAGGGTGGGCAGGGGCTTTTTCCCCCTCGATGAGCAATCGGATCTGGATCGCAGCGAACTGACGCCGCACGCTCAGGAGAGCCTGGTGCGCTTAGCCAGTTGGGTTCCCTTTGGACCAGCCGCTGAGCTGTTGGAGGGACTGTTGGGGGTGCGGGTGAGCAAGTCCAGCGCGCGGCGGTTCACGCTGGAGGCCGGAGAGGCCGGATTGCAGGAGTGGGAAGAGCAGACTGCCACCCTGCAGCAGCAGGTGGCGGAGGCACCCGCCGGAGCAAACCAACAGGTGATGAGTGCGGATGGAGCGATGGTGCCGCTGGTGGGGGGAGAGTGGGCAGAGGTCAAAACATTGGTGATGGGGGAAATCAAGGAGAATCCCCAGGGGGAGAAGCAGGTCGAGAACCTCTCGTACTGTTCGCGGCTCACCGATGTGGCCGGCTTTGAACAGGCCACGCTGCTAGAAATGCACCGGCGAGGGTTGGAACACGCGAGCGTGGTAGCCGCGGTGGCCGATGGAGCGGACCGGCTCCAGGGGTTTAGTGAGTACCATCGGGCCGATGCTGTGCGGATCTTGGATTTCGCGCATGCGGCCGAGTATGTCCAGGCCATTGGCCAGGCGGTGCGCGAGTCAGGCCATCGCTTGCCTGCTGGCTGGTTGGAATGCGCAGCGCTGCGCCGCAGCAAGCTCCTGTCAGTCCTCCCACTGCTCCTGCTCCCACTCTTGCCCCAAAAGGGCGGACTGAGGCGCAGTATCGTTGGGGGAGGCGGCCCGTTTCCCCTCGCGGAGCGCTTCTCAAAGCTGAGTTTGCAAAAGGATGAACCGCACCCAATGCGAGCACTAAATTTGAAAGGAAACCCCCTCTATGCTATACTGGCAGCGGCATACGGTGTTTTCCGTTCTGCCACTAAGCAACAGCCTGATCCGGTGTCAAAGCGTTCGGGCTGTTGCGCCGCTCTCCCTCCACCTTCTTAATGATCGTCGTGGCGGTTCTCTGCACTACAGCTAATTCCTCGATCAACGATTTTTCATCGTTCCCCCATGTCTGGAGATAGTCAGAACTGAAGGGGTTATCAATTCCGAAGTGATACGCTACAATAAAGCTGGTCGCTTCTGCAGGGACGCGGTTGATAGATGGCGATGCCGCGCTCGCCTTTCTTTACGTTGTAGTTGCGCGCTTTCCAGTCGGTAAAGCTGGCGACATATTCCGCGTCAATGCCGCGCGCTCTACACTGCATCTGAATGAGACGCTGGTTAAGCGGGCTATAACGGTAAAACTTCGCGCTAAACTTGATAAGTTCCTGCAAGCGTGAGCTTTTGCCCTGGCGCAGCTCTTCTAACAATTCCCTGGCTCCCTCCTGAAGGGTGCGCTGTAGTTCGTCGCGCTTCTCCTGGGCGGCCTCTTTGTTGGTCTGGTATTTCGTGGCCATATGGTGTTTTCCTTTCTACCCGGGCACGCGATCCGGTGTCAAGCGTTACGCGTGCCCGGCCTTACTCTACGTTTGGCTGCTGCCGTTTAAAGGGCGAACATAAGCTGTGTATATTTGCTGTTGTGAGCGTCTATCGCGGAGAGCCGGGTGTATCCCTCGCGGGTTACGCTGCTCTCCGCGAGATCGGACGCAATGGGGCGCGGGTGGGTAATCCAACCTTCCTCCAGCAGAACTTTTTTATAGATAGCCTCGCGCATATGGATATGCTTCTTTCCGTTCAGAATGAAAGCTGTTCCGCTTACGAGGATGAGCCGCGCGCCGGGTTTGGCTGCGAGTCGCAGCATAGGAATAAGATTGGCCGGCGTCTTCGTGCGCTTTGCCTGCATTTCGGTGTTTTCCTTTCCGGGCGGGCATGCTATCCGGTGTCAAGCGTTCAGCATGCCCGCTAATGAGTTCAATCAGGCGGTAACTCCAAGTTGTGAACGCAGGCGGGCTAGTGCCCGGTACTCGATCAGATATGCCGCGCTACTCTTGGGGCCTGGATTGGCAGACATTTCTCTGCTCATTTCATAGAGAGACTCTGCCGGGCGTCCATACAGGCCGTAGTGGCACGTCAGAACTTCGCGATGCTTTTCAGGCAGGGTGTCGATGGCTTCATACAGTTGGGTATAATCCTGTTCTGCCTGCTCCTGCTCCGGTGCCGCGATCTGGTCCAGCAGAGTAGCCTCGCAATCCTGATAGATAGGAGCATCAAGGCTGCCGGTGTATGGATCGGGCGTGTGGGTGTAGCGCGATTTGATAATCAGACTGGCGCTCGTCATGCAGTAGTCAATAATCGCAAGTCTTGCGATGACAGACAGGTAAGCGCATGGATTGTCCATCATTAACGCTTTCTCGACGTTTTCGACTACAGCCAGGTTCCCTACACCTACGAGGTCAAGGTAATCGTCGTGATGGACGTAGCGCCTGTAGCAGGCGGCAATGAATGCCACGTAGCGCAGGCAGCTCTCTATCAGGCGGGCGCGGGCCTGCCTGTCTCCCTCGCGTGCGCGGTCCCTTAGCTCGCGTTCCTCCTCCGAGGTAAGCCGGGGCAAGAGAGACAATTCATGGCGATACTGTTGCGCGCTGGTCAAGATTTCGGGTGCGGTAGTCATACGGTGTTTTCCTTTCGGGGCCGTCTGGTCCGGTGTCAAGCGTCCAGACGGCCTTTCCATTGAAGATTTACAAAGAGCGGTTCAGTTTCCAGCTACTACCATCTCAAGCGTTCCTTGAGACTCACATACCTGTCGTCACCGATCACAAGATGGTCTACCAGTTCAATTTCGAGCGATTTTCCTGCGCTACCAATTGCTCAGTTACCATGATGTCCTCCGGGCTTGGCGTGGGATCGCCCGATGGGTGATTGTGGCAGAGAATGATAGCGGGGCTGTTGCGCACAATAGCCGGGCGAAATATTTCCGCCGCGCGTAGAACACTGGCGTTTGCCGTTCCCTGGTACACAACCCGGTTCAACAAAACCTGATTTTTTGTATCAAGGACCAGAATGCGCATCTGTTCAGTTTTCAACTGGCGCATCTGTGGCATTACCAGTCTGGCCGCGTCACGAGGGGTTGTGATCCGGTAGCGCTGCTCTGCCGGGCGCGCAAGGCGACGGTGCAACTCAAGCAGAGCAACCAGGCGGTACGCGAGCTTATCATCAAACTCGCTCGCAAACAGTTCGTACACGTCGGCGCTCAGAATAGCAGCGGTGTCGCTGCGCTCCGCGAGAACACGCTGGATCAGTTGGAATGCCTTTTCACGCTGTTTAGAGAACTTTTCCCCGCACAGAACGAGCGTGAACAGTTCAGCGGTCGGGAGAGACTCCACCCCATACTGTTGGGAGTGTTCCAGAACTTGTTTGAAGCTGGTCATACGGTGTTTTCCTTTCTACCTAGGGGCACGCGATCCGGTGTCAAGCGTTCTGCGTGCCCGTTACTTGTACCTCCTATCGGGTACATTTATATAATACACTATATAGTGTATTTTGTCAAGAGTTTTCAGACCAATTTTCGGCAAATTAACCTATGTGGTGTATTTTTCATCGGAAGTCATCGCTCATTGACAAAAGTACACTAGAGAGTGTACTTTTGAGGCATGCAACATTTGAAGAGGTAACAGAAGATGAGTATTGAAGATACAGGCGGGCCTGTAAACCTAGATGATCCAGCCATAGACCTTGATTCGCTGCCTCTCAGCTACTGGTATACTGCCAGTGATGCTGCGGCCGCGCTCTCGCGTACAAGCAAGAAAGAGGTTGATCCCGCGTACCTGCGCAGTCTCACGCGAGCTGGCGCGCCAATACGAACCAGAAAGCTAGGGCCGCGATCTACCCTCTACCTCCGGCATGACGTGGACAGGTATATTGTTGAGCCAAGAGGACAAAAAGCGGCGCGCGCGCAAAAATCGAAAGCTGAGCAACGAAGCAAGAAAGAGAAAGAATGAGGGATCGGGCCAGGGAGGAACGCGCCAGCGTTTATCAAGCATCCCTGGGAGCTTGAGGGAAAGCGTGAATACTCGACCAGTGTGCCCCTCGATTGGCAGGAAGACCAGTGTGAAGACGTGATAGGTTTAAAAATTCCGCGTAAGCGGTGCCTTAGTGGGGGAGGTTGTAGGGGATAAAATTATAAGAAGATTATCACATATGCTTTCCAGCTTTCTGTTTTTCCCTCGGCAATATAGCCTGTGACCGCAGTCCTTGTGCTTGTTAGCATAGGCGCGTCAGAATGTAGCTATCTATGGAGAGAATATATCTTGTCAGACCAATTTTTTACTCCCTTCGAAAAGAGAAATATGAACAGAGGGAATTTAAAGGATCATCAACAGATAAAACGATCACAAAGATAGAACATTAGCCCTATTGTCCTCTTCCCATTGACAGATCTTTGGTGCATACTTATACTAAAGCCCACGGTTAGGAGCGGGCTGGGTTTAATAAATTGGAAGAGGGCAATACCGACCTTCTAAAGAGCTAGCTTACCAAGGTAAGGAGACCTCCTATGGACTTAGAGCCTGTATTTCACTGGTGTGGAGTATGTCGACATCCAGTTTATCTACCTCACGGTAATAAATGTCCTACTTGCGGAGAGAAGCTTGTTTATTTAACAACAGACGCACGTCCTGTCTTTGCACGAGAACGCCGCGTTTTACAGTTTTATGGTCATGGCCCTCTTACAACTGATGCTGTTTGGCGAGCAAGTAAAAGCCGTTATTATTATATTAACGGGAAGCAAGTAAGTTTACCCGAATCGGAAACTTTAAAAAAAGATCTTCCCATGATCGCGGATTATATCCGGGATAGCAACCATTATGATGCTTTGGACGAACAGTTAATCCAAGATTATCAGCGGCAGCTTCAAGTGAATCGCCCACATCTTTTATCCTTAGAGGATGAGGCGTTTCAGTTCATTCAGCATTCTGTGCGCCGCTTCTCTAGACGCTTGATAATGGTTTCTTTTAGCGGAGGAAAAGATTCAACTGTTGTCTCCGACCTTGTAAGAAGAGCATTAGGGCACTCCGATATTTTACACGTTTTTGGTGATACTACTTTGGAAGACGAACATACTTATAATTATGTTCGCACTTTCCAAGAACAAAATCCTCTTATCCCCTTTTTTAATGCAAGAGCTGAGCACAACTTCCATGAGCTTGTTGACGAAATGGGACCGCCCAGCCGTGTAATGCGCTGGTGTTGTACCATATTCAAGGCCGGCCCCATTAATAATTTGTTGCAAACGCTTGGTGATCAAAAGGTTTTGACTTTCTACGGTATCCGTCGGGATGAGTCACTGCGCAGAAGCCAATACCATAAGCTCTCCTGGAATGACCCTGATCGCTTGGGTACGGTGATCAAAGTGGACCAGGATGATGAATTAAATGGAGTAACTGTAGGAGCAAAGATTGGTCAACAGGCAACAGCTTCTCCGATTATCGATTGGACAGAGTTCGATGTATGGAATTACATCCTTAGCTATGACTTGCTCTTTAACAAATCTTATCGTTTAGGCTACAGTCGTGTGGGCTGTTGGTTGTGTCCCCTGAACTCGGAATGGTCTGAAATGCTAGCAGGCATCTTCTTTCCAGAAGATGCAGCTCGTTGGAGGTCGCAGCTTGTTGACTTTGCTCGTCGCATTGGTAAACCAGATCCAGAGGAGTATATAGATGATCGGGGCTGGACAAAACGTTTTGGAGGTGCCGGATTACCTAACCGTTTTAGCGGTTTGGAAGCAAGGCATTGCGGAGATATGGCCAATACTGTCCAAATTGAGATCGAGCGCCCTGTTAATATTGAACTTGAAGAATTTCTGAAACCCCTAGGGAAAATTATCCGAGATCGCTCTCGTCCTCTGTTGGGCGAAATTTACCTGGAAGGCCGACGCAATCAAGACTGGGATGCTCTCATTGTCCAGGCTCCTGAAAACAGCACGTCATTGCGCTTTACCGTTATCAATCCCAAGCAAGATATGAATCGGCTGACTTGGTACTTTAAACAGCAATCGACGAAATTTCAAACCTGCATACAATGTACTGCCTGCTCAGCGGTCTGTCCTCAGGGAGCTATCACGATTAAGCCAGAACAAAGAATTTACGAGATAGACCAAGATGTGTGTACAGGGTGTATGGAATGCGTGACACACTTTGGCTCAACGGGATGTCTGGTAGCTAAAAGTTTGAGCGTATTTGGTAAAAGTAAAGGAACCAGGGAAATGATCCCTTTAAGGCAAGTGTAGGTAATATAATGGCATTCGCAAAGCATGAAACGTTCTATGTACGAGAAGGCTGGCTATTCAAAGGCATGGCTTCAATTAAAAGAGCAGAGGAAGAAGGAAAACTTCCCACCGTTTTTCTAGATGATGATGCTCCAGAAAAACTTGGCATTGGTCAAAATATGGTGCGATCATTGCGCTTTTGGATGCAAGCGACCGGCTTAGCAGAGGAAAAACTAGAACGTCAACGAGTGCAAAGACTTACTCCCTTTGGGGAACAAATCTGGTTGTATGATCGTTATCTGGAGAATAATGCTACCCTTTGGTTCCTCCACTATCACTTGGTGTGTAGTGAACTCCATGCAACTACATGGTACTGGTTTTTTAATCATTTTGTTCCTTCAATTTTTGAGGAGTCTGAATGTTTAGAAACCCTTCAGAATTGGGTAATCAGTCGGTACCCCAATCAAGAGATAGCCTTTGGTTCATTAAAAAGAGACATTGATTGTTTCTTGCAGACTTACTTGACAAGTAGAGCAACACACACTCCTGAAGAGCTAACAGAATCACCTTTTTCCCGGCTGCACATTTTAAGCAGGGTCGATAATGGTCAACATAAACGCTACAAATTGGAGCGTTTAGATCCCAGTCGCCTGCATCCGCTCGTATTGCTTTACGTTTTGATGGATAGGCAATCGTGTGTACGAAAAGGTACATATCAGGTAGGTCTAAGCGATGTTTTACGCGAACCAATGAATGCTGGACGTGTATTTAATTTAACTACAACCGCTCTATCAGATCTGATTGCAGATCTGAACAAGAACTACCCCGATCTGCGTATACATTTTGTACGCACTGCGGGTTTAGATCAACTCACATTACCAAAATGTGAACCAACAGATATTTTGGCTCGTTATTATAGTGAGCGAGTGTCTAGATATAGGAATTCATGATGTATTTAGAGGTAGCTAGAAATTCTCTGCGTGCGCCCTCTCCGCATTTTCAGCGATCTATTAATTTGACCTATGATGCTGGAAATGCTGACTATATCGCGGGCTATATCCCTACTGCCAAGGGCGCTGAAACTCTATCTGCTATTCTTGGCAGCACGCTCTCTGCTACGAGCCAGAGGTCTCATGTTCTACATGCTGCCTATGGTTCTGGTAAGTCATTGCTCGGTTTAGTATTAAGCGCCTATGCGAGCCGTGATCTCCAATGTCAAGAAGCAATTGGAATTGTACAAGATCGACTAAAGCGTGCTTTTCCTGAACTGGCGAGACTTACTGATAACTATTTGCAAAGCAGCCAACGATTGTTTCCTGTTATTCTTACAGGTAATGAAGGGCCTCTAGCATTAGCACTCAGCAAGGCGTTGTCGCGTGCTCTAGTCCAGCAAGGTATAGCTAATCTTCATTTGGACACGCAGTTTCAAGTTGCCTTAGATACCATTAACTTGTGGCAAGAAAACTATCCAGATACCTACCGACAACTAGAGACCTTGCTGGCAGAGAGAGATTACTCTCTGCAAACGTTGCAAACGAGCCTGAGAGACTTTGAAACTAAAGCACTGGCTCTCTTTGAAAAGCTCTATCCTATGCTTACTGCTGGTGCTCAGTTTAACAGTTATACTGGTGTCGCTTTAGATACACTCTTTCATGCTGCTGCTGAAGCACTGAAAGATTTCGGGTACACAGGCATTTTAATTATTTGGGATGAATTCGGAAGATACCTTGATTCAAACATTGGAGATGCCTTCGGAAGCGAAGCGGCTCAGTTGCAGTCATTTGCAGAGTTTTGTAATCGAAGCGGCGTGCATCAAGTCCACTTAGTTCTTATAACTCATCGTTTAATCTCAGGATATGCTACAGGCCTCCCTCATACCCATCAGCAAGAATGGGCTAGAATAGCGGAGCGTTTCCGGACCCATGATGTCTCCACTGATCCAAGTGTTACATATCGGCTAATTGCGGAAGCTCTCAACGTCCCTGATAGCGAAGCTTGGCAAACATTTGTAGAACAACATCATTCAGCATTCGACCACCTTACTGCTCGATCTCTAGAGTTATCACTGTTTAATGAATTAGATGATGTTATTTTGAGAAAACAGATAGTTGAGCAGTCGTGGCCATTGCACCCTCTAGCCACTTATGCGCTTCCGCGCCTTTCTAGTAAAGTTGCTCAAAATGAACGTACCCTATTCACATTTTTAGCCTCCGATGAGCCTGGAACTCTTGCAGAGTTGCTCTCTCTCAAGCAAGGAACAACCGATTGGTGGTTAATAGGCCTAGATGCCGTATGGGATTATTTTGCAGATGCCATTCGTTCTGACTTTGGACCTGGAGGGTCACATACTGTCTGGTCCGGTGCCATGTATGCACTCAGTAAAACAGATGCAAACAATACGTTAGCTCAATCATTGGTAAAGTCTTTAGCCATGCTGCTTATCGTAAGTGAGGCGAATGTACACTCACAAACCCTAGTAGGGCGAATTGCTCCGACTACAGATTTATTAGCCTGGTCTTTATCTTCTTCTGAGGAAGATATTTTGCCACTTTTAGAAACGTTAGTCCAGCGTCGAGCAGTAATTTATCGAAGATCGGATGGCTATTGGACTTTTACGCGCGGCAGTGATATTGACTTAGACGTAGAGCTGAGTGCTGCCCTTGACCGGCATAATCCAACTCAACAACAAATACGTCAAATTTTAGAGAAAGATTTTCCTCCTCCAGCTCATTTGCCACGCCAGTATAATCAAGAACACTATATCACTCGCTTCTTTAGGAGCCTTTATCGTTGGCCCAATGAGATAAAAAGCACAACTAATGATTTGTTTCTTAAACAATTGGGTAACGGTTATGCTGATGGGGCAGTCATTTATTTATTAGTAACAAATCCTGCTGAGAGGGAAGAAGCAGTCAAGATATTGCAAAACTCACCAAGCAGTCGAATTATATACGTTATTCCTGATCAACCTCTCTTAATTATGGAGCCTGTTAGAGAGTTATTTGCATTATACGATTTAAGTAATAACTCGGCTTTCATGCAACAGGATGAGCGCCTGGCACGAGAGATAGCCTTTCTTATTGAAGATGCCCAACATCGCCTAATGCGGGCGCTTGATCCTCTTTTAGAGATTGAGCATGCTAGATCAACCTGGTGGTGGTATGAAAATTACCACTGGATTTCGGAGCATTTAAGCATAGAAGCCGTATCGCAGTTGCTTTCCCGTCTATGCAATGACTGGTTCAAAGAGACTCCTCTCCTCAATAATGAACTTGTGAATCAGCACGCACCATCAGGGCAACAAGAACGAGCCATGGAAAAAGTAATAGATGTATTACTGAGTTTTCCTCCGGATGCTTTGCCTCCCGATTTTAATCTAGTTGGCCGAGGTCCAGATTGGCTAATCGCACGAACTCTTTTAGTAAAAACCGGGCTTATATATCCTGCCTCTATCGGGCATTTCAAGTTAGGAAAACCACATGCAGGTTCTCCCCTAGCTCTAGTGTACGATACCATCCAGAAATTCTTAGATAGTGCCATAGAACGCGAGCAGGATATAGCTACTTTGATTGACAAATTACAATCGCCACCATTTGGACTGCGTAGAGGCGTTCTTCCTATGCTACTAGCAGCAATGACGCGTTTTCGGCTGCCAGTACTAACCATACGACAGAACAGAAAAATTATTTCTCCTGTCATAGGCCAAACATTTATTATGATCTGCAAGTCTCCTGAGGAGTTCACTATCGAACTAAGCCCCTGGGATATAAGGCGATCTATTTTGTGGAATATTTTGGCAGAGCGTGTGAAGGGCTTTTTAACAGATCAGGAGCAGACACAACAGCCATTATATGCACTGAGCATAGGACTATTACGATGGCTACAAAGCCAGCCAAGATATTGCCGGGATACGAACCGTGTTTCCTCAGAGGCGCAACGATTAAGAAACTTAATACGCAAGGCGCAACGAGAACCATCTCACGTGCTTGCGTATGAACTGCTAGAGCTATTAGATGACAACAGCATTGACCCATCGAGAGATGAAGACGCATATAGGAGCTTTCTTGAGGAACGTTTATCATCTATAATGGATGAGGTAACCACAGCTTACCAGGCATTACTTTACGATCTTGGACGTTCCGTAGGAGAGCTGTTTGCTATAGATACTTATGATGGACATACAGTTCTTTATCTTTGGCTGCAATCCATCGAAAAAAGTGTTGGAAAGTCATTAGAAACCCTCCGTTTCAGTGACCAAATAGCTCAAAAATTGGTGCAGCTTGCCTACCAGAAAAATATAACCTCGAATGGGAATTTTTGGGATCAACTTTCAAAAGCAACTCTTGGGATTGTATTGAGCGATTGGAACGATCATAGTTATGAAAGCTTTAAGAGAGCGCTTCTAGAAACCAAAGAGCGGGTTGAACATGAGGTATTTGAGCTTACAACAGATGAAGCGGCAATAAAGTTGTCATTATCTCTCCCAACTAAAGACGAGCAAACTTATCACTTCCGCCAGTCTAGTTTGTCCCCACAAGGACAAAGAATACTGCAAAACTTTAAGTCAACGTTGGAGATTGCAGGTCGTCCTCTCTCTCTCGACGAGAAACGCCAAATTGTTTTGGCTTTGCTAGATCATGTGATGGGAGCAGTAAATTCAAATGACTAATCTAGAGGTTCAGTCCAGGGACGAAGAGAAGGTCATTTACCTGGATAATACAGCTACCACGTTTCCAAAACCTGCAAGCGTTTTGGCTAAGGCTAACGAATTTTATGCTAACTACGGTGGAAATGCAGGAAGAGGAAGTAACCCCCTCGCCCGATCCAGTGCGCGTCTCCTAGCTGAAACCAGAGAGATGCTAGCTGATTGGCTTGCTTCTCCTTCTCTAGAAAAGGTTATTTTTACACCATCCTCAACCCACGCCTTAAATCAAGCTATATGCGGGGCTTCTCTCAATCCCGGAGATGTCATCTATGTTTCTCCCTTTGAGCATAATTCTATATTGAGGCCCATCGAGCATTTGCGCCAAACAAAGGGAATTTTAGTCAGACAACTTCCTTTTAATCGCCGAACATTTGAATGTCAACTAGATAAATTAAGTGCTGCATTTCGAGCGCAACCACCAGCAATGGTCTGCGTCACTCAAGCAAGTAATGTGTGCGGAGTAATGCCTCCAGTGCCAGGAATTGCACGACTCGCCAAAGAGGCCAATCCTCAAGCGGTGATAGTAGTTGACGGCACTCAAACAGCCGGTTTATACCCGCTTGAGCTTAACGAAAACTTGATCGATGCTTTTATCTTCTCTGGACACAAATCTCTGTATGGTCCCTATGGGATAGCAGGGCTTGTTTTAGCTTCTACCTGGCGGCCCATTCCATTATTGTTTGGGGGAACAGGTACTTTCTCTGAAAGTGTGGAAATGCCCACGAATTTACCTACAGCTTACGAAGCAGGTAGCCACAATATTTGGGCAACGGCTGGCCTAAACGCAGCGTTAGAATGGTTAAAGCAGACCGGGCGCGATAATATTGTTCGTCACACCTTTGGTCTTGCTAAGTATTTAAATTCGAGGTTGGCAGCTCTGCCAAACATAGAAATTCATACGCCTCAGAATTTATCCGCCTGGTGTGGCATCACCTCATTTACTATAGAAGGTGTATCTCCACAATCACTTGAATCTGCGCTGGGATCAAAGGGAATTGCAGTGCGGGCAGGACTTCATTGTTCTCCCTGGACGCATAAATGGTTAGGTACATTAAGCTCTGGAGGAACTGTACGCGTGAGTCCAGGATATTTCAACAGCACATCTGATATTGACAAAGTTTCCAAAGTACTAGAAGAGTTTGTCATTCCTTTGCGATAGCTTCTTTTGATACAGTGCCCAAAGAGTGTGGAAAATATCGGAGGCTGGTTGAGCCTGCAATGCAGGTGGCATCGTCAGTTTGTTGAACTTGAGACTACGAATGACGGCGTAGAAGAGCAGCACACAGCTCCCCTCGTTGCGAAAAGCGGCGG
>Ga0209061_1004543_pt1 | contig 13205 bp, 9 predicted proteins | sample Coa_R1_10_FD_187157 | JGI IMG/M metagenome (GOLD analysis project Ga0209061, IMG submission 187157) | Surface soil microbial communities from Centralia Pennsylvania, which are recovering from an underground coalmine fire - Coalmine... | ecosystem: Environmental > Terrestrial > Soil > Unclassified...
GCGGACCTCACCCACCTCAATGCCCGCAACGACGAGATCATCAGCGAGTACCGGATCCAGGGCGTACCCACGATGCTGCTGCTCGACGGTTCGGGCAGCGTGCGCAAGCGCCTGGTCGGCTACATCGGCCCCCGGGAGATGTTGGAATCACTCAAGTCGGTGAACTGAGCCGAGCGCCGGCTGGGCTTTTGCTCTTGCTGACGGCCGGTTTTGTGTTGGCAGTTCCAAAGGCTATCGATCCGGTTAGTCTTCGACGCGATGTTTTTCGCCCTCGCGTGTGCGGTGCAGGCTCAGGTAGAGGCTGGACAGCGAGGCCAGCACCAGGCGCAGTCCGGTGGGAAACTCCAGCGAGCCGGACTGCGCGTGCGCGTCGGGATGTATTACGACCTTCTGTCCGCCGTGCCATTGCACCAGCAGCACCTTGTGTCCGATCTGGCGTCCGCTGACGCGATCGATTGCGAAGTCGCCGAACAGCGTGGTGGTTCTCAGATCGGAAAACGCCTCGCGCAATGCCGCCTGATCGACGCGCCCGCAGGCCCGCAGCGCCTGCGCGGTCAATAATCCCGCGCCGTAGATCTGGGCGGCCGGATAATCGCAGACGCCGCAGGCGGCGCGCATGCGAGAGGCAAAGCGTTGGGGCCGCGGTCCCAATTCGGGAGTGAAGTTGAGCGATTCCTCCCACTGGCTGGGACCCACGATTCCCTCGGCGTGCTCGCCCAGCGTATCGGCGAAGGCGCGCACGCCGGCCGCCACGCAGGCCAGCACGGGAATATTCAGGTCCGCCCTGACGATCCCGCTGGCCAGCGCAACGTCGTCGGCGAAGCTGCCGGCGCTGACCAGCGCCGTAATGCGCGAGCGCGCCAGGCGCATCAGCAGGTCGATCGAAACCTCGCCCGCGCCCCGTGTGGGCGCCGCCGACTCGCGCACCCGAAGGCGCACGCCGCGGCGCATGATCGGGCGCTGCCGGCATTCGTCCTCAAATCCGTCGATCACGGCGCGGGCAAAGGGGGTTTCGAAAGTCACCGTCGCCACGCCTTTGCGCCACAACTTGAGCTGGCTGACCAGATGGGCCAGTCCTCTGAAATAATCGCCGGCCGGGCTGAGCACGCCGACGATGAGGCGGTACTTGTTGCGGTAAAGCCCGTCGTCGGCGCCGCCGTGATTGACCATCACCAACCCCGCCTGTTCTGCGATCGGGGCGGCAGCCCGGGCCAGTTCGCTCGAATAGGGACCGAAGATCACATCGGCGCGATTCTCGTAACATAACGAGCGGTAGAGTTCAGCGCACAGCTTGGCATTGCTCCGATCGTCCAGGCAATTGATCGCCACCTGGCGGCGCACGCCGCCGATTTCAATTCCTCCCGCGGTGTTCTGATCCTCCGCGAACAGGCGCAGCGCGGCCGCCGCCTGACGCCCCATTGCGGCGTAGCGCCCGCTTAAGGAAAGCGTCAGTCCGATGGTCAGCTTGGCGTCCAAGTGCGCGCCGGTGCGGGCCGCTTCACACCGCGACCTCGGCGATGCCGCCGCGGATCACGGCGCGGCCGTTGGGGTTGAGCGTTTCGAATTCGAAGATGCGGTGCCCCGCCCCCTCGGGGCCGGCCCAGATGCGGGTGGTGATAGTCTGGCCGGGCAGCACCGGACGCACGAAACGCACCCGCAGCCGGCGCAGCCGGCGGGGGTCGCCGCCGCACACGGTCTCGATCACCGCCTTGGAGCAAAACGCCATCGTGCACAGGCCGTGCACGATGATGCCGGGCAGCCCCGCCATCTTTGCCACGTTGGCGTCCAGATGAATGGGATTGACGTCGCCCGAAGCCTCTGCGTAGCGGAAAGTCTGGTCGGCGGCGATCGGCTGGCTGACCACGGCAATCGGCTCGCCGCGGGCCGCCTCCGGCTCGCGCGGCTCGCCCTCGGGGCGGGCGCTGCCCACCGCGCGGATGAAGGCGGTGAACACCGTATTCTGAACCGCCTCGCCGCGCTGATTGCGCGCGGCAACTCCGATCGCGATCGTCTCGCCAGTGGCGCCGGTCGCCATCGAGCGGATAGTGGCCACGGAGGTGATCACATCGCCGGGCCGAATCGGAGTGATGAACTCGACGTCGTGCTCGCCGTGCACCAGGCGCAGCAGATCCGCGCCGACCTCGGGATCGGTAACGACTTTGACGATCGACTGCCAAATCGGCACCACGCCGAACATCGGCGGCGCGATGATTCCGCCGGGCCGGCTGTCATCGAAGAAGAAGGGGTTGTCGTGATCGCAGGCGCGGGCATACTTCTGGATCGCTTCCCGGGTAACGGCAGCCTCAACCGGCGGATAACGTTTGTCGATACAGGCCTTGTTCAGTGGCATTAAAATCTTCCATGCGCGCGCGGTCTGGCGCGGACCGGGTGCGGACTGAATCCTATTTTATTCCAGCTCGCGGCCGGCGATGAATACCGCTTTTAGATTCAACTGCGGGTCGAGCACGATCAGATCGGAGCGTAATCCTACTTCGAGTTGGCCCCGGTCACGCATCCCCAACACCTGGGCCGGATTGGCCGCGGCCATCAGCGCCGCTTCACCCACGCTCACGCCCACTTCGTTCACCATCAGCCGGACTCCGTCGAGCAGCGGGACCAGGCTCCCTGCCAGACGCCCGTCGGCCATGCGCGCCGCGCGGTTGCCGTTTGGGGTGGAATTGAGGCGGGCGCCGGCCGTTGAACTGCCGGCGACCTTGTCCGACGTCAGGATCATGCCGCGCGCGCCGCGCGCCCGGTAGACCAGCGCCAGCACCTGCGGATGTACATGAACGCCGTCGGCAATCACCGCTGCGAAGGCGGGCAAGGGCGTCAGCGCCGCCGCGATCACGCCGGGGTCGCGATGGTGCAGCGGGCGCATCGCGTTGAACACGTGCGTGAACATCCGCGCGCCGGCCGCCACGGCGGCTTGCGCCTGCGCCAGCGTGGCGTCGGTATGTCCGATCGAAACCGCGATCGCCCGGGAATTGGCCCGGCCGATGGCTTCGATCGCACCGGGCAGCTCGGGCGCGATGGTCATCAGGCGCAGTTGATCGAATGCCAGCACACGCTCCAGACTCTCTCCGCACGGTTCAAGCATCAGCCGCGGATGAACGCCCAGGCGCTGGGGGGAAACAAAGGGGCCTTCCAGATTGAGGCCCGCGACCGCCGCGATGTCGCAGGCGCCGGCGTTGACTTTGCGGCACTGCGCGACGGTGCGGTTGACCTGCGCCAGCGTGTCAAGCGAAGCGGTGATCGCGGTGGGCAGATACGCCGTTACGCCCTCGCGAGCCAGGTAGCGGCTGATGTCGGTCAAATCGTCCGCCGTGGCGTCGATGACGTCCATTCCGTGAGTGCCGTTGACCTGCAGGTCGATCAGGCCGGGCAGCACATAGTCGCGGCTGGGCGTGTCAAGCGCTTCCACACGCTCGACGCGGCTGGAAAATGCGATCCGGCCTTGCACCAGCGAGCCGTCGGGCCGCGCGATTATTCCGCTGAGCTCCCGCATGATGCGCCGCAGCTCAATTGGCGCCGAAGCGCTCGGCCAGAAGGCGCGAGAAGCGCGGCAGATAGACCAGATCGAACACTTCGCCCTTGCCCGGAAACATCGCCAGGGCCGCGGCCTTGAGCGCCTGCACGTGTTCCCATCCCTGCTCCAGGGTCAACGACTGGTCCTGCGCAATCAGCGCGGTGGTCAGCTCGACCAGGATCCGCAGCCGGCGAATCATCCGCGTTTCGTCGGCGATCATTCGTTCGCGATCGTCAGGCATGCTCATCTTCCTCGCCCGCCGGTCACCGGGACGTTGTCAAAACTCCGCCCGGGCCCCGGCGGTTCCTACTATAGCATCGGGCCGCGCCATGCATCAGGATCATGCCGCAAAGGCGGGCTAAAGGACACCGGAGCCGGCGCGTCTTGTTTTAACCCCGGTGCGATGTAAACTGGCCAAAATCGTGGCTGAAGTACGTCTAAAGAGCAGCTTTATCTATCTTGCCAATGCGGTGCGCGATCTGACCGGCAACTGGAAGGTGCTGGCGCTGGCGCTGGCGGCGCCGGTGCTGCTGGCATCGCTGTGCCTGCTGCCCGACGCGCTCAACCTTCAGCATCTGGTCTCCGAGTTCAAAATCGGCAACCAGGGACAGAACGTCGCCTTCATCCCCGCGCAGGCGCCCTATTCGACCTTGACTCATATCGAACCGCTGGTGCCGGTTTGGCTGACGCGGACGCTGCACGTGGTGTTGCTGGTGCTGACCGCCGTGATCATTGTAATCGTACTCTGTACGCTCAAGTGGGTCCGCGACAGCCACGGCGAAGCCGGCGCCCTGGAAGCGACACTCCAGATCTATCGCCGCTCGCTGCGCCGTCTGCTGCCGTTTGCCTGGCTGTACGTGCTTCAGCTTATCGCCGCGCTGCCGATGGTGATCTGGGTCAACGCGAGCATGCCGTTACTGTTCGCGGTGCCGGTGGTGCTGCTGATTGTACCCGGCTTTCTGGCCTCGGTGTGGCTGTCGGTCGCGCAATATGCGCTGGTGTTCGACGGTTACAGGACCTGGCTGGCGCTGTTTTACGGACGCGAGTTGATGCGCGGCCGCTTCATCAAGGTTGCCATCCGGATCATAGTGTTTCTCGCCGTGTGGTCGGGCTACAACTCCTGGTCGGTTGCTGCCTTTTTGGCGCTCAGCCTGTTGCTGGGGTTGCTGGGTGCCTTCGCGGGCGCGTTGTGGGCAGGAGTCTTTATCGCGGATCTGCTGTCGGTCAGCGTCGTATTCGCAACTACCGCCTTCTTCTTCGCTGCGGGGCTGCGCCTGTACGATGATTTGAAGGCCGGCGCGTCGCCGGCCGCGATGGCGATGGTTCAGGGGCCGATGTCCCCCACCGGCCCCTTGCAGAGCGCCGCATCCTGACCGGGCGCGGTCATTTGCGCGGCAGCAACTGCGAGGGCGCCTGAGGATCGGCGGGGTTAAGGCGCGCCGGAGGATCTTCCTGCGGCAGCGACAACAGGATCACGCTGCGCACCGCCACCAGCAGCGGCGCCAGCGTAATCGAGGGCAGGTTGCGAATTTGGCCCAGCACCTGCTGCACCTGCTCGAAGCGGCGCGGACGAAGCGCGGTTGCGCGGCGTGCGATTTCGGCGCGGTCCTGGCCCCGGTAGTCGGTCAGGATGGCGCGCGTCAACCTGACGCGGGCCGCACGCAAGCCCTCATCCAATTCCTGGGCGGCGCGCCGCTCCCACTGATCTTCGGTGCCGACGGCGCGAATCGCCCCCTCCATTATGGGAAAATCAATCGCTTCGGCCAGCGCGAAAAATACCGCCGCCGCCTGCTCGGGCGTAACCTCCGACTCCAGCCCGATGCGGATGACCTCGATCAGATGGTCGGCGAAATCCAGGCGGGCGATCTGGTGAGCGTCGGCTTCGCTCAGGCCTGAGGTGCGCAGTTGGCGGTAATAGCGCTCAAAGCGCTCGCGCTCTCCGCCTGCCAGGTAGCTTTCAAATCGCCCCGCCACAGCGCGGAATCCGGGCTGCAAGCGGCCCACCGCCTGTGAGAGGTCGATCGCGTCCGTCTCGACATCGGCCAGAACCACGCGCGTGGCGCGCGCGGCGGCGCGCTCCAGCGCCGCCAGCGCCTGCATCTCCGCATCCACCATCAGCTCGCGCGAACGCGCCTTGATCTGCTCAACCTCGGCGCACAGGCCGACCGTGTCCGAAGCGATCAGCCAGGCGCGCACGACCTGCTCGGCGCCGGCGTCGAAGTCGCGCATCATGCCGAACACAAACGTCGCACCCATCGTGTCAACCAGTTCGTTGACGAGCTGGGTGGCGATCAACTCGCGCCGCAGACGATGGCCCGGCACCTCGGCGCCGAAGCGCCGGGTGATCGACGGTGGAAAGTACGGACGCAGGTAACGTTCGACCAGGTACGGGTCGCCCGCCAGGGACGAAGTTTCCAGCCGCCGGCTCAGATCGAGCTTGGTGTAGGCGGTGAGTACTGCCAGTTCGGGGCGGGTCAGGCCGGCGAAGCGGGCGTGGCGTTCCTTGAGCGCCTCGCGCGTGGGCAGCGCCTCCTCGCTGCGGCGCAACAGACCGCGCTGTTCGATGGCGCTGAGGTGTTCGCGAAAAACGCTGGCCTGCGTGCGGCTGCGAATCTGCTCCAGGCTGAGCAGCAGGGCCTGATCGCGATTGTCCTTCAACACCTGCTCGGCGACCTCGGCGGCGGCCTGCTCGATGGCGCGGTTGCGCTCCTCGAGCGAAATCGCGCCGCGCGCCAGCGCCGGCGCCAGCAGGATCTTGAGGTTGACCTCGTGGTCGGACAGATCGACGCCGGCCGAGTTGTCGATCGCGTCGGTGTTGATGCGTCCGCCGCGCAGCGCGAACTCGATGCGCGCCTTTTGCGTGAAGCCGAGGTTGCCGCCTTCGACCACCACCTTGGCGCGCAGCTCCGAGGCCACAATCCGGCACGCGTCGTTGGCGTGATCGCCGACCTGCGCGTCGGTCTCGTCGCTGGCGCGCACGTAGGTGCCGATGCCGCCGTTGTAGAGCAAATCCACGTCGGCGCGCAGGATCGCCCGAATCAGGCTGTCGCTGTCCAGTTCGGCAGCCTCGACCTTGAGCGCGGCACGCACCTGTGCGCTGAGCGGTATTACCTTCTGGCCGCGGCGAAAAACGCCGCCCCCGGCGCTGATCAACTGCGCGTTGTAGTCCGACCACTGCGAGCGCGGCAGTTCGAACAGGCGTTTGCGTTCGGCAAAGCTCAGCGCGGGGTCGGGGTCGGGATCGAGAAAGATATGGCGATGGTCGAAGGCGGCCAGCAGCTTGACGTTGCCCGATTGCAGCAGACCGTTGCCGAACACGTCACCCGACATGTCGCCGATGCCGACCATCGTGACCGGCGCGCCGCGCTCCAAATCGCGGCCCATCTCGCGCAGGTGGCGCTTGGCCGACTCCCACGCGCCGCGCGCGGTGATGCCGAGCTTTTTGTGGTCGTAGCCGTGCGTGCCGCCCGAGGCGAATGCGTCGCCCAGCCAGAAGCCGCGCTGCTCGGCGATGCCGTTGGCGATGTCGGAGAACGCCGCCGTGCCCTTGTCGGCCGCGACCACCAGGTAGGGTCCATCGCTGTCGAGCACCTTGACCCGCGGCGGTCGCACCACCTCGCCGTCGACGATGTTGTCGGTCAGGTCCAGCATCGCGCCGATCAGCGTCTTGTAGGCTTCGATCACCTCCTGCGCGCTGCTCGGCCTGCCCGGCTTGATGATGAAACCGCCCTTGGCGCCGACCGGGACGATGATCGCGTTTTTGACCGTCTGGGTCTTCATCAGGTCGAGGATTTCGGTGCGAAAGTCGTCCAGGCGGTCGCTCCATCGGATGCCGCCGCGCGCCACCTTGCCGGCGCGCAAATGGCATCCCTGCATGCGCGGGGTGTCAACGTGAATCTCGTACAGTGGTGCCACTTCGGGCAGATCATCGATGCGGGCGCTTTCGAACTTAAGCGCAATAACCGGCACCGGATGCGCCAGCGGCTGAAAGTAGTTGGTGCGCACCGTCGCCTCGACCATCGCCAGCACGCGGCGCGCGATGCGGTCGTCGTTGATGTTATCGACGGCGGCGAGGGCCTCGATGTACGCCGCCTTCATCCGCTCCAGTTCGGCGGCCGGCGTGTCGCGCTCCGGATGCATCCGGGCAACAAAAAAGTCTACTAATTGGCGGGCGAGGTTGGGATGGCCGAGGAAGACGCGGCGCAGTGCCGGGCGCGCGGGTCCCAGCTTCATCTGAAAGGCCGCCGCCAGATAGGCGCGCAGCAACGCCACCTCGCGCCAGGTAAGCACCGCGGTCAGCGTCAGCGTATTGAGCTGATCGTTCTCGGCCAGTCCGCTGCGCACCGCGCTCAGCGCTTCGGCCAGCAGCATCGCGCCGGGACAGGAGGCCAGCGGCTGGCCGTCGGGTCCCTGGACCTGGAAAGCCAGCACATAAGCGGTCTCAATCTGCCCGTCCACGTTGGGCCGCAGTTCGTGCGCGTCTTCCGACAACACCCGGATGCCGAAGTTCTGCAGCAGCGGCATCAACTCCGACAGCACCATCGCCTCATGCGCTTGAAAGAGCCGGATCTGAGTTGAGGCGGCGCCCTCGGAGGGCGCAACGACCTCAACGCATGCGGCCCCACCCGCCATCGCCGCTTCGACCTGTTCGATGTCGGCGATGGCGCGCGCGACCTCGTTGCCGGCCCGGTACTCGTCGGGAAACGCGTCGCGGTAGCGCGCGGCCAGCGCAGCACCGTGTTCGGCGCCGAACTTCGCGGCCAGTTGCTCGGCCAACCGATCCGACCACGTGCGCGTAAGCGCCCTGACCTCGGCCTGCAGCGCGGGCAGGATCGCCAGATTGGGTTTGGGCGCGGCGAAACAGAAATGCAGATGGGCGCTGTAGCCCTCGCGCAGTTCAAGGTGATAGTAGACCGGCGTGGCGTTGAGGCGGCGCGCCAGCGCCTGCTGGATCTGGATCCGCACCTCGGAGGAAAAGCGCTCGCGCGGCAGCAGCACCATCACTACCACCATCTTGCGCTGCAAGTCGGGGATCATCGTGACGCGCACGTCGGGCTCGCCGAAGGAGCCGATTATCGCGTCCAGCTCCTGGCGCAATTCGGGCAGCGAGGCGCGAAACAATTCCTCCTTGGGCAAGCTGTTGAAGGCGGCCACCATCTCCTTGTAATCGTGCGAACCGGGCAGCAGGCGGTCTTCCTCGAGCAGTTGGCGCAGCTTGTCGCGCAGGATGGGAACGTGGGCGGCTTCCTCGACCGCGGCTTTGGAGCTGAACAGACCCAGGAAGCGGTCGAAACCGGCAATCCGGCCGGCGCCGGCGCTGCGCCGGATCACGATGTCGTCCATCGGTTCCAGCCGATGGACGTGGGACTGGAAGTGACTCTTGTTGACGATCAGCGTCGGGCCGTGGAAGAGCAGCTCCGGCTCGAGCGACTCGATGGTATGAAAGACGCGCGCCTCCTTTCCCGCGGCGCCGCCGTCGCGCAAAATCCCCAATCCCGAGCCCATTTCGCGGACCGGCGGGCCGGGCTGCGCGGCGGGCGGCACGCTGTAGCGTTCGTAGCCGAGAAACAGGAAACTGCCGCTGACCAGCCAGCGCAGAAAGTCGCGCACCTCGACCAGTTCACGCACCGGCGCCAGCTCGTCGCAAATCTGCAGCGCGCGCGCCGTCATCTTGTCGAAGTCATCGGTGGCGGCCAGCACTTCATACATCCGGCGCTCGATTTCCGCCGCCAGATAGGAGCCGGCCTCGGCGTCCAGTTCGGTTTCGAAAATGACCAGCATCAACGACTCGCGCCGCTCGCGGGCGCTGCCTTCGTCGAGCGACAGCAGGCGGCCGGCGGCGTCGCGCGCGACGTTGAAGATCGGATGGAGCAGGGCGTGCACGCCCAGGCCGAGTTCGTGCAGGTACTCGCGGCAACTGTCGACGATGAAGGCGCAATCGGGCATCGCGGTCTGCAGTACGGTCAGTGCGGCGCCGCCGATGGTGCGGCTGCCGATGCCGACCTTGACCGGCTCCGGGCGCGACGCGAAGAAGTCCAACGCTTCGTGCGCCAGCGTGCGCCGTTCGTGCTCGGACAGCCGGGCCGCCAGTTCGCCGGGCATGCGCTTGAACAACTGCTCGGCGAAACTCTCCGCGCGCTGCGCTGCTTCGCCATCGCCACGCGCCTTCAGTTGCTGCGAAGTCGAACTATTCACGCATCCACCTCAAGCGTGCGAATGCCATCCGCACGCGCCAACATTATAATAGAAGCCCGTGCCTCAACAGCGCCACGCCGCGCGGCCGCGGCTGGGGTGAAGAGGCTTGTCCAGCATGAGTCAGCCGCAGCAGCAATACCAGGTCGCAATCGACGACATGACGCTGGGTCCCTATGGCGTCGGCCGTCTGGCGGGTAAGGCGGTGCTGGTTGCTAACGCGGCGCCGGGCGACGTGCTGCGCGTTTCGATCACCAAGCGCCATCGCGATTATTTCCTTGCGCGGCCCGATGCGATTGTACACAACGGTCCGGCGCGCCGGGCCGCGCCGTGCCCGTTTGTGCCGCGATGCGGCGGGTGCGACTGGCAGCACCTGGACTACGCCGAGCAGGTTACGATAAAGGGCCGCCTGATCGCCGCCGAGCTCAATCGCGCCCTGGGCCTTGAGCTTGACGCGCGCGGGCTGGTCGTACCGGCGCCGGCGGAGTTCGGCTATCGCTCGCGCGTGCGGCTCAGGGTCAACGGCACGGGTGCGCTGGGCTTTTTCGAATTGGCGAGCAACCGCCTGGTTGAAGTCGATCGATGCCTGGTGGCCGACGCCCGTCTCAGCATCGAGCCGGCGCGCCGCCTGGCGCGCGCCTTGCCGGGCCGCTGCGAGGAGATCGAGATCGTCCGCCACGATCGCGCCCAGGTGCTGATCGCCGATCTGCGCGGACGCATGCAGGCGGCGGATATCGATCGCGCCAGGCAAACGGCCGCGGTCGAGGACGCAGTCGCCGGAATTATCCTGCGCGCAAGCGGCGAGCGTGTCGCGCTTGGGGATGTGTGCGTCGCGATCGAGTTGGAGCCCGGCCTGCGGCTGCGCGCCGACGCCGACGCCTTCAGCCAGGTCAATCATGAATGCAACCGGATGCTGATCGCGTCGGTGATGGAACAGGCCGCCATCGCGCCGGGCGCCGCGGTGCTTGACCTTTTCTGTGGAGCAGGTAACTTCAGCCTGCCGGCCGCAAGGCGCGGAGCGCGAGTGATGGGAGTGGACGCGGACGCGGTTGCAATCGGCGCGGCGCAGCGCAACGCGCAGGAGCTGGGCTTGAGCGATGCGCAATTCGCCGCGATGCCGGTGCAGCAGATGGCGCCGTTTTTGTTGCGCGCCGGCTATCGGCCGCAGGTTGTGATTCTGGATCCGCCGCGCAGCGGGGCGCGGCAGCTGATGAAGACGATCACCGCACTGGGGGCGGCGCGAGTGGTGTATGTGTCGTGCAACCCGGCGACGCTGGCCCGTGACTTGCGTATTCTGACCGGGGATGGCTACGTTGTCGCCTGCCTCAAAGCCTTTGACTTCTTCCCCAACACCCATCACTGTGAAGTTCTGGCACTATTGACTTGAAATGATGGCGGCTCATATTGTTACCAAGACGCCGAACATCCTGCCGCGGCGAGTTTAAGGCTGTCAGATGGCCAAGCAAGAGAAATCTCCTCGACCAAAAATCACCATCATTCCCGGCCGCGGGGTCGCTCAAACCATCAACTATCTGCTCGAAGATCGCGACGACCTGGAGTGGATTATCGCGGTGGGAAGAACCAAAAACGGCGAGCTGTTCTTCTACGACACCGGCGGAGACATCGTCGAGGATCTCGGCACACTTGAGTACCTGAAATCCCGCATCGTGCGCGCTCACTTCGGCGACGAGTACGAGTAGCAGCGCCGGCGCGCATCAGCGGCGCCCAGCCTGTAACATTAATCCACAGCTTGCGGCTTACAGACCGCGCTCGATGGGCGCGGCGGGCGGATGGGCGAAGATGAGGCCGCGTTCGATCTGGAGTGGAACGCGAAACAGAAATTTGCCGCAGGCGCCCGCCGGTCCGGCCAGGCATTCGCCGCTGTCGGGCTGGTACAATGCGCCGTGCGTCTGGCACATCAGGTAGCGGCCGCCTTCGGCGAAGAAATGATTGTCCACCCAATCCATCGCAATCGGGATATGGCGGCAGCGATTGACGTAGGCGTGGAACTCGCCGCGAAAATTGATCACGAAACACTCTTCGTCAGCGCCCTGAATGGGCAGGATGAACTTGCGCGATTGGCCCGGCGCGATCTCTTCGGCGCGCGCCACCAGATAGCGCCGTGTGGTCGTCGGTGGGCGCGCTGCGGCGTCGGTGCGGGAGCGTTTGCGCGTCTGCGCGGGCATCTCTTTCAAGCTCCCGCCAATGCCAAGACCGTGCTCATCGAGCGGTCCGCCATCATCATCATTATATCAACGGCCGGCCGCGCCGTTTTACCTGCGCGGCTTGCCGCAGTCTGGCAGAGACCGTACGATCAGTAAACGTGGCCTGGACGCCGCCGGGCCAAGGGGCGTTATGGAAAATCCCAGGATTCGAGCAGTGGAAGCGTTTCCCGTGGAGCATCAGGGCCAGACCATGATCTGTCTGCGCGATCCGATGGCGATCGCACCGCAGCCGATCCTGCTGGGTATGGGCGGTTACTTTTTGCTCACCCTGTTCGACGGACAACATTCGCTGTCCGACCTGCGCCAGGCCTACGCGCGTCAGTTCGGCGAGGTGCTTGCCGCAGGTAAGCTCGAAGAGCTGATTGAGGCGCTCGACCAGGCGTTTTATCTGGACAGTGAAAATTTCGCGCGCCGGCGCGCGGCAGTGATGGAGGAATTCAAGGCTGGCAGCGAGCGCGCCGCCATCCATGCGGGTCTGTGTTACGAAGGCGACCCACGCCGCCTGCGTGAGGAGCTGGCCGCGTTCTTCGATCCGCCTCACGGTCCGGGACGCAGTCCGCAGCGCCGCAACGGCCGCGCACCGGCCGGACTGATCGCGCCGCATATCGATCCGCGCCGCGGCGGGCCTGCTTACGCGCACGCATACTTCGAATTGATGGGCGCCGAGCCGCCCGAGCTGTTCATCATCCTGGGCACCTCCCATTACGGCGCCGGCCCTGAGTTGTTCACCGCCACGCTCAAGAACTACGCGACACCGCTGGGTGCGCTGGAAACCGATCGCGACTTCGTGGCGCGCCTGGCACGCCGCTATTCGGGCGGCGACCTGTTCGCCGACGAACTGCTGCATCGCAACGAGCATTCCATCGAGTTCCAGGCGCTGTTTCTGGCCTGGGCGCTGGGGACGCGCGGCTATAAGGTGGTGCCGATCCTAGTCAGCTCCTTCCATGAGATGATCGCGGCCGGACGCATGCCCGCCGCCGATCCCCGGGTCGGATCATTCATCGAAGCGCTGCGCACCGAACTGGCAGCCGATCCACGTTCCGCCTGCATCATCGCCGGAGTCGACTTCGCTCACGTCGGACGAAAATTCGGCGACGAGCGGGCGGCCGATGAGGAGTTTGTCAAATGGGTCGAGCAGGAGGACCACGCCCTCATAGAAACCATCGAGCGCGGCGATCCGGAGGGCTTCTTCCGCGCCATCGACAAGGACAAAGACCGGCGGCGCATCTGCGGGCTGTCGCCGATGTACACGCAGCTCGAAC
>Ga0209061_1004544_pt1 | contig 13205 bp, 11 predicted proteins | sample Coa_R1_10_FD_187157 | JGI IMG/M metagenome (GOLD analysis project Ga0209061, IMG submission 187157) | Surface soil microbial communities from Centralia Pennsylvania, which are recovering from an underground coalmine fire - Coalmine... | ecosystem: Environmental > Terrestrial > Soil >...
GACGGCGGGCATCGTGACCGGCCTGGCTTCTGTTGAGGTGTTCCTGCGCGGGCGGCTGCGTACCGCGGGCATGACCGCGGCTGGCCTGGCCGCCGCCGCGTGCGCGCGTGCCCGTGCCGGGGATCCCGCCTGGGGCGAGCTCGACGCGGAGGCGGACGCGCGGATCCCCTCGCCCGCGCAGCGGGAGGCGTCCCGGCGCCAGGGGCGCGCCCTGCTCCGCGCGGCTCGCGCCGCGTGGCCGGCGTCCCGCTGGCTGGCCGGCCTCGCGGCGCCGTCCGCCGCGCCCGGGACCGCGCCGTCCGCCGCGCCCGCGGAGTACCGCGGCGGACCGCATCACGCGGTCGTGCTCGGGGCCGCCGCGGCCGCGGCGGGCTGTGCCCCCCGCGAGGCCGCCCAGATCGCCGCCTACCAGTCGGTGAGCGGTCCGGCCAGCGCCGCGGTCCGGTTGCTTGCCCTCGACCCCATGCGGGCCACCGCCGTCCTCGCCGGCCTCGCCGCCGACATCGACGTCACGGCCGCGCGCGCGGCCGCCCGCGCGGCGGGCCCGCTGCGTGACCTGCCCTGTCCGTCCGCTCCGGCCCTGGACCTGCTGGCCGAAGCACACATCCGAGCGGAGGTGCGTCTGTTTGAGTCCTGACCACGACCACGACCACCACTCACCCGGCCACCCGATCCCCGCGCGGGACGGCCGCGCCCTGCGGATCGGCATCGGCGGCCCGGTCGGCAGCGGCAAGACCGCGCTCGTGGCCGGGCTCTGCCGGAACCTGCGCGGCGACGTGGACCTGGCGGTGGTGACGAACGACATCTACACCACAGAAGACGCCGACTTCCTGCGCAAGGCCGGCGTCCTCGACCTGGACCGGATCGTGCCGGTCCGCACGGGCTGCTGCCCGCACACCGCGATCAGGGACGACATCGGGGCCAACCTGGACGCGGTCGAGGACCTGGAGGCGAAGTTCGGCCCGCTGGACCTGGTGCTGGTGGAAAGCGGCGGCGACAACCTCACCGCGACGTTCAGCCACGGCCTCGCCGACTTGCAGATCTTCGTGCTCGACGTGTCCGGCGGCGACAAGGTGCCGCGCAAGGGCGGCCCCGGCGTGACGTTCTCCGACCTGCTGGTGATCAACAAAACCGACCTGGCTCCGCTGGTCGGCGCGTCGCTGGAGGTGATGGACCGCGACGCGGCGGCCGTCAGGGAGGGGCGGCCGGTCGTCTTCTGCTCGCTGCGGGAGGATCCGCTCGCGACGAAGGTCGCCGACTGGGTACGGGCCGCCCTCCGCAAGCCCTCCGTCATTTAGCCGAACGCACGCGTGGTGACTCCCCAGCTCATCCGCTCTCCGGTCACGGCCGCCGGGTCCCGGGGGGCTGTCCCGCCCGCGAGCGCGCGATCCGCCGTGGGCACCGCCATCACGGGCGGCACGCCGGCCCGCAACTGCGTCGCCGCCTCGGCGGAGATCGTCGCCGAGGCGGCCGGCGGCGCGACGCGGTTGCCGGTGCTCCAGTCGCAGGCGCCGCTCGTGCTGCGGCGCACGCCGGAGGCGGTGTACCTGGTCGGCGGCGCGGCGGGCCCGATCGGCGGCGACCTCCTGGACCTGCGGATCGAGGTGCGGGACGGCGCCACGCTGCGGGTCCGCACGGCCGCGGCGGCGGTGGCGCTGCCCGGCCTGGATGACCTGGAGTCGGTGCTTACCGTAACCGCAACGGCCGGCCGGGGCTCCCGCCTTGAGTACCTGCCCGAACCGGTCGTCGTCTCCGCGGGCGCCCGCCACGCCACGGTCATCCAGGTCACCCTGGCCGAAGGCGCGTCCCTGCTGCTGCGTGAGGAGTTGATCCTCGGCCGCCACGGCGAACCCGGCGGCGCGTCCCGCACCAGCCTGCGGATCGATTACGCGGGCCGCCCGCTGTTGCGCCAGTCCCTAGAGGTCAGCGGCACCGACGAGGCCAGCCTCGGCCCGGCGGTCCTGGCGGGCAGCCGCGCCGTCGGCACCCTGCTATGCGTAGACCCGGGCGCAGACCCGGCCATCGGCCGCAAGTCCGGCCCCGGGCTTCCTGCCGGGCCGCGGGCGGCCTCCGATGCCCCGCCGGGGCGCGCGCCGCACGCCGACCCCGCGGTGGCGGTCATGCCGCTCGCGGGCCCCGGGACCCTGATCACGGCGCTCGCCGGCGACGCGGTGATGCTCCGCAAGCGCCTTGAGGCCTGGTCCCCCGGAGGCCGCGAGCCCTGTTAGCCTCCGGGAGCCTGTGCCAGCCACCGCAGCGCAGCCAGGTCGCCCGCACGGGCTCGTCCCCGCACGGGGGCTCTCGTCCCCGCACGGGGGCTGCCCGCACGGGGGCTGCCCGCCCCACCCTCCCGGGCCACGTCCCTGGCCCCGGTGTCCCCTGCCCGCGCGCGCCGGCAATCCAGCTCAGTCCGCTGCCACCCAGCTCAGTCCGCTGCCACCCAGCTCAGTCCGCTGCCACCTCTCCGCGCGCTCCGCGCGGGAATCAGTCCGCTGCCACCTCTCCGCGCAGGAACTGGATGTAGCGTTCGGCCGAGGACTCGAGGACCTCACGGGCCCCGGCCCGCAGCACCGGCTGCCACCAGCCGCCGTAGATCCGGTCGAAGCGGTACGGGCGCACGGCCTCGACCACCCCGCGGACCGCCTTCTCCGGCAGCGGCAGCCGGTTCGGGGCGCTCCACACGAAGGTGACCCGATCCTCACCCGGCGTCACGAAGATCGTGTCGCCGGTGAGCAAGGCACCGGCGCCGTCGGCTCCGCCCTCCCAGTGGACGACCGCACTGCCCGGGAAATGCCCGCCGCACTGAACGAGGGTGACGCCGGGCAGCGCCATGAGCGACCGGGACCAGGTACGCACGGCCGGGTCCGGGCGGGTCAGCCAGTGCGCGTCCGCCCGCGGAAGCAGGATCTCGGCGCCGAACGCGTGACTCCATTCGACCATCGACCCGTAGAAGTGCGGGTGACTTGCCGTGACCGCCCGCAGCCCGCCGATATCCCTGACCGCCTGGATGGCCCGCTCATCCAGGAATCCGGGCGGGTCCCAGAGCAGGTTCCCCTCGGGGGTCTGGACCACCAGCCCCCGCTGACCGATCGCCACGGGCGGGTCCACGCCGATTCCGAGCAGGCCGGGCTCCACCTGGCGTATGTCGCTCCTATGCCCCGCCGCGGCGAGCTCGGCGAGCGTCGTCCATCGCTGACCTGACGGCGGCACCCACTGCCGCTCGTCGGCGCAGATGACGCACTGTCCCGGCGGTTCGTCCTGGCCGGGATAGTGGTTCCCGCACGTGGCGCAGATCCATGGCGGCATGGTCGTCCCTCCTTGCCGTCCGGCACGCCGTGCCGCCGGCGGACCGGGGGCGAAGGAAGCCGGCTCATGGCGGGACGGCCTCGCCGTCGCGGGCGGCGCCGGGCACGTCGAGTATATTTCCCGCCGGGCCAGGCGGTTTCCCGCCGGGCCAGGCGGTTTCCCGCCGGGCCAGGCGGTTTCCCGCCGGGCCAGGCGGTTTCCCGCCGGGTCAGGCGGTTTCCCGCCGGGCCGGGCGAATCCACGGCCGGCCGCCGTCCCAGCCGGAGCCCGGCGTCGCGCCCCCGGGAAGCGGTCGGATGAGGACGGCCCGCGACGCCTCGTCCAGTTCCCGGGCCTCGGGAGCGGCAGCCCGTCATCGGGGCATGCGGTAGCCCGGCAAGCCCGTGATGCCCGCCCGCCGCGGCCGCCACCCCGATCAGGCCGGCCAGCGCCTGCGCGGGCAGGCGCTGGGGGTCATGGGTGATCGCCAGGAACAGGCCACCCGGGAAACCGGCGGGCGGGGCCGGCGGCGCGGCGGGGCGGGCGGGCCGGCAGGGCGGCCCTAGCCCGCGTAGAGGTCGTAGAGGCTGAGGGAGTTGGGGGCGGTGACGACGTGCGCCTGCACTACGCCCTTGAGCCAGGGCTGGGCAACCATGAAGTCGTCCTGGTTCACCAGGTTGTACCAGCAGCCGGCCTGCACCGACAGCTCGCCGATCTGGGAGAACGTGGACGTCGCGCCGGTGATCGCGCCCCGGGTGAGCAGCCTGCTGATCTGCGGGGTGGAGCAGTGCAGGTAGTTCAGCCCGCCGTCCGGGTCGAAGCTGATGTGCGCCCACATGTACGGCGGCGCGGCGTCCGGCCACCCGCCATCGAGCAGGACGTCGGGCGCGCCCTTCGCGCTCTTGGCCGGCGGCGCCCACCCGTAGATGGTCGCGGTCGGGTAGGACTGCACGACGACGGTCAGTCCCAGCTGGTCGAGCTCGGCGGACAGCACGTTGGCCACCAGCTGATTGTCGGGCGAGGAGGAATCGTAGCCGATCGTCAGGGTCCGCTCGCCGGGGGGAAGCGACTTCACCAGGCTGGCGAGCGGAGCGGTGTCGTAGGGGATGTCCTGGGTGGCGGTGCCCGCCGGCATCATGTGAGCGGGGTAGGCCTGGTCGGCGATGGTCGCCCGGCCGGCGAAGACCTCCTTGAAGATCTCCTGCACGTCGACCGCCTTGAGCAGTGCCAGCCGGTTCGCCGCCGAGGTCAGGAACCCCGCGGACGGGTTGACGTAGAGGAAGTCGGAGTTCAGTGTCGGCAGCGAGTACGAGCTGACCGCCTTGTCCGCCAGGTATGACTTGACCGCCGACTCCGGCAGGTCATGCATGATCGCGGCGAGCTGGCCCTTGTCGAACTCGAGCTGCTGGGTCTCCGAGTCGTCGATGACCGGCAGGTTGACCGTGGTGAAGTACGGCTTCGGCCCCCAGTACCTGGGGAATGCCTTGAGCTGGTACATCGAGCCGACCTTGGCCTCGGTCAGCTCGTACGGGCCGGTGCCGAGGTCGTGGCCGCGCAGGTAGGTCTCGTCGTGGTCGGTGCCTGCGTGCGCGGCCAGGCCCGTCGGGCTCATCATCCGCGGTCCGTATGCGGACGCCAGGTAGGCGGGGAAGAACGGGTTCGGCGCGCTCAGCGTGATCGTCACCTGGTACGGGCCCTGGGTGGTCACCTTCGCGCCCATCACCATATAGGCCGGGCCCTGGCCCACGGCCAGCCTGCGGGCGAACGACGGCGCCACGGCGGCGGAGGTGAACGGCGTGCCGTCGTGGAAGAGCACCCCGTGCCTGAGCTTGAACGTGTACACGGTGTGGGCCTTGTTCACCGTGTAGCTCGTCGCCAGGTCCGGGATGATCGTCGGCGTCGCGGTGCCGCCCTTGTACTGAAGCAGGCCCTGGTAGATGTTGTCCTGCAAGATGATGCCCTGGCCGGCATAGTAGATGTCCGGGTCGGTCGCGCCGTTGCCCGGGTCTTCGAGGAAGCTGAGGTCCAGCGTCCTGCTGGACGGCGCCGAGGTCGCGGCGGCCGGTGCCGACGGCGAGGATGAGCCGCAGGCCGCGAGGCCGAATCCGGAAAGGACCGCCACGGCCGCCACGGCCGCCCGGCGGGTCAGATGTCTCATGAGGACTCCTATCGGGAAGCGGGCACCGCCGCGGCGGCGGACAGGGCCGCGAAGGCGTCGAGGATTTCCCGGGTGCTCCGGCGCGCCCCGGCTTGCAGGTACTCCATGGCGTCGAGCGAGGCATCGTGGCGGGCCCGGCTCGACCCGCCTACGCAGTCTTCGACCACGCGGACATAGAAATCGCGCTGGTGCGCGTCGGCGAACGTGTAGTGCACGCAGACGTCGGTCAGCCCGCCGATGAGGATGAGCGTGGACACGCCGAGCCCGCGCAGCAGCAGTTCGAACTCGGTGCCGATGAACCCCGAATAGCGGCGCTTGACGATGTGGTACTCGCCCTCGGCCGGGCGCAGCGTGGGCCACAGTTCGGTGGCCTCGTCCCCTTCGAGGCAGTGCGCATCCTCGGCGCCGTCGAGTTCGCGCCCGAAATCCACCCCGCTGCGGCGGTGCACTTCCTGGAAGAAGATCACCGGGATCCCGGCGGCGCGGGCGGCGGCGACCAGTGCCTCGGCGCGCGCTATCCGGTCGGCATGCCCGTCCATGTGCGGGATGCCGGACTGCTTGCCGGGGAGCGCGCCGCCGCGCTGGATGTCCACGACGATGAGCGCGGGCTTGCCGACGATCAACGGCTGCCGGGGCATGAGACCTCCCAAGGGGCGAAGGTGACGGACGTGACGTGTAGACGGCGGAAGCGGACGAGGTGCGAGACAGTCCGCCCGGAGGGCTGGCGGCTATGCATTGACGCGGGGATCGGCGACGGCTTGCAGGACGTCGACGACCGTGTTGACGGCGACGTAGCCGATGCCGAGCAGCAGGGTCACGCCGGAGATGGCCGGGAAGTCGGCCGCGGGGATCGACTGGGCCATGTACTCCCCGACGCCGGGCCAGGCGAAGATCTCCTCGATCACGAGCACGCCGGAGAACATGAGCCCGACCTGGAGCCCGGTCATGGACAGCGCGGCGGACAGGCAGTTCCGAAGGACGTGGCGGAAGACCACGGTACGTTCGGACAATCCTTTAGCGCGAGCCGTGCGGACGTAATCACTGCGCATCCCAGCGAGCAGGGACGAGCGCAGCACCCGCCCGATCGAGACGGCCGGCGCCACCGCGATCGCCAGCGCCGGCAGCACCAGGTGCCGGAGCGCGTCCAGCGTGACGGCGGGCTCGCCGTGCAGCAGCCCGTCCACGGTGAGCAGGCCGGTCGGTCCGGCCGGCGGGTTAGCGTAGCTCGTCCGGCCGGTCGCGGGCAGCCAGCCGAGCTTGGCGTAGAAGACCAGGATCCCGGCGATCGCGAGGAGGAACGCGGGGGCGGACGCCCCGGCCATCAGCAGCACGCGGAAGACCGTCGCGCCCGGCCAGCGCAGCGTCGATCCGACGGCCAGGATCACCGCCAGGATCAGCGCGAAAGCCAGGCCGTACAGCGACAGTTCCGCGGTCGCGGGGACAAAGGCGCCCAGGTCGGTGCTCACCGGGCGGCGGGTACGGTACGACATGCCCAGGTTGCCGTGCAGCAGCCCGTTCAGATAGCTGCCAAGCTGCGCGGGCAGCGGCCGGTCCAGGCCGAGCACGTGTTCCTCGTGCGCGATCGCGGCGGGCGAGGCCGTGGGGCCGAGCATCGCGTGCGCCGGGTCCACCGGGGACAGCCTCCGCAGGATGAACATCACCACGGACAGCGCGACGACGATGACGACAGCCGCGGCGAGCCGCTTGGCTACAAGCGCGATCATCGGTCCCCCAGCAGGTTGCGTATGCCGTCGCCGGCCAGGTTGGCGGCCAGCGCCATGACCATCACGGCGAGCCCGGGCATTACCGGGATCCACCATTCCTGGAGCAGGTAGGGGAGGTTGCGGGCGGTGTCGGCGCCGAGTTCGGCGGCCGGCTGGGGCTGGCCGAGCCCGAGGAAGGACAGCGCGGCGAGGGTCAGCACCAGGTTGCCCACGTCCAGGCTGGCGGTCACCACCGCGGCCGGCACGGCGCCGGGAAGCAGGTGCCTGACGGCGATCCTGAAGCGTCCGGCGCCGGCCAGCCGTGCCGCCTCCACGTGAGGCCTTGCCGCGAGGCTGCGGATCTCGCCGCGGACGATGCGGGCGTAGAACGGCCACCAGACGATCGCCACCGCGATCAGCGTGTGCACGAACCCGGGACCGAGCGCGGCCACCACCGCGATCGCGAGCACGGGGGCGGGCAGCGCGAGGAAGCCGTCGGTGATCCGCATGAGAATGGTGTCCGTGGCGCCCCCGGCGGTCCCGGCGGCCAGGCCGATCAGGCCGCCGACGATGAGCCCGGACGCGATCACGGCGAGGGCCGCGAACCAGCTCGACTGCCAGCCGATGAGGACCCGGGAGAGGACATCGCGGCCGATCGCGTCGGTGCCGAGCAGGAACCCGCCGCTCCCCGGCGGGAGCTGCGGCATGCCGACGGGCTGGATCGTGCTGTACGGCGCGAGCACCGGGGCGAGCACCGCGATCAGCGTGCTGAGCGCGAGCAGGCTGGCGGCGGCGATGTCCCGCTTGCGCGCGCGGCCGCCGGCGCGGCCCCGGCTCCGGGCCTGGCTCCGGGCCTGGCCGGGGCGGGTCGCGCCGGGACGCCAGCGGCGGCGCGCAGCCGGGCCTTGCGGCGTATAGGGCTCGGCAACCGCCATGTCAATCCGCCTCCAGGTCGTGGCCCGCGTGGATGCACGCAGCCAGTCGCTCGTGATGCCCGGCGGCACTGACCAGCCGCGGGTCGAAGTCGGGGTCCTCACATGCCGCCTCGGCGACCGGGCACCGCGGGTGGAAGGAACAGCCACGCGGCAGGCTCAGCGGGCTGGCCGGCTCGCCGGGCAGCCCGGCGGGCGGCACGCCCAGGTCCGGCACCGCGCCCACCAGGGCCTTCGTGTAGGGGTGCCGGGGACTGGCCACGACCTCCTCGGCCGGGCCGATCTCGACCAGGCGGCCCAGGTACATCACCGCGATCCGGTCGGCCACCACCCGGGCGACCGCCAGGTCGTGGGTGACGAACAGCACCGCCATGCCGAGCTCGGACCTGAGCCTGGCGATGAGGTTGAGCACGACCGCCGCCAGCGACACGTCCAGCGCGCTCGTCGGCTCGTCGCACAGCAGCACCTCGGGGGGCACCACGGTTGCCCGGGCCAGCGCGACGCGCTGCCGCTGGCCGCCGGAGAGCTGAGCCGCCTTCGCGTTCGCCGCGTGGACCGGGAGGCCCACGTGGGTGAGGATTTCGTCGATCCGCTCGCGCTTTTGGCTCCGGGTGAGGTTCTCGTGCCTTAGCCGTTCGCCGATCAGCGCGCCTACTGTGAGCCACGGGGTCAGCGAGGCACCGGCGTCCTGGAACACCATCTGCGGCCGCGCCTTGGCGCGGCCGAGCGTGACCGCGCCGCGGTCGGCCCGTTCCAGGCCCGCGACGACCCGCAGCAGCGTGGACTTGCCCGAGCCGCTCTCCCCCACGATCGCGAGCGACTCGCCCTCGGCTACGGTGACGGTGACGCCTCGCAGCGCCCGCAGGTCCGCGCGGCGCCGGCCGGCTTTCACCCGGAACGCCTTGGACACGTCCCGCACGTGCGCGGCAGTTGCCTCCCGGGAAGCGGCTGACCCGGCGGACCCGCCAGCGCCGGGCACGCCCCCGGCCCCCGCCGGCTGCGGGCCGTCCGCGGACCGGGCATCCTTGCCAGTGTTATCCGCCGGGAAGGACACCCGATCCCCGGCCGGCGGTCGTGCCGACGCGGCACGCACCTCGGCGAGGGGAAGGATGCACGCGCTAAGGTGTTCCGGCGCCACCTCGCCGGGGGCCGGCAGCACGGCGGCGCACTCGTCGCGGCGCAGCGCGCACCGCGGTTCGAAAGGGCACCCGGGCGGCGGCGCGGCAGGGTCGGGCACCTCGCCCGCCAGCGTCGGCAGCGCCCTCCCGCGCGCCGAGGACAGCGACAGCCGCGACCCGGTCAGCGCCGCGCTGTACGGGTGGGCGGCATCCCGGAGCACGTCTCCGGCGGGGCCGACTTCGGCGAGCCGGCCCGCGTACATGACCGCGATCCGGTCTGCGACCTGCGCCGCGACGCCGAGGTCGTGCGTGATCATCAGGAAGCTGCACCCGATCTCGTCGCGCAGGCCGCGCAGCAGCGCGAGCACCTGCGCCTGCACCATCACGTCGAGCGCTGTCGTCGGCTCGTCCGCGACCACCAGCGACGGCGATCCCGCGATCGCCATCGCGATCATTACGCGCTGGCGCAGCCCGCCGGACAGCTCGTGGGGGAAGCTGGCCATCCGCCGGCCGGCGTCCGGGATGCCCACCGCCTTCAGCAGGCGTGCCGCCTCCTCGTCCGATCCCGCCGCCTCCGCGACCTGCCGCCCTACCCGCATCGTCGGGTTCAGGGACGTCATCGGGTCCTGGAAGACCGCGCCGAGATGCTGCCTCCGCACGGCACGCCGCAGCCGCGCGGACCCGCGCAGCATGTCGTTGCCGTGCACGGTGACTTCGCCGCCGAGTCCTCCCGCGTCCAGGTTCGGGGGCAGCAGGCCGAGCAGGGACAGGCCAAGCACGCTCTTGCCCGAGCCGGACTCGCCGACGAGGCCGAGGATCTCGCCGCGGCGGATGTCAAGGCTGACACCGCGGACCGCGTGAATGCGCAGTCCGCCGCGGCGGAACGCCACCGACAGGTCGGACACCCGTGCCACCACGTCCGCGGCGGCGGCGGCAGCGGCGGGGGCGGGGGCGGCACCGGGGGCGCCATCGGCACCGGCACTGGCACTGGCACCGGCACTGGCACCGGCGGAAACGATCTGCTGGCCAGCGGTCAGGTCCTCCATGGCGGTCACGTCCTGCCTCTGTTCCGTTATTCCGGGCGGGCGGTCCGGGCCGGCCGCCTGGGCAGGTGTCCGGCCCGGACCAGGCAGCCGAGCGTGTCGCAGATGACCCTGGTCGCGATCAGCGAGGTGATGTCGGCGCTGTCATACGGCGGCGAGCACTCGACGACCTCGACGCCGGCCAGTGGTTTCTCCGCTATCAGCTGGATGAACTTGAGCACCTCGCGGGGCAGGAACCCGCCAGGCTCCGGCCATCCGGTGCCGGGCACGAACGCCGCGTCCAGGCAGTCGACGTCGAAGCTCAGCCACACCGCATCGGCATCTCTCCAGGCGATCTCCAGCGCCTTTTCCGCCGCTGCCTCGATGCCCATCTCCACGCAGTCGGTGACGGTCATGATCGTCGTCTTGCGCTCCCGGCCGGCCCTGACGCCGGGGCGTGGTGCCTGCCAGCCGCCGATGCCGATCTGCACCAGGTTCTCCGCCGGGACGTTCGGGAGGTTGGTGGCGTGGAACCAGGGCGTGGTGTGCATCCGCTCGTCGAGGTCGGTCTCCTGGGTGTCCACGTGCCGGTCGAAGTGGATGATGCCGAGCTTGCCGCCGTCCAGGTGCCCGGCGACCCCGCGGGTCGTCGGGTAGCCGATCGAGTGATCGCCGCCGAGCACGACCGGGAACGCGCCGCTGGCGTAGACGTGGCTGACGGCCTTGCTTATCTGGTCGAAGGACTTCTCGATGTTGCCCGGGATGGTGAAGACGTCGCCGAGGTCGGCGATCGTAATCGATTCCCGCAGGTCCACGCCGAGCTCGAAGCTGTATGGCCCGTACAGCGCGGAGATCCGCCGGATGCCCTGCGGCCCGAACCTCGTGCCCGGCCGGTAGGTGGTGCCGCCGTCGAACGGCACGCCGAGCACCGCGACGTCGTAGTTCCCGCAGGTCCGCACGTCCTCCACGAACGGCGCCTTGAGGAACGTGCTGATGCCGGCGAAATGCGGCAGCTCGCCCCGGGAGAACGTCGGGATCCGCTTGTCGACGATGGAGTCGGCGCCGGGCAGCCCGTACTCCAGGCCCCGGCGCACCTCCTCTTCCCACCGGGTCGTCGGCAGGGCCGCCTCGGCCGCCACCGCGTACCGCGCCTCGGGGCCGTAACCCTCGTGCATGCCCTCGGTGCTGAAGCCGTCGGGAAGATGGCGGTATGCGCGTTCGCTCACACGGCCTCCAGTGCCTCGACCAGGTCTGACCTGGCCATGCTTCTGGTCTCCCGGGCTTTTGTCCCGCCGTGGAACGGACGACGCTCGTCCGCCTCGCCTCTCGGTCGCAGCCCGCCGCTCGCGCGGCGCGGAACCCTAGGCGCGCCTCACCGTGTGTGAGTCGGATCCTAGGAAAGCGGGCTTATGTCACGAGAAATCCGGCTATGCGTATCGCGGATGTTAAGGACTCGTTCCCGGCGTTAAAACCCAGTCACGATCCGGAGAAGCGCGCGGTCAGCTCCGGCCAGATGACGGAGCCCGGGCCGGGCCAGATGACGGGGGCGGGCCGGGCCAGATGACGGGGACGGGCCGGCATGAGCCGGCAGCCGCGTCGGCGGCGGGGCGCCAGCCGATGCGCGGAGCCGGGCGGCGCAGCACGGAACCGGGCGGCGTAGCGCGGAACCAGGCGGGGCAGCGCGGAGCCGGCCACGCGGCCAGCATGCGGGCCGGGGTTAGAACTGCGCCTTGAGCTCCTCGATCTGACGGGTGTGCGCGCGGAGCTCTTCGTACGCGGGGCGCTCGCGGATGCGCGCCAGAGCCCAGCGGACGGCTTCGGCACGGCTGCTCGCGATGCCCGCCGTGATCAGGGTGTCCAGCGTCTCCAGGTCGTCCGGGCCGAGCCGGGCCATCACCGGGGTGAACGGGCCCTCACCGCCGCCCGCGAGCGCGCGCGGGCTGCCCGCCAGCCGCAGCCGCGGCCCCCGGCGCTCACCTTCGGCGGGCTCTCCGGCGATGGCGAACTCGAGGATTGCGGTGCTGGGGAGCTTGTCGAGCTCGCGCCGCAGCTCGCGGATCGCGGCGCGGTGCGCGTCGTGGAACTCCTCAAGCCGCCGCCCGCGCGCCTCTTTGCCCGTGTCTTCACCCGGGTCACCCTCGTTCGTGGTCACCGGTGCCTCGATGACGATCCGGCCGAGCAGCTGCCCTGGCTCGATCTCCGGGTCATCGCCGTACTGGAGCACCTCGACCCGCTCGATCGGGGCGCCGGCGAAGCGCCTTCGTACCTCAGCGTCGAATTCCTGCCGGAGCCGCTCGATGCCTGCCTGTTCCATGGCCCGCCTCCAAGAGTTTTGTGTGTAATAAGTGTAACTGGCGTTTCACTTCTAAGGTATAGCCGGTCAAATTTCTGCGCTAACACACGAAACACCGGGTCGGCACCGGTGGGAGACCGGACGAGTCGGGGCTTGGCTGCCGAGCCGTCACATGATGGGCCATCGGGTGGCATGCGGCGGTGCGGCGCCGTTCGGTTGCTTCGACCACGGTTCACTGCCACCGCGCGAGCCGCGTGCGTCGCACACACCACAGGCCCAGAGCCGACAGCACGCCACGGCCGACTCCATGAATCGAAAAATCTTTCATCATTGCGAGAAATGATGGTATAGATACAAAAATCTTACGCGATCATGGTCGTTGGCGTGAGATTCGGCCGTCCTGCGGGACCTGACGCCGACGGACGGCCGGGGAGAGCCGGGGGCGGGCCGGGGCGAGCCAAGGCCGGCCCGGGATGGCGGGGGGCGGGCCGGGGCCGGCCCGGGGAGGGTCAGGGCCGACCCGGGGAGGGTCAGGGCCGGGCCGGATGGCGGGGGGCGGGGCGGCCCGGGATGGCCGGGACGAGCCGGTCAGCCGGGGATGGATGCCCGGGCGGTGGTGGATGGCAGGCCGACGGGGCCGGGCCGGAGGCGGAGCAGGTGGCCAGCCAGCGGCTGCGCGGCGCGTTCGGCGTCG
>Ga0209061_1004547_pt1 | contig 13199 bp, 16 predicted proteins | sample Coa_R1_10_FD_187157 | JGI IMG/M metagenome (GOLD analysis project Ga0209061, IMG submission 187157) | Surface soil microbial communities from Centralia Pennsylvania, which are recovering from an underground coalmine fire - Coalmine... | ecosystem: Environmental > Terrestrial > Soil >...
GATCGGCCTGTCCCACGCCCCCGTCTGCCTGGTCGCCCCCCGCCCCGACCTCCGACAGCGCCTCCTCGTCCTCATCCAGCGCGAGCGCCACCGGCTGGAGCAGCGGCAGGCCTGCGTGGCGGTCGTCGACCAGCTCCTGTGCACCCCCTGGACGATGGCCCCCACCGGCCGCCTTTACGACGGCCGGATCGCGCTCGGGATCGTTCGCGGTGAGGGGCGAGCCGCTTGACGAACCGGCCCGCTCGCTGCCTCGGTTGGACCCGGTGGGACGACCCCAAGCGCCATTGGGTAGAACCCGCTTCTGATCTTGGGGCGTCTCATCCTTCCCACGGAGCTCGAACGAGGGCTGAAGGGCAGAACCCGCTATCCCGCTCTGTGGAGTCGGGAAGGGCCGGGGACGACACCGGTTCCAGCCAGGTTAGCGTCCAGGCACGTGGTGTACGAGGAGTAGATGGGCCAGTCCCCTGAGCCTAACTTTGGCGGCAGCCCTCGAATCCGAGTCGGAACCCGAGGGGGCGTGCCGCAGCATCGAGTTCGAGCGCTGGCTGACGGGGTCAGGCGGCGAGCTGCTTGGGGAGCTGGAAACCGAGCCGGTTGAGCACCTCGAGCGCGGCCGGGGTCGGCGGGTGGACGCCCGGACCCGTCGGAGGTCACCACCGGCAGCCGGTAGTCGACCACGTGGAGCCTCTCAAGCGCTTCCAGGACGGCCCGAGCCGAGAGCCCGGCCCTGGCCCAGGCCAGGCGCTGGCCGGGGTGGTCCTCCAGCAAGTAGGCGAGCACGCAGAGGGAGGACGTGGGCCCGGATGCGGCGCTTATTAGAAGAAGTGGAAGACCAGGCGCACGCGTAGGAAGCTCGTCAAGGTCCAAAAAGCCCGCTCCACGCTGACCAACTGCCGGTACGCCTCCACGATGGCGGTGGCCGCTATCCCCGGACATTGCTCGACCTGGAGGGTGCCGGTCCTGGTGACCCATCGGTCGGCATCGGGCTGAGCAGCATCCGGGTCGCCGTCGCGATGGCCGCCTGCTCCTCCTTTCAGTCTCAGTCGTCCCGACTCCCAGCGCTCCATGAGCCCATCCAGGGGCCTCCCGGGCATGCTCCAGGAGCTGCTCCTGCCAGCGCCGGTCGACCTCCTGCTTCTCGGGGTTGAGCGCCAGCACCAACCCGGTCCGGCCCTCCCTCCACCTTCGCCTCCTGCACGAAGAGGTGCTCGTCGAGGGCCCGCCAGCGGTCGGCGTCCTGGGCCAGGGCCGCGCTGATCGTCTTCGACTGCCGGGCCCGCAGCGAGGGGATGTACTCGTCGCTGGCCTTGCTCAGGGCTCGGATGACCAGCCCGGAGATCAGGGCCCAGTCGCCCATGAGCATGCAACGCTGGAGCCAGTAGCGCTGACCCAGCTCCACCAACAGCTCCAGCGCAGCCTGCTCCTCCGCTCGGTTGCCGGGGAACAGGAAGTGGGACAGGAGATGGCCGTTAGGGGTCACAACCATGGCCAGGAGCAGCTGCGTGTTCTGGCATTTGCCGTCCTTGGAGAGGCCGTACTGCCGGAGTGGGCTCTGACCCTGGCCCTCAAGGTAGACCGAGGTCAAGTCCACGAAGACCAGGGTGAGGTCGAATCGGAACCGGTTCACCAACTGCTAGTAGATGCGCGCCTCGACCTCCGGCAGCACGGCCTCCAGCCGGTCCATGCCCGCAGCAGCTGGTGACGCGTAGCCCCCACTCGGCCCCATCCGGGCGAGCGCTGCGCTCCAACCAGCGGCTGGTGGCCAGCTTGAGGCGGAGGGCCTCGTCGCGGCCGAGGTGGGCCACCAGCTTCTGGGTGACCTTGCCGGTGCGGCGGTCGCGGACACCTTCGACCAGGTCCCAGTAGATGCGGTGGCCGCGGACCACGTACCTGCCGGCGCGGGTGCATGGAGGGGTTGTTCCACAACGGGTCCCTCGAGGCGATCGAGAGCAATCAACCGGCCATTTGCCCCACAACGGGGGTGGAGCTCCGAGGTCGGCCTCACCGCGTCCCTACGAATGCAGGGAGGGTCCAACCAGGCCGCTCAGGGGGCCATCTCGGGCCCTCTGGCGGTCAAAGTTAGGCTGAGGCCCGGGGCTGGTGGCGTTGCTCGATCACCCGGAGCCGGGCGAGCTCGTAGGCCCGAGGCCCCTCGGCCCCCTCGGCCACCTGGTGCCGGACCAACCCCCGGCGGGGAGGTTGGTCACCACCGCGGCTACCGCTAGCGGCGAGCCCGGCTGCGGGGCGCCACCCTCATGGCCCCAACCCCCGAGCCCTAAGCCCGAGGAACAGGTCCCTGGCGGTGAGGTCTCCCTCGACTCTCCCGGGCTCGGGGACCGCCTCCCGCCAGGAGGGGAGATCAGCGACCACCCCGAGCCGCCGAGTTCGGACCGGGCTCCGCTCCCCCGTCGCCCTGGCGAGCGCGCGCCCTACGATGCCTTCCGCGCTCTCGGCAACCGCTGGCTGGAGGTACGTTGGCATGGCCGGCGTCGTGGCCTCCCTGAGGATCAGACCGTGCATGTCACCAACCGCAACCGGACGCCCGGGCGCGCGGTCTGATCCACCAACCATCGCACCCCGCTTGTGGTTGACATCGGGTGTCTCACCCCGGCCACACCGGCCTGGGCGACCACCGGCGCCATCATCGGCTCACCGGCGCGGCTCCAGCAGCGCGGGAAGGACGAGCCCCGGCGCAGACGCGAGATGGCCAGCCCCACCAGCCTGGTGGGGCTCCCACGCCCGGTGGCCATCGTCGTCCCAGCGGGCCGACCTCCCTCTCTCGCCCACCACATCTGTGGACGCCTCTCGGATGACGACTGTCATGGTGGCAGTGGTGACCGATCTCACGCGCAGGTCGTGATCCGGGTGACTTCTCTGCGCGAGGCAACGGATCTTAGGCTCAGAGCCGTCGGCCATCAACCATCGGAGAGCGTCGAACATGGAGATCTTGCGAAACCTGGCGCGTCGCAAGCTGCGCAGCACGTTGACCATCCTCGGCATCGTGATCGGCGTCTTCGCGTTGACCACGATGGGGGCCATGGCCGAACACTTCAACGCGCTGCTGGACGGCGGGGTCAAGTACTTCGGATCCAACATCCAGGTCGGGGCTCCCGACGGTCAAGCGGCCATCCTTCCCATCGCCAAGATGAATGAGCTGAGGCGGGTTCACGGGGTCGAGGCGGTGTTCCCCTCTTATAGCTTTCTGGCTCGGCCCGGCGCAGTGAGCTTCAACTTCGGAGTGCCAGATGAGATCGTAAGCTGGGATCCGGCCGAGCAGGGGCGCTCCGCCCTGAGAACCACAGTGGCCCAGGGCCGCAATCTGAATACCGGCACGAGGGGTGAGGTGGTGCTGGGGTCGAGCATCGCCAGCGAGTTGAAGAAGAGGGTTGGGGACGTGGTCGACCTGCCCATCAAGCCCGCTGACGCCAAGCCAGACTTCGTCACCCACCGCTTCACCGTGGTAGGTATCCTGAGTCCGACCCAGACCGCACCGGACAGCTTTGCCTACATCAGCGTCGCCGACGCCCAGATGCTGTTCAGAGACAGCCTGCCGGTCCCCATCCGTAACTTGGTCAACACCTCGCAGGTGACCCAGGGGTTCACAGTGTACGGACGGCCGGGCGCGTCGATCAGGGAGCTAGACTCGATCGCAGCTCGCATCAATCAGCAGGTAAAGGGGGTCAAGGCGACCAGGCCCAGCGATCTGGTCAATGACTTCAAGTCAGGAGGGGCCGTCTTCACGGCCATGACCACCGCCACCGCGGTGCTGGCGCTGATCATTGGTGGTCTCTCGGTCGTGAACACGATGATCATGTCGGTGAGCGAGCGCGTCCGCGAGATCGGTCTCAAGAAGGCGGTCGGTGCACATACCAGCCATGTGCTTCGCGAGTACCTGGCCGAGGCAGTGCTGATCGGGCTGCTGGGCGGGGTGATCGGCTACGGTCTGGGGGTGATCTTGACCAACCTCATCAACCTGGCCGGGAAGGCGTCCAACCTGGAGCTGTTCCTGGTTACTCCCACGCTGACCGCGATCGCGCTCGGCTTCGCGGTGGGGTTGGGCGCTCTGGCCGGGATCATCCCTGCCCTGCGGGCCGCTCGCCTGGATCCGGTCATGGCTCTGAGAACCACCAACTGACCCCCTGGGAGAAGAGTCGAGTGTCAAAGATCGAGCTTTCCCAGCTGACCAAGCACTATTCGCAAGGCCACAAGGCGGTCAAGGCGATCGACGGCATCACGCTGACCATCGAGGGCGGGGAGTTCGTGTCTGTGGTTGGCCGTTCCGGCAGCGGTAAGACGACCCTGCTGGACCTGGTTGGGCTCTTGCTGCGACCCACCAGTGGACAGGTGCTGATCGACGGATTGGACACCACCCGCCTTCGCGACAACCAGCGGGCCGATGTGCGTGGCCAGCGGATCGGCTTCGTATTCCAGGAGTACAACCTGCTTCCAACCCTCAACGTGCTCGAAAACGTGATGCTGCCCCTTCGCTACACGAGGTCGCGGTTCAGAGACAGCCGGCGGCGCGCGCTGGATCTGATCGAAGCAGTTGGTCTCAGCGATCGGGTCACGCATCGACCCGACGAGCTGTCAGGCGGCGAGCAGCAGCGCGTCGCCATCGCACGAGCACTGATCAACCAGCCTACCGTGGTGCTTGCCGACGAACCCACGGGTGCAGTCGACACCCAAACCGCCCAAGAGTTGGTGGGGCTGCTGCGTGAAATGAATCAGAGAGAAGGAGTGACGTTAGTGGTGGTGACGCATGATCAGGAGCTGGCCAGCCGGGCTGATCGCATGATCAGGCTCAAAGACGGCCAGGTGGTTTCCGATACCCCCGTGACGGACGCGGCCTGACCTCTCCCGACGCGGCAAAGCCGTACCCTGAGGGGAGGATGTCCGTAGCCGGTCATCCCCCTCTTTTGAGTGCCGGTTGCGCCCTTCTCCCGGGCGATCGCCTGGTACCACCAGCAGCGCAAGCGCAACGCTGAGTGGCGGAGCCTGGAGGGCGACGCCCCGACGCCGCGGCGGCGCTGGGCCGCACGTTCACGGCGACCTCTGGCCGGCCATCTGATCCCTCGGGGGCTCGCAAGTCCGCCAGGTCCGCTGCTCTCTGATCGGCGCCGCTTGAGAGCACCCCCGCCTCAGTGGCCTTCTCGCCCTTGGACGTTAGGGGTGCCGCGCGGCGATGCCGGAGGTCAGCTTCGGGAGCGCGGAGAGACACCTGGGCCCGGTCTCGATCAGGGCCTTGAGCAAGGTCTGGTAGGGCACGTCGTGCCCCCGCGCCTCCTCCTTGCTGCGCTCGATGACCGACTCCGGCAGGCGGATCGAGATCTGCCGCAGCCGCTCGCGGTGCAGCGCCCGGGAGAAGTCCTCCTCGAACTCCTCGTCGGTCATGTGCTGTAGGGATCGGGGTGCCTCATCCTCCCCATCGCCGCATCCACCTCCTCCGTGTTGCCTCGCCGGCGGGGACCGCGCGCACCGGGCACCGGCCATCCGGGGCTTCACCCAGGCCACGATCAGCCAGCGCCCGTCAGCGGCCCGGCCGAGCGACTCCCAGATGCCGCGCTCCTCTCGATGCACGATCCGCGCGGCCAGGTCGTCCATGGCCTGCCCGATCCCTCTCGGGCCAGCTTGCGGTCGGGATGGGATGTGCTGCGAACCCCCAGCATCCCAGATGACGGGCCGACCGGCTGTGGTCGGTATGCGCTCATTGCATATACAAGACCCGGGCAGAGCCTCGAGCGGGTCCTTGCCCCCTCAGGTGGCCCAGCCGAGCTGGCCGGCACGGGCAGGTGGTCCAGTCGTCTTCGTCGCTTCGCAGGGGAAGGTTCGCACCGGCTTCGCATCGTGCTTCTCACCCGCGAACGCCTGGGCCTCAGCCAGCCGGCGGAGGTCTCCCCGAGATGTGCGGCGCGCCCTCGTCAGGTCGCTGAGCTGGCGTCCAAAGAGGTGGCGGACGAGGAGAGGGTGGACCAGCCCGCCCAGACGACGACGGCCACCGGGTCATCCTCCGGTGTGTCTGTGTTCGAGCGGCAACAGAAGCGCGAGGTGGAGCCTCACCCCATGGCAGCGGTGGGATTCCCGGGCCTGGGGTGAAAACCTAAGCCGAGACGGCGCATCAGAGTTCTCGGCACCTCCTCAAGCGGTGCATGACCCCATCCGGGGCAACGGAGAGGTTGAGGCGGACGTGGTGCCGACGTCCGCGTCCGAGCGCTGCCTCAAGGAAGCCGGCTTGACACAGCTCGTTCCCGCCCTCAACAGAGGCCGCCCCGCCACGGCACGTCTCAGCCACCGTAGTTGATCGAGCTCGTCACGGCCATCGAAGCGGCGGAGAAGGTGCCACCGCCCACAACCCGAGGGCCGGGGCAAACGCTCAGCGGTTCGAGCCCCTGGCTCTCGGCGGCCTGGTCCAGGAGGAGGTCATCAACCTCGATGATCGTGAGCTGCGGCCAGAGGCGGGTCGCGAGCTCTCGCTTGGCGGTGGAGAGGCCGTCACTGGTGAGGCGACCCTGCCGATGGGCCGCTGCGAGGGCCGCGCAGGCCTCCACCTTCAGCAGCGTCGAGGCGATCAGGACGACCGCCGCCTGCCAGGCTGCGCGCGCCAGATCCGACCCCGCCTCACGGACGAGAAGCTTGACGAGCGCGGAGGTGTCGAAGTGCGCGCTCCTCACCGGCGCTGCTCGAGCACGATGTCGCTGACCGGACCGGCGGCATCGACCGGCTCGGGCAGGGAGCGGGCAGAAGCGCGAGGAGCGCGGGCCCGCCCGGCTCCGATCAGCTCGGCGAGCTTGCTCGTCCCACCGTAGGGCACGATCTCAACGATCGGCCGGCCGTGCCCCGTGACGACCAGCGGGTGCCCACGGCGCACCTGGTCGAGGTAGGCAGACAGATGCGCCTTGAGCTCGCGCACACCAACGTGGCTCCTGATTGCGGACTCCAATCCTGAAATTGGAGTCACATCGTCCTCAGCCACCTCCCATACGCCCTGCGCGCATCCCTTGGGCAGCCAGGGCGACCGGAACGGCAAGGCACACCGCAACCGCCGCTCCTCACCCCGCTCCCGAGAGAAGGCCTGCACCTGATGCACCCGCCCGGCCATCGTCGCCACCGGGGTTTGGCCAGGTAGGTCCTCATCGCCCCCCAGATCCGCTCCATCGGGTGGTGGAGCAGGAGCGAGGACCGGGCCGAGGGGGAGGCGGCCAGCACCCGCTCCAGGCTGCGCTGCCACCGTGGACCCCGCCGCGGTGCGGAATCGGTCGGGGGAGCGTCGAGGCCTTCACGGACCCGGTGCTGGGGATCCATCCTGGGCGTGGCCATCATCCCTCCTTCGTCGGTTGGGTCTCGAAGGATGACTCGGTGGCCGTCGTCTCGGTGGGCTGGTCCACCCTCTCCTTCCCCACCATGTCCGTGGACGCGAGCGGTCGAACCTCCACCAGATCCAAGCCAGCGATCGAAACATGCCGCAGGTGTCGCGCTCGTGTGACCGGAGGACAAGGAGGCCGACCGGATGCTCACCGCCCGGCACGGCGCGCCATGCCCCTGAATCTCGGGGTCGCACCACCACGGCTCGAGAGCCCCGCTGCTTCGCGAGGCCGCCTTCGCCATCGGCCCGACCGGCGACCTGCTCACGCATGCCGGCCGCCTACTTGGGGCGCACTCCGAACCGTTGCGCCTGCCCACCAACGTGCCACCCGGCGACGCCTCCAGCCAGGCGTCACCTGCGACCTCCAGCCCTTGAGCCGGCTGCGCCGCCCGAGCCCGCTGGGAAGGCGGGAGAGCCTCGCCTACCCTATCCGGGGTCATGATCGGACGGATCAAGGCCCGCCCTGGCCCGGCATGTCGCAGGTGGCGTCCTGGCGGCAGCGCCACCGCGGCCGCGGCTCTCGGCCAGCCGGGTAACCGATGGATCGTCCGCAGCTCGTAGCTCTCGTCCGCCGGCTTGCGAACCGGGATGCGCCTCGGTCCGAGGCCGAGGTGCAGGCAGACGTGCGGGCCCTGCTGCTGTGGGGTGGCCTTGATCTGACAGAGGCCGGCATCCATGACGTCAACCTCGAAACCCCGGCAGGGATGAGGCGACGGATCGACGTCGAGGCTGGTTGCGCCATCATCGAGGTCAAGCGCGACCTTCGTGTCGGAAACGTCGCGACCGCCGCCGCCGATCAGCTAGCAGGCTATGTGCGCCAGCGCCTCGGCGAGACCGGCCTTCGGTACGTTGGCATCCTCACGGATGGTGCCGAGTGGCGGCTCTACCACCTCGGGGACGACCAGCTGGCCCTCGCGAGCGTGCACACGGTCTCGGCGACCGCACCGGACCTCGACGCGCTTCTGATCTGGCTCGAGGGCATCCTGGCCACGCGTGTGACGGTGCCGCCAACCCCGCAGGAGATCGAACGGCGTCTCGGTGCGGCGAGCTCGGCCTTCGCCTTGGATCGGGCCGAGCTGCTCAGCATGTATCGACGCTGCAGGGACGTCGCCGAGGTTGCGCTCAAGCGCGAGCTGTACGCCAAGCTGCTGAAGACGGCGTTCGGCACCCAGTTCACCAATGACGACGAGCTTTTCGTCGAGCACAGCCTGCTGGTTGCGATGGCAAAGCTCATCGCCCACCTGATCCTCGGCGTGTCCATCGCCACGCAGGAGCGCACCCCACGCGAGCTCCTCGACGGGATCGCCTTCCAGCAAGCCGACATACGAGGGGTCGTGGAAGGTGACTTCTTCGACTGGGTGCTCGACGCCCCCGGAGGCGAGCCCTGGCTACGCTCCTTGGCCCGTCGCCTGTCCCGCTTCGCTTGGAAGCAAGCCGATCACGATGTGCTCAAGGTGCTCTACGAGAGCATCATCGATGCCAGGACGCGTCATCGGATCGGCGAGTACTACACCCCGGATTGGCTGGCGGAGAGGATCGTAGCCGAGGTCGTCAGAGAGCCGCTCGAGATGCGCTGTGCCGATGTGAGCTGCGGCAGCGGGACCTTTCTGTTCCACGCGGTGCGGCATCACCTCAGGGCAGCCGATGCAGCCGGGCTCAGCAACCGCGAGGCGATCCATAGCGTGGTGAGCCACGTCCTGGGGATGGACGTGCATCCGGTCGCGGTCATCCTCGCTCGGGTGACCTATCTCCTCGCCCTCGGGGCCGACAGGATCGCTGGTGAGCGCGATGGCTTCGCGGTCCCCGTGTACCTCGGCGATACCGTGCAGTGGCGACACGAGCAGAGCCTGCTGAGCGAGGGCAAGGTTGCGGTCAAGACCTCAGAGGGCTCAGGTCTTTTCAGCGAGGAGCTCGTGTTCCCAGAGACGGTCCTGGCCGATGCCGACCTGTTCGATCGGCTGGTGGCCGAGCTGACGGCCCGAGCCACGATCGATCGTGAGAAAGGGATCGTACCGTCCATCGACACGATCCTCGACCGGTATGGTGTCGAGGGTGCCGATCGCGAGACGGTCGTGGCGACGTTTCGTCACCTCTGCGCTCTCGACGACGAGGGACGCGACCAGATTTGGGGCTACTACGTGAGGAACCTGGTCCGTCCGGTCTGGCTGGCGCAGGAGCCAAATCGGGTGGACGCGCTGATCGGCAACCCGCCTTGGCTCGCCTATCGGTACATGACACCAGCGATGCAGGCCGAGTTCCGGCGCCTGAGCCGAGAGCGTGGGTTGTGGGCCGGGGCCAAGGTCGCGACCCATCAAGACCTCTCCGCGCTGTTCGTGGTACGGGCGATCGAGCAATACCTTGCCGATGGCGGTCGCTTCGGGTTCGTCATGCCACAAGCTGTGCTCTCCCGACTTGCTTACCGTGGGTTCAGGAAGGGCCAGTGGGGGAGCCCTCGCGTTGGGACGGCCGTGCGCTTCGACGTGCCGTGGAGCTTCGGCCACATCAAGCCGCCCATCTTCGAGGTGCCGTCATGCGTGGTGACCGGAACGCACGTGAAGGGGACACGCGAGGAGCCAGCCGTGTCCATGCCCGCAGATGGCGTGGTGTGGACCGGCCGCCGTCCCGCACCAAGCAGCTCTTGGGAGGAGGCGCTGAGGACGATCTCTCAAACCGCAGGCAGGGTTCATGTCGTCGACGACGTGAGCATCTCGCCGTATGACGCAAGGTTCACCCAAGGGGCGACCTTCGTGCCACGGCTCCTGTTCATCGTGGAAGATGCCCCCACCCCCGGAATCCTGTCCGCGCCGGCTGGCCGCCGTCGGGTCACCTCTCGCCGCGACCCCTCGGAGAAGCCCCCCTGGCGCAACCTGCCGAGCCTCACCCAGGCGGTGGAGAGGCAGTTCGTGCGGCCGATCCATCTCGGGCGGACGGTGTTGCCGTTTCGTGCGCTGGAGCCGGCCCTGGCGATCGTGCCCTGGGATGGCAAGAAGCTGCTCTCGTCGGCCGATCCGGATCTGGCGCGCTATCCAGGCTTGGAGGCATGGTGGAAGGAGGCCGAGAGGATCTGGACGGAGCACCGCTCGAGCCAGCGGCTGAGCCTCCTCGCGCAGCTCGACTACCAGCGCAAGCTGAGCAAGCAACTACCGACGCCCATGCACCGCGTCGTCTATTCGGCCTCGGGGCAGTACCTCGCAGCCGCTCGCGTGGACGATCCGGAAGCGGTCATTGATACGAAACTCTACTGGGCACCTTGCGAATCGATCGAGGAGGCGAGGTACCTGACCGCGGTGCTCAACAGCCCTTCGGTGACCCAAGCCCTCCAGCCCTACCAATCCCGCGGCGAGCACAACCCACGCGACTTCCACAAGCTGGTGTTCCGCCTTCCCATCCCTAAGTTCGCACCCGGCGACAAGCTGCACCGAGCCATCTCCGACTTGGCTGGCAGGGCAGAGGAGGTGGTAGCTGCCGTCGAGGTCTCGGCCTCACGGCGCTTCGAGGCCCTCCGTCGAGACTGTCGGCGTGCCTTGGAGAACGATGGGGTGTTGGGGGAGATCGATGCAGCAGTCACCGATCTCCTTGGGCTTGCCTAAGCGGGGTGCCAGGGATCTTGCGCGTGATGGATCAGGCCACCGGCCGGGGTGAGGTGCAGTGACGGAAACGAAGGCGCCTCATGGCAACTCTCGCCAACCCAACCACGAGCCCGCCACGAGCTTCCCCCAGCCCACCTCTCCGCACCGCCCACCATCGACGACCACCCCCGCCTCCTGGCCCTCCTCCATGGTCCCCTTCGCCTGGTCATGGCCCAGAGGCCCTTTGAGGGCGACCTGGCCACCACCATCGCCGAGCCCCTTGGCTCTGACCCCTCCACCGTGCGGGGCTGGGTCCAGCGCCTCAACCGTGAGGGCATCGCCGGGCTCAACGACCGCCCCCGCTCGGGGCGGCCGCGGCTGGCCGAGCCCCGGGCCTGGAAGGGGTCCCTATCGGAGCAAGCTCCGATGGGGTGCCCCTCCCCCGGGGCCGGGCGCCATCGCGGCCCCTCCTGCCTTGAGCTGCGCTCGCCGTCGCCGGCCCCGCAGCGGGCGCTGACCTCGGCCTCTATCAGCAGCCCGACCACGCTCTGCCGCAAGCCGCGGAGCCGGTCGGGATGGGCCTTGAGGTCTTCACGGACCCGGTGCTGGGGGTCCATCCTGGGCGTGGCCATCGTTCTCCCGCTGGGGTTGGATCTCGAAGGATGACCCGGTGGCCATCGTCGTCTCGCGGGCCGGCCCACCCGCTTCTCATACACCATGTCCGTGGACGCTAACCGTGGAAAACTCGAGCCCTTCAGGGGACGTCCGCACTCCTAATCTTCCTCGCTCAACCGTTCCGACGATCCCGTCCACAACCTCGTCATTACGATCGTCGCCATTCAAGGCGTTGCTCATCACCACAACGAGGAATGGCAACGGATCCAAGTTGGGGCCTCCAGGACCACGGCTGCGGTGACTCCGCCCGGTCGATGGCGAGTTTGGATGCCCGGCAGTTATCGCGGAAACCCTATGTATATTCGATGGGTGGTGGAGGTTGCATTCACTGATCGCGCTGGAATCCACAGCCTCCGCTGAGGCACCGGTAAGCCGGAAGTGCTAATGGAGAACCCACTCGCATACTTCGCCAGGTTCGGATTCCATGGACTGCATGAACTGGTAACGTCGGAGGCCGCCGATGAGTGATCGGTGGTGCTAGCCCCGCCACGGCTGACGGCAGAGTGTGACCCCGCAGACCTCAGCTGCTCCACCCTGGGTTCGAAGGGCACGGGCGACCTCATTAAGGGTGATGCCATCGGTGAAGACGTCGTCATAGACGAGGATCGAACGGCCGGCTATCCGATTCGGGTCGGGAACCGAGAGGGCAGGACGTATCTCATCGCGCGCGATCGCCCAGCGTTCCTGCCACGTCTTACCATGGAGGGGACGGTTGGGCGCGGTCTTGACGATTGCAGGCTCGCCTCCGACGTCGAAGGGCCACGGCTGGCCAGGCATGACCTCCGCCGCGGCGCGCTTGAGCACGAGCCGGGTGTGGTCGAACGTACGGCCGTCAGGGCCCACGTAGGTTGGGCTGGCCACGATGAGGTCGAACCGACGAAACGTGCTCGCCTCCTGCTCAAGAAAGCCAGCTAGCACGCGACCGAAGACCAGCGCCCAGCCCCAGCGATCGAGAAACTTGTAGCGGTTGATTGCGCGCTGCAGCTGTCCCGACCGCATGGCGATCGCGTAGTTCCAGCCGAATTGGCGGTCTGAGTGGTGGCACAGCGGATTGCGACAGCAGTCCTCGCCAGCCTGGAACGGCAGGCCACAGATCGGGCAGCGCTCGTTGCGGGGAGCAAGGTGCTCCATGGTCTGATGGGCGCAGGCGAAGCAGAGCGCAGCAGGCCCCGAAGAGGCATACCGGCACTCACCGCACGCGCCGAAGCCGGGAACAGCGCGGCGCAGCGCGGCCAGGGTCGGCACGATCAGATGAGGTCCAGGGAGAGCTGCAGGCGCTCCTGGGCTCGCTGCTCCACCTCCCCCGGGGAGCGAAGCGATCGGATGATGTCGCCGACCTCGGAGACCTCGGTGACCCCGGGCCGGGCCAGGTAGCGTCGGGCCCACGGTCGATCGGTGACGAGGCTGGCGAGGAGGAAGACCTGCTTGCCGTGCTCGATCGCGAACCGGGCTTGCATCTTAGCGCCGCTGGTCTCGGACGCCTCGACCACGACCGTGCCCTGGCCCATCCCCGACATGACCACGTTGCGCCGGGGGAACGTGTACTGGGCGGGAGCAGTGTCGGGCCAGAACTGAGAGACGACCGCACCGTTGGC
>Ga0209061_1004548_pt1 | contig 13197 bp, 9 predicted proteins | sample Coa_R1_10_FD_187157 | JGI IMG/M metagenome (GOLD analysis project Ga0209061, IMG submission 187157) | Surface soil microbial communities from Centralia Pennsylvania, which are recovering from an underground coalmine fire - Coalmine... | ecosystem: Environmental > Terrestrial > Soil > Unclassified...
CTATACTATTGGCACGTTGAAGAAACGTGGTGACCGTAGCTCAATAGGTGGAGCTCTGGATTGTGGCTCCAGCGGTTGTGGGTTCGAGCCCCATCGGTCACCCTTTTTTATTTTCCTTTTTTGTGCCACTGGAAGTTTCTTGACCATCCCACGATCCCAAGTAACCTGCTTTTTTCTAGTAAAAAAGAAAGAGATGAAGGATGTCTGATACCTGAATCTAGTAGAGTAAGGGGGTACTCGTTTTGTCAGGGATAGAAGTTGTTACTCGCGCCTTGCCGCTCGTTGCTCCCCAGGAATTGTTGCCTGTTGTTGTGCTTGACCTTAGCGGTAGAAAAACAACGGTGGCTGATCTTATTCAGCAGACAGTCGAAGAGCAGGTGCGCGAATTGCAGCGCAAGCAGGCTATGAAATCTGAAGAAGCCTATCGAATTATCGAGCGGCAGTACCTCACGTCGTCGGATATAGCGGCCCAGGCAAGTGAAGGAATCATTTCTCTGTCCAGAAAGCGGCAGGAGGGGCCTCTCCGGGGCGAAGTCGCAGATGCAGTCAGGCATGCCTGGCGCGCGTTTGAGCAGAGAGCTTATCTGGTGATCATCGCCGGGAAAATAGCCCGAAGTTTGGAAGAAGAGTTGATTCTTCGGCCAGACAGCAAGATCACCTTTTTGCGCCTGGTGCCGCTGGTAGGAGGATAGATACAAGGAAGAGGAGACCTCTAAAAAATAGCGATGGATGATTTACAGAAGCAATTTCAAGAAGAACTGCTGGCTGCAAGTGCTGATGCTCTCTGGCCAGATGCTCAGCCGGAACTGGAAACGCTGAACAGCTATCTGACTCAACCTGGCTGGCTCATTGCCCGCTCCCCTGCGCATCCTTACCACAGGATGCTGCTGACCTGTTTGCAACGGCTGAGCCAGCGTTTCTCTGATCCTGGGCAACTTGGCGAACTGGCTGCTGACGCCTACTTCCGTTCGGTATCTCATTCTGCCGAAACATCTGTCTTACCGAATCTCGATGAAAATACTACGCGCCTTCTGCAGCAGATTTCTTCTATACAAAATTCTAGCTCAATACAGAATATTAGCAGTTATATACAGGTTTTGCGTCAGACGCTTGCGAATCAGAATACTCGTTTTCTGGAGAATGTCGGTGAGTATGCCCGGCTCCTGCATGAGTTGCCTTTCATTCAAAATCTAGAAGCAATCAGAGAATCTGTGCATTTGCTGCGACAGGAATTCACGCCTCGAAGGAGCTTTCAGGGATTACGCGCTCTGCGCATTCTGAATGCTTGCCTGGTGCAGACACCGGTGGATGTAGTAGGACACATCAGGAGCTTTTTAAAGCCATTCCAGGAGTCCTCTCGAGGCCGCTTTTCCGTAAAGGAGAGAGTCCAGGACTGTTTTAATCTCTTGATAGGTTTACCTGATTCGCCGCAACTTCTGGATCTGCTGGTGGAACTGCGTCCGAGCAATCCCTGGGCACCGGGCAGCGACTGGACCTATCGCGCCTATGATGCTGCTGAACCATTGCGTGGTTTATTGCGTACTCTGTATGCATATGATCTGTGGACCTACGAAGCTTTCCGGCGGATTGCTCTACTACTGCCATATCGCTTTATGGCGGAAGAGTTCTGGCAAGATGAAACGAATCTGGCTTTTCGGCGGCGGATAGCAAGCTACCAGGAACAACTGGTGAGCGAGGTTGCTCAGGATTTGAGCGCAAAAAATTTCCCGGTAATCTATACCTTTAAACGACCGCTCTTGGGGGCACGCTGGTTGCTTGCCGCTGCTTGCGCGCATAGCCGTTTGCATCTTGGGGAACTGGTCGGGACAGGCGGCGACCATTCACCGGAAACGCTGGAGCAGGCTGTTATTCGCCTGGCACGCGCGCAGGAAAGCGAACCGGCAGATGAACATGAGCGTGCCGAACTGGCGCGCAGCCTGCGCAACTTTCCTGAGACCACGCTCAAGTCGTTATTCGCTGTGGCTGTCCACGCTCGTCGCGTGCTGTGCCTGGCTCTGGGCTGGGAGAAGGTGCTCCCTCTCGTGGATCTGGTTGAAAATCTGGCCTCGTTATCTTTTGACGAGGGGAGCACTGATATCCCGAACTCGGTCAGCCCACTTTCTGGCGTGGTGGATGTCGCGGCAGTACGCGGCGTACTCGCCAATGTGGAAGATGAGCTGGCGGAAGAGGTTCTGGGGTTATTGGCGCGGGGGAAGGCTGGCGTTGAGAACGCAGCTACGCTGGTGCGGGCAGTTGGCGGCTGGAATCGAGCCAGCGTGCTGAAAGGGCTGAAGCGGAGCGGGCAGGTCTCGATCAAAGCGTATGGGTTGCTGCCCCTGACAAGAGGTGAGGATGAGGTAGTAGAGCGCTACCTGGAACTCCAGCGGCAGGCGCAGCTAGGGCAAAAATTTGGGCCGTCTCGCCGGGCCACTCACGCGGCGGCAGTAGAAGCGGCTATAGCTAACCTGGCTCAAACCGGTGGCTATCGCGACGCCGCCCACCTGAAGTGGGAGATGGAGGCCAGAATTGTCCAGCAGAGCGCGGGAGCGGGAACAATCTGGACAATAGGTTCTTACCAGATCCAGATAGCCCTGGAAGGGGCGCAGGCTGCCGTCCAGGTTTCGCGTGCTGGGCGCGTTTTGAAGTCCATTCCGCAGGAGGTGCGGGCCAGCGAGGTGTATAAGGGTGAAGTCAAGGAGTCATTGACGCGGCTACGAGCACATGTCAGTAGAATAAAGAAAGGCTTGCTAGAACGGCTCCTGGAAACTGGTGAATCGCTCAATATTGATGAGTTTTCTCGCCTGCTGGCTATGCCGACCGCGCGGGCGCTCCTATCGCGGTTGATCTGGATCGATGCCGAGGGAACAACGGGTTTGCTCGATCCCGAAGCAGTGACGCTCTCTGGCCCGGATGGGATGCTCCGCGAGCCGGTTGCGCCGCTTGCTGTCGCCCACCCCTATCACCTGCTGCAAGCTGGAACACTCTCGCAATGGCAGAGAGCTATCGTACATCGCAGAATTGTGCAGCCAATCAAGCAGGCTTTTCGCGAACTGTACGTTCTCACTCCGGCGGAGCAGCAAACGGTTACTTATTCTCAGCGCTTTGCCGGCCATCACCTCAATGGCGCTGTAGCGCTCCGGCTACTCGCTAGCCGGAACTGGCGTATTCGGTGGCGACATTCCGATGACCCGGTAGTTTACAAAACAGTTTCTGGTATACGAGCTGTCTTTGAACTCTCCCACAGTGGTCACTACCTGAGCGAACCGGGATCAGAAGCTATAACTGGCCTGCTCTTTTTTGAACACGCCCAGAGTTCTTTTTTTGAGCCTGGAAGGGTCCCGCTAGCCGAAGTGCCACCGTTGATCTTCTCTGAAGTGATGCGCGATGCTGACCTGGTGGTTTCGGTGGCCCAGACAGCACAGGGACCCGGGCAGGGTTATTCCTCGCCAGAGATGTATGCCCATACTACTGAAGTAGTGAAAGCTCTGCTTGACGAGTTGCAGTTGTCGAGGGTGACAATTGATGGGCATTTCGCGTATGTCCAGGGCAAGCTTGCCCGCTATCGTGTGCATCTGGCAAGCGCAGCCATCCATATAGAGCCAGGCAACTACCTGTGCATCGTCCCGGCAACCTGGGGGCAAACACATGAGCAGTTGTTTCTGCCTTTTGTGGACGAGAACGCGAAAATCAGCGAGGTGATCAGCAAGATTCTGCTTTTGCTGGAGGACGACAAAATCAAGGACGAGAGCATTTTGCGCCAGATCCGGACCAGAAGCTAGGAGTTCCTATCCGATATTTTCTCTATCAGGCTGCTGTCGTTGCCTGTGGAACTTATCAGGTCTCAATCGGGGGATGGGTCCAGGCGATTACCGAGCGGCATATCCGCCTGGACCGCGAGACCATTCCTAACGTACCCTGTTTGCTCAAACAATCGGGCTTGAACCGATTGAGGATGGCATGGATCATGAATTACGTTCACGTTCCACCTGGACAAACCGCCGACAGTTCGCCTCCCTGTTGTCTACGCCATCAGCTCCGAGTGAGACGTCCGCTACCAGAGCTTTTCCTCCTGGCAAAATGCTATAATAAATAGCGCAAGGGAATCCATGTGGAAGTAGGTACACGATGGGTTCCTTTCTTACTTCGTTCCCGGTATCTCCTCTAAAAGAAAGGGAGGGTCGTGCATGCAATGGGCGGTTGCCTCTGCTGCATTTCTGGCCTCTGCTGTTGAATTTGTTGAGGCTCTGACAATTGTTCTGGTGGTTGGAGTGACGATGAACTGGCGCAGTTCTCTGGCCGGGGCCTTTGCGGCCGCTGCCACGCTTGCGGTGATTGTGGCCACCTTCGGCGTAGCTATTGTGCAGTTTGTGCCTCTCAATGTTCTGCGCCTGGTTATTGGTATTATTCTTATTCTCTTTGGCCTGAAATGGCTGAAGAAGGCCATCCTGCGCTATAGTGGCATGAAAGCCCGTCACGACGAGGAAGCGATCTTTGAGGAGCGCATGGCGGAAATCCGCGCTCGTGGCGAGGCGCCTAAGGCACGCTTCATGCCTTTCGGCGTGGCTCTCTCATATAAGGCTGTTCTGCTGGAAGGGCTTGAAGTGGCTTTTATTGTGATTACCTTCGGCAGCAGTGCGGCGACCACGCTGGCTGAGAAGTCCACCGACATCGCCTCCGCTGCAATCGGGGCTGCGATTGCGGGCGTGCTGGTGATCCTTGCCGGCGCTCTGGTGCGTGCGCCGCTGACCAGAGTGCCAGAAAATACCCTGAAGTTTGTCGTGGGGATTATGCTGACGACCTTTGGCACCTTCTGGTCCGGAGAGGGTTTTGGGGTGAGCTGGCCGGGCAATGATCTGTTTATTCTGGTGTTGGCCGCTCTCTACCTGCTGTCTTCTCTTGTTCTGGTACTCTGGCTCAAGCAGATCAAGCAGCGTCAAGAGCTTCAGAGCAGCGCGCAAAACGCGGCGGTCCATGTACAGAAATAGGAGGAGGCAATGAAAGCAATCGAGGTCGTCTTCAATTTTGTAAGGGCAATCTACAATTTTATTGTCGGCGATATGGTAATCCTTACAGGTATGATCATCGCAGTGCTTATCCTGGCCTTACTCAACTCTGTTTCCGCTCTTGCCTCACTGAGAGTGGTCTCAGGGGTTATCCTGGTGCTGGCTGTGCTGATCATTTTGCTGGCTACGCTTGTGCGTGAGACCAGCAGTAAACATTAAACTCGTCAGGAGCAGCATCGCTGTTGGGAAACTTTCATTGATCGGGGGACGTTTCTATCTAAGGAGAACAGTACAACACAACACAGAGCCGGAAGTCAGGGCCAGTTTGTGGCTGAGCTCGATCTGGTAAAGGAGTAGATGGGAGTCGGGAATGGAGGATTGCGGCAGAGAGCATCTGGACGAAGGGCTACCCTACTATAGACGCACCTTATGCTGGCCTTGGCTAGCTGAAGGATAGATAGAGTATTGGAACTCTCTTATTTTCTGAAGCCCTGGTGATTAAAAATCTCTAGCGAAAGGAACCGTTCCTATGTCTCAGCTGGAAACCGCCGCACGTGAATTGATCGAAGCGCACCAACTTGCCCGCTTGCAGGTGGGCTTGCAGCGTATTCTTCCTCGCAATGCCTTCTACGCAAGGAAGTTGTTGCATTCTCAGGAAACGCTGGCGCTGGGCCGCCTGGCTGATCTCGCGCGTCTCCCTTTCACCACCAAGCAAGAGTTGGTCGACGATCAGGCCGCGCACCCGCCATTTGGGGATAACCTCACATACCCTCTCAACCACTATATTCGGTTGCATCAGACCTCCGGCACAACCGGCCACCCTTTGAAGATACTTGACACGCAGGAGAGCTGGGACTGGTGGGCCGATTGCTGGACTACGGTGTACGAGGCCGCGGGAGTCACGCGCGATGATATCGTCTATCTGGCTTTTAGCTTTGGCCCTTTCATTGGCTTCTGGTCAGCGTATGAGGGAGCTAAGCGTCTAGGAGCGTTGACAGTGCCCGGCGGAGGCATGGATTCGTTGCAGCGCCTGCGAGCCATGCAGGATGTGGGAGCGACGGTGCTGGTTTGTACACCCAGCTATGCTCTGCGGCTGGCCGAAGTCGCCCGTGAACACCGACTGGATTTTGATAAATTTTCCATTCGTGTGACCATTCATGCAGGCGAGCCGGGCGCATCCATTTCCGCAACGCGCGAGCGCATCGAAAGGGCCTGGCACGCTCGCACCTACGACCACGCCGGTATGACCGAGGTAGGAGCCTTTGGCTTTTCTTGCGCCGAACAGAAAGGGATACACATCAATGAGGGGGAGTTTATCGCAGAAGTTATCAATCCTGTCACAGGCGATCCGATCCGGCCCGGCGAGGTCGGTGAGCTGGTGTTAACGAACCTGGGGCGTTGGGGCTATCCGGTCCTGCGCTATCGCACCGGTGATCTGGTAAGGCTAGGTGGCTATGATTGTGGTTGTGGACGCAGCTTTCTTTCTCTGCCGGGAGGCGTGCTTGGACGGGCCGACGATATGCTTGTTGTGCGAGGCGTCAATGTCTACCCCTCAGCCCTGGCCGATATTCTGCACCGCTTCCCTGAAGTGCAGGAGTATCGCATCATCGTCACACGCTCAGGCGAGATGGATGAAATCCAGCTTCAAGTAGAATGCCCGCCGGAGACTGTGGCCAGGCTCGGAGAAGAGCTGCATGTCGCGCTCAATTTGCGCGTACCTATTGAAACGGTTGATTTTGGCAGTCTGCCGCGTTTTGAAATGAAGGCCAGACGTATCGAGGACCGCCGCCCGCGCTCCTGACCTCTAGAGGATACTAGCTGGATGCAGAATGAGATTGTTTCCCATGTCAATCCCGTGCGCTGGGGGGTGATCGGCCTGGCAAATGTTGCCGTCAAGCGCGTTATTCCCGCGTTGCTGGCCTCGGAAAGCGAGAGTCTGATAGCTATTGCCAGCCGTAATCCTCAGCGTGCTGTTGAGCTGTTTGCGCATCTATCGGACCTGCGGATCTATGATGGCTACCAGAGGCTGCTCGATGACCCTGAAGTCGAAGCCGTATATATTCCTCTACCCAACAGTCTGCATCGCGAGTGGACGATTAAAGCGCTGCTGGCCGGAAAGCATGTGCTCTGCGAAAAACCATTGGCAGTGACCGCCGAAGAGGGGGCGTTGATGATTGAGGCGGCGCGCAGTAATGGCAGACTGCTTATGGAGGCGTTTATGTATCGTTTCCATCCTCAGACGATCTGGGCTTTGGAGCAGGTTCACTCCGGGCGCCTGGGCGAGATAAGGCTGGTGCGCGCCTCTTTCGACTTTAACATCCTGCTTCCTCCGCGTCATAACGATAGTCGCTTGCAGACCAGCCTGGCCGGTGGCTCGCTGATGGATGTGGGTTGCTATCCCGTCAATTTCTGTCGCGCGGTCTATGGGCGTCCTCCTATGGCTGTAGCTGCCCGTGTCTATGCCCCAGAAGAGAGCGCGGTAGAGCACGCAACCGCGGCCGTGCTGGATTTTGGCGATGGGCGTTTCGGGCAAATCACTTCCTCTTTTGCCCTGCCTACGCGCCAGGTGGCCGAGGTAGTTGGTGAGCTGGGCACGTTGACTCTTCCCGTGGCTTTTGTGACGAATACACATGAAACCGAGGTTGTGCTTGCTCTGGAGGGCCAGACCATTTACCAGAAGATTTCGGCAGCCGACGCTTACCGCCTGGAAGTTGAGCATTTCGGCGCCTGCGTGCGCTCCAGCGTTCTGCCTTCCCTCAGCCTGGACGAAACTCTGGAGAACCTGGCGACCATAGAGGCCATTTATCAGTCGGCCGGCCATCGCTGGCCACCAGCCTGAGCAACCACTCTGACTTTGTGCTACACTGTCAATGGCTGCTGATCAATCAGCTGCATCTGCAAGGATTGTTTACCTATTCACAGGTTCAGGAGTATCCTCTCGTATGACTCAAACGATTGACAAAACGTCCCCTTCCACTGCCGTTGGCAAGCCCATGCGCCGGCAAGATGCCTTAGATAAATTAACCGGCCGCACACGTTACGCGGGCGATATCCCTGTGCCCGGGCTACTGCATGCCCGGCTGGTACTCAGCCCCTACGCGCACGCACGCGTTATAAATATCGATATCTCCGCAGCCCTGGAGGTTGCGGGCGTGAGGTTTGTCTATACCGCTGCAACCCTGGGCATGGCGCACTATAACGGTTCATCGCGCACGATGTCTCCCCTGGCGCGGGAAGAGGTGCTGTGGTGTGGCCAGCCCGTGGCAATTGTGCTGGCCGAGAGCGAAGCCGCCGCAGAGGATGGCGCGGGAGCGGTCGATGTAGAGTATGAGCATTTGCCTGCGGTGATCGATCCGCTGGCAGCTATGCAGCCCGGCTCACCGCTCACACGCGTAGTGCAGCAAGAGGTCAAATCTGAGATTGCCGGAGGAGGCGCGCACGCGGCTGTCTCGGAAGAAGAGGAGCAGGCGGAAGAGCAGGCAGCCGAGGCCAGAGAGGAGCTCTCGCCCAATGTGAGCGATAAAGGACGCTTGCGCCTGGGTAATATGGCGCAGGGGTGGCGAGAGGCTGAGGTTGTGGTGGAGCGCACCTTTGAGACAAGCATGGTGCATCAATCCTATCTCGAACCGCAATCAATAGTCGTTGTGCCCGATCCGCTGAGGAAGCGGCTGACCATCTGGCCCAGTTCGCAGGGAATGTTCGGTGTGCGCTCGAATGTATCCGATGCGTTGCAGATACCTGAGCGCCAGGTCACAGTGGAGTCCACGCCGATTGGCGGCGCTTTCGGCGGCAAGTTTGGCCTGATCGAGCCACTAGCCGCAGCTGCGGCCTATACTTCGGGCCGGCCTGTGCGCCTGGTCTATACCCGTACAGAGGATCTCTCGGCAGCCAATCCCGCGCCACGCTCGCATATTACGCTCAAGCTAGGAGCGAAAAAAGATGGCACGTTGATCGCGATGGAGGCCAGGGCCATTTTTGATAGCGGAGCCTATGCCGGTGCGGCAGCGACTCTGGGGGGCATTATTCTTGGCAGTACCTATCGCTGCCCAAACGTGGATCTGCGCTGCTACGAGGTCCTGACAAATAAGGTGGGAGTGGGGGCCTATCGCGCTCCCAACGCGCCCCAGGCAACCTTCGCGCTGGAATCGCTGGTGGATGAACTCTGCTGGAAGCTGGAAATGGATCCGCTGGCGTTTCGCCTCCAGAATGGTTTGAAGGAGGGTGATTCCACGCTCGATCACCGCACCTGGCGGCGTATCGGCCTGCTGGAATGCCTGGAGAAAGCGCAGCAGCATCCCCTGTGGATGCAGCGCCAGGCGAAAGCAGCGCCTACCGAGCTAGAGGGCTGGAAGATTGGCGTCGGACTGGCGGCCGGAGGCTGGCCCGGCGGCACAGAACCGGCTGCCGCCGCCTGCCGCATGGAAAAGGATGGCTCCATAACTGTGGTAGTTGGCAGCGTGGATCTGACCGGGTCCGATACCTCTATGGCACTCATCGCAGCGCAGGGCCTGGGGATCGCGCCTGAAAAGGTCAACGTTGTGCATGATAATACCGATACGATGCCTTATAGCGGCGGTACGGGGGGCAGCAAGACAACGTATACGCTTGGCGCGGCTGTGCTGGCCGCCGCGCGTGATGCGCGCAACCAGATCCTCACTACTGCTGCTGATATGTTGGAGGCGGCTCCTACGGATTTAGATATCGAAGGCGACCGGGTTGTGGTACGCGGCGCGCCAGGCAAAAGCGTCACGCTCAAGCAGATTGCCGATGCTTCGATGAACTTCGCGGGTCAGTACGAGCCTGTTTATGGTCGTGGGCGCTCTGCCAATCGGGTAAGCTCGCCCATGTACACGGTTCATATTGCGAAGGTGGCCGTTGATCCCGAAACCGGCGAAGTGCGGGTGCTCGACTACGCGGCAATCCAGGACGTGGGTTTTGCCATCAATCCTGCTCTGGTCGAAGGCCAGATCCACGGAGGGATTACCCAGGGCCTGGGCTGGGCACTGTTCGAGAGTCTGATCTACGACGAAAACGGCCAGTTACTGACCTCCAATCTGATGGATTACGCTCTGCCGCATAGCTACGATGTGCCGAATATTCAGGTTGACCTGGTGGAGATCCCTTCGGATCTTGGCCCTTTCGGCGCGAAAGGCGTCGGGGAGCCGCCTGTGGTGCCTGTTGGGGCGGCCATCGCCAACGCGATCTTCGATGCAACTGGTGTGCGGATGACGCAGTTGCCCATTACTCCTGAGCGAGTTTTGAGGGCGCTACAGTAGTCGAGATGGAAAAAAGAGAACGAGGGAAAAACGAAAAAAATCTTCGCGTCTTTCCCCCGCTCTCTTTTTTCCATCTCCATAGAGGAAGGCCCCGCTATGCTTTTGCTCTTCCTTTCCTTTCCAGCAAGTATGCTATACTAGAAACAGACCAGACACGACCTCACCTCTGCTCTGGGTCGCGCATCGATAGTGTTTTTCTTGTTTTGCATTGATGTATATGATAACACTATTGTCCACAGATTACGCCGCATTTACACTGCCTTCTGGCGTAATCTCTGACCACAAAGGAGCAATGATATGACGCTTTCTGACCATTTTTCTACTGAATCGCATATAGCGCAGCCAAAGATAATACTGCATGAACAGCCTTCTCTTGATGTTGCTCCCCCCATTGGAGTGACACCGCCGCAGATTCTTGCTCAGAGGGCGGCTGATGGGCAACGAGGTGCGGCATGGCGCTTGCTGCATCGGATTGTGGAGAATGATCCGCAAGCAATAGAGGCGGTGACTGCCCTGCAAGATGATCGGCTGGCAAGGAATCTTGTCGAGTTTATTGCTCTTGGCACGTGGGCCGGAAAGTCATTTGACGTGCCGGTTTCCCTGCGCTCGTCCTATACGCGCACGCGCCTGCGAACGCTTTTCCTGCCTCCAGCGGGAATCGATCAGGCCCGCGCCGAACGGGTGCTGACGGCTGTCCTGCGCGATGAGCGACTGGCAGTGCGTGAGACCGCTATGTATCTGCTGGGAATTATAGGCTCTTCAGTCGCGGTCCCTGAGTTGATACAAGCGTTGCATGATCCCATGCCTTCCACGCGCCTTGAGGCAGTCAAAGCTCTGGGCCGTACCGGCAGCCCCGAAGCCGTGCCTGCGCTGCTTGATGCCCTGCATGGCGCGGACGAGCAAATGGGCACGCAGATCTTTCGGGCGCTGGTAAGCCTCGGCCATGTGGCCGTGCCTGCGCTGCTTGAAACCTGCCTGAGCTCCTCGCCCTGGGTGCGCTGGCATAGTGTTCGCGCCCTGGGCGAAATCCACGATGACGCAGCTCTTCCGGCGCTGGTGCGCGCGCTGAACGACACTGATCACTCAGTGGCCTGGATGGCGGCAAAGGGCCTGGCGTCTTTTGGCAAAGAGTGCGTTAAGCCAATCCTGCACCTGTTGATCAACGCGGAGACGACCCCCTGGCTGCGCGAAACCGCCTCGTATGTCCTGGACAAGCAATGCCGCTACCACACCGAGCTGAAGCTGTACCTGCAACCGTTGCTCCAGGAGATGCACCAGTCCGCCTATAGAGAAGGCACAGGCTATACTGCCTTAAAGGCTCTGGAACATCTGGAAACCGATGGCGTGCTGAGTTGAAAGGACGCTAGTTCAGCGCGGGAATGATCTCGCCGTGCGCCTGGAAGAGATCATCCACAAGCGCGTGAATCTCTTCCAGCGTGAGTTCTGCCGCAGTATGCGGATCGAACATGGCCGCGTGATAGACGTGCTCCTTTTTGCCGGTGAGCATGGCTTCAACAGTCAGCCCCTGCACCGTGACGTTGGTCTGCTGCAGGGCCGCGAGCTGTGGAGGAATGCGTCCGATGACGGTCGGCTGAACGCCATTTTTATCGATCAGACAGGGCACTTCAACACAACATCCCTCCGGCAAGTTAGTGATCAATCCTGTATTGCTGACATTGCCGTAGATTACTCGCGGCGTACCGGTCTCCATCGAGTGAATAATCAGCGCCGCATATTCGTTGCTTCTCTGTGGCTCGAACTCTGCCGTGCCTGCCAGCAGCTTTTCGCGCGTTGCTTCCCACCAGGCATTCTGCGACTGGCAGCGCCGTATATATTCATCGATAGGAATACGAAAACGCTCGATCAGATCCGGCCGGTCGCGGCGAATAAAGTGGGGATTGTACTCGGCGCTGTGCTCGCTTGATTCGGTGACAAAGTAGCCCAGGCGCTTGAAAAGCTCGAAGCGCACCGGGTCACGCGCCCAGATCTCCGGCTTTTCTGCCGCAGCCCGCAGGAGTGGATAGGCGTCTCGCCCCTGATATTTCAAGTCCAGATAAAAGGCCATATGATTAATGCCTGCACAGAGGTAGCTTAGTTCGTCGCGTGGAATGCCCATGAACTCGGCGAGCAGGCCGGCGGTTCCCTGAACGCTGTGGCATAGTCCCACGGTCTTGATACGCGTGGCTCGCGTGATGGCCCAGGTATTCATCGCCATCGGGTTGACGTAGTTCAAGAAGAGCGCGTCGGGACAAAGCTCTTCCATGTCGTGACAGATATCGAGAATGACCGGAATGGTGCGCAGCGCGCGGAAGATCCCGCCAATGCCGAGCGTATCACCGATGGTTTGCAGCAAACCATAGCGTTTGGGAACCTCGAAGTCGATCAGAGTAGAGGGGTAGCCGCCAACCTGGATGGTATTGATGACGTAGTTTGCGTTCTCAAGCGCGGCTCGCCTGTCCGCATGAGCGCTGATCGTTGGGCGTGTCTCCAGTTCTGCAGCTACTTTATGAGCCATCAGTTCAGCAATGCGCAGGCGTTCGGGATCGATATCCATGAGCGCGATCTCGCACCCGGCCAGTTCCGGGAAAGAGAACACATCTCTCAGCAAATTAAGCGTGAAGACCACGCTGCCCGCGCCGATCAAGGTAATTTTTGGCATAGTATTCATTCTTTCTTTATCAGGCCAGCACACCAGAACTATAGCCTGGGCGAATCTCCTGGCCGTTCGTAAAACGCTCGAAATTGAGTGGCTGCATGTCGGCTGGTTTCTGGCCGCTGAGAACAAGGTCCGCCATCCACTTGCCGACAATGGGCGACAGTTTGAAGCCATGACCGCTGAAGCCGACCGCGCAATAGAGTCCATCGTAGCCGGGCAGGCGATCCAGGATGGGGTGAAAATCTGGGGTATCGTCATAAAT
>Ga0209061_1004549_pt1 | contig 13188 bp, 8 predicted proteins | sample Coa_R1_10_FD_187157 | JGI IMG/M metagenome (GOLD analysis project Ga0209061, IMG submission 187157) | Surface soil microbial communities from Centralia Pennsylvania, which are recovering from an underground coalmine fire - Coalmine... | ecosystem: Environmental > Terrestrial > Soil > Unclassified...
GTCTCCGAGCGCGAGAGGCAGGAAACGTGAGATTTTTGGAGAAAATGTCGTATATCTTACCGGCCTCGATTTCATCAGATCAATCTTTCCCGCCTGACCAGGCCGGAAACTGGTAGGAAATTGTGAAGTAGTTCACAGCTTTTGCATGGCCTCGTTACCTTATAATATGATATGACTTTTTTTGTCTGCAAGGAATGCTGCGAGACAAATAGCCTCTTCTTTGCATTAACCCTCCTATGAAGGGTCTGGTCTCAGACCAACTGATGATTTGGAGCTGTATGAAAGCCCTGGATGATGAGACTCAACTGACCATCGCTGCTTGTCAGGGATCGGTTGAGGCCTTTGAAGCGCTTGTCCTACACTACGAGCCGCGCATCAGACGCATGCTCTATAGCTTGACCCAGGACCGCCTTCTGACGCAGGACCTCTGCCAGGAGACCTTCCTGGCGGCTTACCGCGCCCTGCCGCGTATGAAGGGAGAAGAGCTGCATTTTGCTCCCTGGCTCTATCGCATCGCGCTTAATCAGTTGCGCAGCGAGTGGCGCAGGCGTAAACACGTCACCTGGGTACCTTTTTCCCCACCGCAAGTTTCGGGAGAAGAGGCTTTCGATGAGCCAGGCGAAGACTATCTGGTGGGTCCTGAGCATTTCGAGGAACAGGTAGGGCAGCGCGATTTGATCCAGCGCGTGCTGGCTCGTCTGCCTGAAGCCTCGGTCGCCTGCCTGCTTCTGGACGCTGAGGGGTTCTCGTATCGTGAAATCGCCGAAACGCTTCAGGATTCCCTCTCTGCCGTTCGCAGCCGTCTTTCACGCGCGCGCCAGGCATTTCAACAGCTCTATACCAAACTCGAACAGGAGGGTTGTTGATGAAGTATGTGGATATTCGGGACTTACCGCCCTGCGCTTTCAGTCCCCAGTGTCTGCGCCTGGTCGATGATCTTGACATGCCACCGGAGGCGTCTCCGCCCGCGCGGATGGCCTATATAGAGGATCTCCAGGATGAGCGCAAGTTGCGCCAGATCCGCTCCCATCTGTTGAGCTGTCCTACCTGTTCTGCCGTACTCGCTGAGGCTCGTCATATGCGCACACAGCAGCGCATGATGCTCTATCATTTCCTGCTTGCCAATGAGCGGCAGGTTCCCTCTACTTCGGGGGCCATTTTCGAGGCGATCCAGCACGAAAAAGCCAGCGGCGAGAAAAACGCCTCCCAGCAGGCCTCTTCTCACGCGCAGATCCTCACGATCTTTCCGCGCACCATCGGGGAGGAGGCACCCCCAAAAACTGAGCGTACCTCGCTTCATGCACGTGCTCCTCACCGCCACAATTTCTTCCAGAATCTTCTCACCCTGGCTACCGTGGCCGCAGTGATTCTGGCTGCCGCTGGCCTGCTTAACCGTTTTTCAGCCTCAAACAGGCCGGCACAATCGCCTGGTTCGCAACCGCCGGAGCAGCATTCCGCACTGGATAGCTACGGCTGGAACTCAGTGCTGGTTGGTCTAACTGTGCTCACCGCCAGCGGTATAGTCAGGGGATTTACCTTCTACACCTATTACACGACCGGCGACCAGTTGACCGAACTGATGTCCTCCCAGCAAGAGCTTGTCAATATGGATATGGAGGGAATTTCACAGGATGGCCAGAGCCTGCTTTACGATGTGACCTTGCCGGATCAGCAGAAGACCTACGCGACATTCTCGCCATCTACCGGCCCGCATAACTTCTATCAATTGAATGCCGGCACGGGCGGCAACGCGATCTGGATGGATGCCAGCCATATCCTGGTGCAGAATATCGAGGGCAAGGTGCTTGAACTGGAGGCCGCTACCAAAACGCTCCAGCATTCGTGGTCCATTAAGACCGGCAGGCTGATGTTCTATCATCAGCCGTTCCTTTACTTTACCGGTGCGCAGGAAAGCGTCCTTTATCGAGTTAATCTGGTCGAGGCCAACGCCACGCCGCAACGAATCACGGGCTTTGTTCCCGACACCCGCTTCTGGCTTAGCAAAGATGGCTCAACTCTTTTCTACTCCAATAAAGGACCGGAGAACATACAAGGAATTTACGCGCTGGATAGCGATGGCTCGCATCTACGTCTCCTTCACCGAGGCCCCGGCATTCCTATCGGCTATGCCGAGGATAACGCGCTCATGCTGCTAGCACAGGCAGGCCACGAGGTTCAAGTAATCCAGTTGGGAGCAACTTCGACAGAGCAGCCGCGCGTGGTATTCCCCAATGCCGCGCCGGGCGCGACATCGCTCTGCGGACCTGAAAGTGTGGCAGCGATCATCCCGCTTTGTGATCAGAGCGTCGCTCTCGCGCCGGATGGACATGACCTCTTGCTCCACACTTACTATCCTGACGGCACGAACAGCCTGGTCTACGACAACCTGATCACAGGCACCTCGCGCACGATTTTGAATCTGCCAGACAACGCCCACGTCCAATTGCCCGGCTGGTCACGTATGTCTATAAACAGTGTCACACCCACTGCTCCTGCTTCGCTGAGTGATGAGGCCATACTCATGTGCGCGTGATGAACAAAGCACAGGTGTGATGCTGCAAGAACGCGTTTTCGTATGTTCTTGTAGCATCACATCTATCTAAGCTGATGCAATCAAACAGGCCCTATATGCTATACTCCTCAGGACCCATACTCTTCCAGATACGCACCCTCTCAATGCCCACCTCACGCAGCAGTTCCTCGCTCAGCCGATGTCCCTGAGCAACTTCCGTAGGGTCGTGGGCATCGGAGCCTATGCTGATAGGCGCGCGCTGGAGAGCACAGGCACGCGCCAGACGTTTAACCAGACTGGGAAAGCTCAGAATGTCACAACCGTTAATCTCAAGGGCAACATTGTGGCGCGTGGCCTCGGCTGCCAGGTGTTCCAGTTCTTCATCCAGGCGCGGCGGAAGAAACGGATTGGATGCACGCATACGCACAGGGTGACTGACTACGCTGAATTTCTCACTGCTCACTGCCGCACGTAGCAGTTCGTAATAGCGCAGCCAGAGCGCTTCACCCTCTTCGCGGCTCCATTTATGCCGGGACTGAAAGTCCACGCCATTAACCTCGTGAACAGAACCGATCAAGAAATCCCAGGGTTGTCCCTCAAGCACCTGCCAGATTGCGATATTTTTGTCCGGTACAAAATCCACTTCCAGGCCAACACGCACATCAAATTGGAACTGTTCTGCTGCTGTTTTGATACGCTCGAAATAGTCCTCAAAGGAGGAAAGGATCGGTCCCTCCAGAGGCATATGGGCGAGCAGAGGCTGCACCTCGCCGATCTGAAAAGCGTGCTCAGAGATGCCCAGCACGCGCAGGTCTTTCTCCTTCGCTTGCTGGATCATCTGTCCGGCAGAGCTAGGCACAATATGACTGTGAAAATCGGTGTTAATACTCATCTGCCTGTCTTTCTCCGATACTTCTTTTTTAGAGTGTTTAGAGTGTGGTTGATTTCTCTAGTGTGTTTGGTCCTCATCCAGACACTCCCTCGCTACGAATAAGACGTTTGAAAATAAGATATACTATATCATCTAAACTGGCGAGCAGACCGGGGTAATAGCCTCTGTAATCTCAGGAGGGCAAGGATACATGGCGCGTTCCTCTTCAGCCGAGCATGTCGTCGTTATTGGCGGGGGTGTAAGCAGCGCGTTGATCGCTGTGAGACTGGCAGAGTGTGGTTTTCGCGTAACGGTGGTAGAAAAGGCGCAGGTGGGTAATGGCTCTTCCAGCCGTTCTGCAGCGGGTATTCGGGCACAGTTTAGCACCGAAGAGACGGTGGCCGGGATGCAGTACAGTGAGTGGTGGTATAGCCACTTTCATGATATCCTGCAAAGTCCTCCAGATACGCGCCAACAACCCGTCATTTGTCAGAACGGCTACTTGTTCCTCTACGAGACTCCTGAGGCAATTCCGGCATGGCAACTGCGCCGGAGGCGCGAGGTAGCATACCTCTGGCAGCGCGCGCAGGAAGCGGCAAGCATGCAGCAGAGGCTTGGACTTCCCGTTGAAGTGCTCACCCCACAAAGCGTACAGGAACGCTGGCCGCACCTGCGCACAGGGTGCCTGGCAGGAGCAACCTGGTGTCCAAGCGATGGCTTCCTCATGCCGCATATGATCTATCACGAAGGGTTCCGACGGGCAAAAGAGCTTGGCGTACTGGTACAAGAGCAGACGGAAGTTCTCGGCGCCATACTCCGTACTGATCGTATTCGTGCGCTCGTGACAAACAGAGGAATACTTGAGGCTGACTGGTTCGTGAATGCAACCAATATCTGGGCAGCTCGTCTCAGCCCGCGCATTGGCGGCATGGCCCTCCCTGTCTCTCCACTCAAACGCTACCTTTATTTTCTTAAGCCAGCGCAACCCGTCATGGAAGAAGCTGCCTGGCGCCAGCTTCCTATGACTATCTACGGCATGGGAAGCTATCGGGGAGCACACTCACGACCGGACCACGACCTCCTCCTGCTCGCCTGGGCGCACGAGACTGAACCGGAGACACTATTCAATGACACCGACCAGGATCGCATCGATCCTCCATTCCGTCACGATAATGGCATCGACAATTACGGATACGCTATTCTTGAACAGGTCGAGCAGTTCTCTCCGCTCCTCGCGAACGCGGGCGGCCTGGTAGCAACAACCTGCGGTTTCTATGGAACCACCCCCGACGCCAATCCGCTCATTGGCCGGGACACGCGCCAGCAAAATCTCGTCCACGCGGTTGGATTTTCGGGGCATGGACTGATGCACGCACCGATTACTGCGCTTCTGGTCGAGGCAATACTCACTGGCAATCTTGACCATGGCCGCGTTCGCCTCCCCGCACCTTTTGCGCATGCGAGCATCGATCTCAATACCTTTGATCCCGGACGCACGTTTGAGAACGCACATCGGGAAACGCTCGTTCTCTAATGCAGAGTAGCATAGCGGTAGCGCGGACTTTACATTTTCTCTATGCTTTTCACCACCGAAATAGCAAATCCATCGGTATAGTTGTTATCCATAGGCAAAAGCAGCGACACCAGGCGAGGATCGTCGACGATACGCTGATTATATGCAGTGACGCCTGTTGTATACCCGTCGGATGGCTGCTCAAAGGCTCGCCGAACACAGTTGTCCGCGACAATGATACTGCCTGGCCTGCTCAGGCGCAGCGCCCAATCGAGATAGGCTGGATAATTTTCTTTATCGGCGTCAATAAACACCAGATCAAATGGGGCCTCCCCTTCCAGCCCCGGCAGCAGCTCCAGTGCCTTCCCCACGCGAACTTCTGCTCGGTCGTCAACCTGCGCGTGGGCAAAAGCGTTGCGTACAGCCGTGGCATGTTTGGGGTTAATCTCCAGAGTAATCAGCCGTCCCGCTGGAGGCAGAGCGCGAGCCAGCCAGATGCCGCTATATCCGCCCAGAGAGCCAATCTCCAGAATTTTCTGTGCGTTGCAGGCAGCGGCCAGCACCTGGAGCATTTTTCCCTGGATAGGAGAAATTTGTATCGCTGGCAGGCCCTGTTCGCTGGCCGCGGCAAGAGCATTGAGCAATCCTTCATCTTCAAGAGCAAAGCGCGTGGCAATTCCCTGCTGGATGTCCTTTTGTAAAGCGGTCAGGCGCTGTAACTCATGCAATTTGTTTTCATTGGTCATAACGCGTTTTTCCATTTCTTGTAGCTAATAGATCGTTCGCTGAGAAATTTCCGAGAGAGTACGCTCAGCCCGCTGTAAATCGATGTTAGCCTTGCAGGCATCAAAGATATCGCGTGCCTCGCGCAGATAGTCAAGGCCGGTCGAGTGGAGAGACGCGCCAGTAGAGCCATTGGTCTGCACGTGCAGAGCGCGTCTCAAGAGGCTGATTCCATAATTATGTAAAGTACGCGCATAATCCAGGCGCAAACCATGTTGTTTGAAGATATGGAGGGCCTGCTCAAAAGAGTCTTGCGCTTCTTGCTCATGGCCGCTGGCAGCCTGGATCCGACCTAGCAAGCAATGTGAGCGCCCGACTACCTGCATCATCCCACTCTGGCTTGTTTCTTCCAGAGCCATCATCGCATGCCTGCGCGCGTTTTCCAGATCCCCTAACAGATAATAGACGTTCGCTAAAGCCACCTGACCGGTAGCCCGCGTCTCCGCATCAATATCCCCCAGAGCCAGAGCGCGCTCAGCCGCCGCTCTGGCGGACCAGAGGAGACAACGGCAAGCAGGGTCAAAGCTTTTCGCATGCCCGTTGCTTTGGCCTGCTACGGAGAAGGCATTGAGGTCAAAGCGTATTACCGCATTGGCGATACGCCAATCGGCCAGGGCAACCAGGGCAAAGCCAACGCGCACGGTGCTCTTCATTTTGCGCCCGCTCACCAGGGCGCGCCTGATACACTCCAGAGCTTCCCGGAAATTGCCGAGATCCTGCTGGACGGTAGCCAGCGCGACCAGGCCCCAGCTGGTATACTCGCGATCAGAAATTTGCCTGGCCAGGGTCAGGCTATCCACAAGCCAGGTCGCGGCCTCCGGCAAATCCCCATTACGGGCCGCGGCATCTCCCAGATTGCCGGTGACAAGCACTTTGCTGGGGATGTCGCCGGTACGCTCGGCGAGTTCCAGAGCGCGTTTAAAATAGGTAGTAGCGATGGTATATTCGGCCTTCATGGCGTGGACAGCCCCAATGTTGCCGCAAACCTGGCTCATCACACCTATCAGGTCATGCTCTTCCATAATGGACAGAGCGGTATGCAGGTGCTGCAAAGCTTCTGCATACTGGCCCATGCTAGCAGCAACCACCCCCAGTGATTCGTGTGCTTTTCCAAGTTCGAGCGGATCTCCAAGCAGCGCGCGTCGGCTGTGCGTCATGAGAGGCGCAGGCACGTCGCCGCCATATGCTCGCTCGCCAGTTGCATTCTCCTGGATCGCGCGCATAACCTCCTCGTGGATCTCCAGAGACTCTTCCATATAACGTCTGGCCTCGGCAAAGTTGCCCTCCGCCCAATAAATGCCGCCGGTCAGATGTTGCAGGCAGGCCCATACCGCGCCAGTCGTAATGCCCGCCTCGCGCAACACCTGCCTGCCGCGTTCGGCGCACTCGCGCGCCTGGCCAAAATCGCTGGTCTGCTGCCAGGCCCGCCCTATCGCCCGCCAGATCATCCCTTGAACCTGGGCCTCTTCCTGCTGCCAGGCCAGAAACTCCTCAGGACTGGTGAACATGCTGGAATCTTTTTGCAAGCGTGCATGTAATTCAAGTACTTGAATATACTGCTCACGCGCTTCCCGGCTATTGCCCTGCATAACATTGCACTCGGCCATACATTCGAGCAGATTGGCAATATGCATGGGGTCTTGTTCTTCGCCGGGCGCACCCTCGTCCAGCGTTTGCAAAGCCTCCAGTGCCTGGCGATAATAGTGGAGAGCCTCCGGGTAGGCTGAAAGCTCAATAGCCTGGTTGCCCGCCATCTCTGCGTAATAGGCCAGCTTCGCTTTCTCCTGACCATATTTGCCCAGATGATAAGCAATAGCCGCCGCTCCCTTTGCCTCGTTCCCACTGTATAGATCAATCAAAGCCTGCGCGGCTCTACGATGCAATTGCGCACGCCTGGCCGCCGAAAGCCTTTCGTACAGATGACTGACGATCAAGGGATGCCAGAAATGATAGACAATCCTTGCACCATTGACCACCTCGGTCAACAGGCCCGAACGTAGAGCCTCCTCCAGCAGATCGAGCGTGGTATCCTCGCTGATTCCAGCATCCCCGGTCATGGACACCAACAGACCGAATTCAAAGGAGCCACCCAGGACTGCCGCTTTGCTGAGCAGCGCCTGACAGTCCGTGCTAAGCTTGCTCAGGCGTCTTTCCAGCACAGCTGCGATTGTCTCTGGCAGCAATGCAGGGCGCTTCGGACTACTCAGGCCGGGCGCACGCTCTTCTACCCTCCCTGAATAGCGATCCTGGCTATGGCCTTTGCCACCGTATCTCGCTCCTGCATCTTGAGCAACTTCGCTAAAACGCGCCAGTTCTTCGGCAAAGAGGGGATTACCGCCGGCCTGACTCTGGATGCTCTGAACCAGTTCGTGAGGAAGATGCGCCAGCAAACGCTTAATCTGAGCTGGCGTTAGCGGTTGAAGAGCAAAGGTGACAAGCACCTGCTCGCGGCGGAGATCATTGAGAAGCGCGCGGAGATTGGCGCTTGGCGCCAGTTCAGTATCACGACAGGTCCCGATCAACATAATCCGCTCATTCTGCTGGTGACGCGCCAGATAGGCCAGCAATTCCAGACTACTATCATCCGCGCAGTGCAGGTCGTCCAGGACAAGCAAAAGAGGCGCGGACTGGCTGAGCGCGTTGAGCAAGGAGAGCATGGCTTCCCACAGATGGAAGCGTTCTTGTTCTGGAGGGGCGGGAGGCGTCGGCGGGCGGCTTTGCTGCAGGTGGAAGGATTGAGAGGCAGCCAGTTCTGGTAGGAGGGAAGAGAGGCGGGTGAGCTTGGCCTGAGCGGTAGCGGCAGGGTTAAGCGCTTTGGAAATATCGCTGCCTGCCTGGTTGGTCTTCCCCTCCAGTATCCTCACGAGATAAGCGAGGGGAATATCCTGAAGGAGCGCGCGTAAGATATCTCGCCAGGGACGATAGGGAATGGTTCCCTCTTGCTCATAGACGCGGGTCCAGGCGACCCGCCAGCCAAGAGCATAAGCTTCCTGGCTTAATTCTTCGGCCAGGCGAGTTTTGCCAATGCCTGTCTCTCCCATGATCATGACGAAGTGAGCCAGTCTGGAGCGATTTTCAGGTACGCCCGGCTTTTTCTTTTCGTCGCTGCCTGCCTGCGGAGCTATGGTATTGATCGCCAGCAGAATCTGGCGTATCGCTTCCAGTTCGTGTTCTCGACCAACCAGAGGGCTCTGGTTCTGTCGGCCAGGCGGCAAAGCCGGGCGAGGTAATTGTTGCCAGGCGATAGAAGGTTCCTCTGTGTCCTGGACGGATAGTGTCTCCCCACTCTGCACAAGTGAGAGACTTGCGGTCGTTGGGGATAACGAATCGTTGAGTGGGCGCGAAACCTGAATCTGGCCCTGACGCAGCGCATTGTAGAGTTCTACCGTTTCGGGAAGCGGCTCGCTTTCGTAGTCACGTTTGAGAATCGAGGCCAGTTGCTGATACGCACGAATAGCCTCCCCCCGCCTGTCCAACTGAGTCAGCAGCACCATCAGGCGGCGTACTGCGGTTTCGTGTGTGGGATCGGCGGTCAGCAGGCGGTCCAGCGGCTCGATAGCGCTGGTCAGCGCACCTCGTTCGGCGCGCAGTTCGGCCAGGCGAAGCAGCAGGCCCATCCATCCTCGTCGTAATGATTCACGGCGCGTCGTAGCCCATTCGGAGTAGAGCTCCTCCAGCAAATAATCTCCCTCGTAAAGCGCCCAGGCTTTTTCCAGAAGTTGTTCAACCTGCGCAGGATCTTTCGTAGCATTGGCTTTGTTTAGCAAAGCCTCGAAAGCGTCCGCATCAACCCAGATATGCGACACATCCGCAAGTATCAATATATCTCGCTCCAAACGCAGCAATTTTGAGGCGGCGGGGCGCTCAAGGCCAGGTTCGAGGATCTGGCGCAACTCATGTACCGCACCATTGAGGCGATTGGCCGCAACTTCGGTTTCCAGGTCGGGCCAGAGAGCCTCCATTATTTGCTCTCTCCCCATACGGCGTCCGGCCTGACTGAGCAGGCAGCCCAATAGCGCCCGCGCGCGCCTGCGCTGCCAGGTGCGATTGACAGCGCTCTGCCACTCACCTCCTTCCCTGCGCTCCAGGCGAAACTGTCCCAGCAAATACGCGCGCAGGGGTGCCTGGGAAGCAGAAGAGTCCGGGGCAACGTTCGCCTGGCCTTTTCTCGCCTCTCCAACCGGTGCTTCCTGCTGACTCTTCCGGGAGACAGGCGCTTTTTTTAGAGAAGAAACACTGCTTCCTTTAGCCTCAGCGTCTTTTTCTTTCCGGACTAGCAGAACCGCCTGCTTCTTTTCTGCGATCTCAGCAGGTGGGTGTATGCCAATATATTTGCTAATTGTCCGCCCATTCTCGCTCCAATAGGCGTACCAGTAGGGACCATGCCCCGCTCCCTCTTTGCATTTCAGACAGCGTGGCTTCCCACAGCGCGTATATTGCTGGCGGTAGGTAACTTTCCTGTTCATAAGCTGCTCCTTCTCCCCCTGAGAAGGTTGACGAGGCCATCTATAAAATACAGCATGCTTCTGTCCGCGGTTTCTCGTTCAATGAAATCTTATGTAAGTCAAGCTTATTATAACCTATACGCCTGCCAATCACAATTTTTTAGCCCAATGAAGCTAAACTTTTTCAGAAAAATGCCGAGGACGCCCCGATCCAATATGCTCTGCATGCTCGCGCCCCGAACGATTTACGCTATAATGAGAGGGATAAGATTTTGCAATTCTTCCTGGTGTGCTTCTATCTAGTCACCCAGAACATTCCAGGAGTTTAGAAAGGCAGGGCATATATGGCTGTGTCCCATCTGTCAGAAGATGAACAGACGTTGATAGAGACGATTCGCGAAATCGCGCAGGAACGCGTGGCTCCGCGAGCGGCGGCAATCGATCACACGGGCGAATATCCGTGGGATATGAAAGAACTTCTGGCTCAGCAGGATATCCTGGCAATGCCGTTTCCTGAAGAGTATGGGGGCCTCGGCTCGACCAAACTGGCTGTGGTGATGGCAATTGAGGAGCTATCGCGCCACTGCGCTACGACCGGCCTGATTCTGGCAGTGCAACAGCTTGGGGGCATGCCGATCATGCTAGCCGGAACCGAGGAGCAAAAGCGCAAATACCTGCCTCCTCTGGCCAGCGGAGAATGGCTTGCCGCCTATGGACTGACCGAGTCCGGCTCCGGCTCCGACGCGGCCGCGATGCAAACCTTCGCCGTGCGCAAGGGTGACAAGTATATTCTCAATGGCTCAAAGCGCTTTATCACCAATGGCGGTCTGGCCCAGGTCAACTCGATTTTCGCCATTACCGACCGGGCGGCGGGCACGCGTGGGATCAGCGGCTTTATCGTTGAGAAGGACTTTCCTGGCTTCTCCGTAGGGCGCATCGAGGAGAAGATGGGCATCAAGGGTTCGCAGACTGCCGAGCTGATATTTAACGATTGCGAGGTCCCGGCGGAGAATCTGCTTGGCCGCGAGGGTGAGGGTTTTAAGCTCGCTATGATGACGCTTGACCGCACACGCATCGGCATCGGCGCGCAGGCGCTGGGCATTGCGCAGGGTGCGCTCGATCTGGCGCTTGCTTACGCCAAACAGCGCGTGCAATTCAAGAGGCCCATCGCGGCAAATCAGGGCATTCAATTTATGCTGGCAGACATGGCTACAAAGGTTGAGGCTTCGCGTTTGCTCGTCTATAATGCTGCCGAGATGGTTGATCGGGGCGACGCAGACTTCGCTCGCTACTCCTCAATGGCCAAAATGTTCGCCTCCGACTCGGCGATGGCTGTGACCAGCGATGCTATTCAGATCCTCGGTGGCTACGGATACATGAAGGAGTATCCCGCCGAGCGTATGCTGCGCGATGCCAAAATTACGCAAATCTACGAGGGCACAAATCAGATCCAGCGCGTGGTAATCGCGCGCAGCTTGCTGGGGAATGGTTTCTAGCCCTGAAGGGAAGTATAAGGATACCAATCATGCGCGAGATTACCATTTTTAGCGGGACAGCTCACCAGGAGCTGGCCCAGGAGGTTTGTGACAATCTGAAGGTCCCGCTCTCCCCGGCGACGATTCGTCACTTCAGCAATGATTGCCTCGAAGTTCAACTCAACGCCAACTGCCGCGAGAGCGATGTGTTTATCATCCAGCCTCTGGTCCCACCCGTTCAGGAACACCTTGTGCAGTTGCTCTTTATGCTCGATGCGGCCCGCGGGGCCTCCGCAGCGCGCACTACCGCCGTGATTCCTTACTATTCTTATGCCCGCTCCGATAAAAAAGATGCCCCGCGCATCTCAATCGCGGGCCGCCTTGTCGCCGATTTGCTGGTTGCCGCCGGGGCCAATCGCGTACTGACCATGACGCTGCATGCCCCCCAGGTACACGGTTTTTTTAGCGTGCCAACAGACCATCTCAACGCACTCAATGTGCTGGCCCAGCATTTTCGCCATTATGACCTGAGCAACACCATCGTGCTTTCGCCAGATCTCGGCAACGCCAAATCAGCCTCTAATTTTGCCGGGCTGCTCAATCTACCGATGGCCGCCGGGCGCAAACATCGTATCTCCGATGACCGTGTGATAATCGACGCCATTGTCGGCGACGTGGAAAGAAAAGATGTGATTATCCTTGACGATGAGATCGCCAACGGCGGTACTATCATCGAGATTCTGAATCGCCTGCGCGAACGCCGTGTTGAGCGTGTAGCTATCGCCTGCACACACGGCCTTTTCTGCGGCCCGGCTATTGCGCGCCTGCAAGCCCAGCCCGACATCGCTGAGATTGTCACGACCAATACCGTGCCCATTCCGTCCGAGAAGCACCTGCCCAATATGACTATCCTCTCGATTGCGCCTCTGTTGGCCGAGGCTATCCGCCGCATCCATAATGGTGAATCGGTGAGCAGTTTATTCGTGAATACGTTGTGACAGTGTTGTGGAAGCACTCGCGAATCCGAGTACGGAGTGACGCTCCTGGAGGCGTCACCTGTTATCGAGAAAGGATAGTTCAAATGTCTTTTATCGCACGCCGGCTTGTAATTTCTCCGCCAACAAACTCGCCGATAAGAGGGCATGGATACGCTGTTCCTGCTCCAGCGAGGTAAAGCGCAAGGTGTTTAATGAGTTGAGCAGCAGGGCAGCATAATACTCATGAAAATCGTCGCTGGAATTGTGCCTGATCACCTGGCGAGCAAGTTTGCGCAGATGGACGACGATATCATAGGTCTTCGCGAGATGTGGATTATCGGTCTGGAACCCGCCATCCAATTGATCCACTTCACTAAAGTGATCAATGCAGCAGAGCGCCTGATCCATGTCCAGGCGTTCCTCTAAAGTGGCGTCGCTGGTCGTGAGCATCTGGAGGCGCAAAGCATCATCTAAAGCTACAAAATCGCGCAGGATGTGCCCGTGGCCAGTGTTCTGAAAATCAATCATCCAGATATGTCCATCATTATCTACTTGCAGGTTGTGCTGGTTAAAGTCGCCGTGCGTTGGGCAAGTGCAGGTGGGATATGCCAG
>Ga0209061_1004550_pt1 | contig 13187 bp, 13 predicted proteins | sample Coa_R1_10_FD_187157 | JGI IMG/M metagenome (GOLD analysis project Ga0209061, IMG submission 187157) | Surface soil microbial communities from Centralia Pennsylvania, which are recovering from an underground coalmine fire - Coalmine... | ecosystem: Environmental > Terrestrial > Soil >...
CACCGTCGGGCCGGCAGCGCGCGAGGGCGCGGGCGGCAAACGCGTGGCTAGCGGGCGGCGCGCCAGCGCGTGCTCGCGGGCTTCCCGGGCCAGTGGGGCTGCCATCGGCGCCGGGCTCGGCGCGCGGCGCTGGGCGAGGGCGTTGAGCGGCAGCACGGCGACGAGGAACACGGCAGCCAGCACGCCGAACGCGGCACGCCAGCCGGCGGCGTCGAGCACTGCCTGGGTCAGTGGTGCGAACGTCAGCACGCCCAGCCCGGCGCCCGCGGCGACGATCCCCAGCGCGACCCCGCGGCGCCGCGCGAACCAGTGGGCTACCACCACGCCCTGGCTGTTCACCTGCAGCGGTGCGAGCCCGATGCCCACCAGCACGCCCATGCCGAGATACAGCTCCCAGGGCGCGGTGGTGTGCGCCGCGACCAGCAGGCCGGCCGCTGCCAGCGCCGCCGCGAGGCCGAACGCCCACCGCGGGCCGCGGCGGTCCAGCAGCACGCCCCACGGTGCGGCGCTGGCGGCCCACAGCAGCGCGTTCACCGCGATCGCCCCGGCTACCAGCCCGCGCGGCCAGCCGAACGCCTCGGCGACCGGGACCAGCAGCACCCCGAAGGCCCCGCGTGTACCCAGTGCGGCCGTGGTCGTGAAGCCAGCGACGGCGACGGCCAGCCACGCCTGCCGTGGGGGACTGCCTGCCGCGAGCGGCTCCACGCGCGCCTCTTCTCTCCCGGCGGGGCTCCGCCGGCGCGGATGTTCGCCGGGGGAGTATACTCCCGCCCTAGAGGAGCGCGGCATGGCGAACTCCACGGGACCGCTGCCGCCCGGGACGGTGTGCGGCAATGCGGCGCGGGACGGCGCGGCGCGCGGCGGCTGGGTCGTGGGCCACTTTCTGCCGACCGCCGATCCGCGCGCCAGCGAGGCGGTCGAGGTCAAGTGGGGTGTGCATCGCGCGGGTGACTGCCGCGCCGCGTGGGCTGTCAACCACCAGGCGACCTCGCTGTCGGTGCTGGTCCGCGGCCGCTTCCGCTTGTATCTACCCACGGTCGAGGTCGTGCTCACCGAGCCGGGCGACTACCTGCTGTGGCCGCCGGGCGTGCCGCACCACTGGCGCGCCGAGGAGGACTCGGTGGTGCTTACCGTGCGCTGGCCGTCGCGGCCGGCCGACAGCCAGCCCGCCAGCGCCCATCCCTGAGCGCCCGCCGCATGCGCGATGGGGGAGCTATACTAGGCACACACCCTGCCGCAGGCGCGACGCTGCTCTGGCGGCGGTGGGAGAGGAGGACCGTGAACCGCGCGGAGCTGATTGCGCGCTACATCGAGCCGGATCCGTGGCACCCCGGTCCCGCCGACGTACAGGTGCGCGGCTACGGCGTGCCAGTATGGGCGCTCGTAGGCCACTTGCCGGCCGTGGACTACAATCCCGAGCAGCTCGCGCGCGCGTATGACCTGCCGCTGGAGGCGGTGGAAGCCGCGCTGGCCTACTACGAGGCGAACCGCGCGCTGATCGACGGGCGCCTGGCGGCCAACGCGGCGGAGCCGGCGTGCGCCGAGTGAGGCGTGGTCACGTTCTACCTCGATCGCAAACTCGCGGTCCGCGTTGCTGATGCGCTGCACCGCCGTGGTCACCAGGCAGTCCGCACGCCGCTGGCGCCCGCTAGTCCGGATTATGCGCACTTGCTGTTCGCCGCGCTGCGCGGTTGGATCCTCGTTACCCACAACGGCCGCGACTTCAAGCTGCTCCATGGTGCATGGCAAACCTGGCCCGTGGCACTGAACGTCGGCGGGTGGCCGCGCCATGCCGGCATCGTGGTCCCCCCGCAGCACTTACGCTGGACGGAGGAGCGCACCGCGGATGAGCTCGACGCTTTGGTTGCCAGCGGACGGCGGCTAGCGGACACGTTGTATGAGTGGCGGGCGAGCGCCGGCTGGACGCCGTGGATGCCGCCCTAGTCCCGTCGCTACTCGTCGCACCGGGCTCGCTGTTCATGGTAGCGGCGGGCCGGCCGTCAGGTCGGCGTGCTCGTGTCCCTAGTCCGCCGGCAGCGTGTCGCCCGGGGTCCAGGTGACGATGCCCAGGCGCATCGGCGCCCAGCGGAACGCCCAGCGGCCGTCGCGCTCCTGCAGCCGCTCGCGCAGCACCGCTTGCAGCCGCTGGTCTTTCGCGCTGCCGGGCTGCACCCACGTCTGCACCCGCGCGAAGGTGAGCGCCTGCTCGAAGCTGGCGTAGCTGGGCGGCGGCGTGTCGATGAGGCGCAGCGCGAACGGCCGCCGCCGCGCCAGCTGGAGCGCCAGGAACTCGGGCAGCGCCGGCAGCGGCGCGCGCGCCACGCCGTGCACCGCCGGCCACAGGGCGTCGGCCGCCCAGGTCGGGCGCTGCAGGAACAGGGCGGCCACGCACAGCCGCGTGGCGGCGGCCTCCATGGCGTCCAGGAACGGGCCGATGGCCTCGATGTCGTAGCCCACGTGCGTGATCAGCGCCACGTCGGCGCGCGGCGGGTCGGGCAGCGGCCAGCGCGCCTCGATCGGCCGCACGTTGGCGATGCCGTGCGCCGCCATGCTCTCGCGCAGCACCTCCAGCATGCGCGGCGAGGCGTCGAGGGCCAATACCTCGCGCACGCGCAACGCCAGCGGCAACGTGTAGCGCCCGCCGCCCGCGCCGATGTCCAGCCAGGTGTCCTCCGGGCGTGCCAGCGCGGCCAGCGCCTCGACTACCGGGTCGTCGGTGCGGCGCGGGTCGTGGCGGAAATGCTCGGCGAGCGGGGCGTAGTGGTCCGCGCGGGGCATCTCCTCGCGGTACTGCTCGACCTGCTCGCGGTTGGCGCGCACGCGCGCGGCCCAGGCGGCCAGCGCCGCGGCGAGCTCGGGGCGCAGGGGGTCCATCGGTCCTCCTCGAGCAGTCTTTCCAGCGGTCGGATCGACTCGCCTGTGAACCGCCGGGACGGGGCGCGCGCGGCCCGAAGCCGTCGCGCTGCTCAGGGGCGGTGCGACCGCGCGCGCTCCAGCTCCAGGATACGCCGCAGGATGGCCACGCTGCTGGCGTAGGTCGAGTCGATGCCCTCGAAGCTGAGGCTGCGGCCGCCCAGCGTGCGCGCCCGCGTGTACGGCGTGTCCGAGGCATAGTGGACCAAGCCGAAGTCGCACGGCAGGTGGCGGAAGTGGACGGCCTCGCCCGTGGGGTGGCGCGTCGGGTAGGTGGCCTCGTAGAGGGCCGAGAGGTACGGCCCCGCCTCCATCTCCACCACCGTGTACGCCTCGCGGTAGAAGAACTCCAGGTAGTCGCGGTTCTGCAGGAACGTGCCCCGCACGGTGACCGCCTTCTGGTTGTCGAGCACCGAGCCGCGCTCCAGGTACGGCGCCACGTGGCGGCTGCTGAAGGCGTTCTCGAACGAGTACAGGTTCTGCGAGTGCTCGTCGAACACCACATCGGCGATCAGCACGTCGCCGATGGCGCCGTTGAGCGTGGCCGCCTTGCCCAGCACGTACACGCCGCGCACGTCGTCCAGCGCCTCGAACACCACGCGCAGCAGGTAGTACGCGGCGAAGCCCAAGGGGTAGTCTACGTTGAGCACCACCGCCGGTGAGTCGGCGAGGGCGTCGGCGAGGTCGGCGAGGCGCGGGTCGAGGTCGGCCGGGCGCACGCGGCGCAGCTCGATGAGCTGGGCGCCGATGTCCAACCCGTGGTGCGGGTGCACGTGGTAGATGCCGCGCTCCTCCTCCTCGCGGCGCCGCGCCTCCTTCGCGGCCGCGTCGGGGTGCGCGCGGTGCCACAGCCGCGCGGCGTAGTACAGGATGTTTTCGGCGTTGGCCTGGCCGCGCGCGGCGAGCAGCGTGCGCGCCTCCGGCTCGTCGGTCGCGGCCTCCAGGAACGCCCACAGCTGGTCGGCGCGGCGGCGCGCGTAGCCGGACAGCAGGTTCACCACGCTGTGCAGGTTCGAGGAGATGAAGTACACGGGCCGCCCGGCCAGATCGTGGCTGGCCAGCGCCGCCTGCACGGGCTGCCACCAGCGGTCGAACAGCTTGGCGTAGCTGATGTGCCGGCCGCCCAGCAGCCCCACGCTCAGGTCCTTCTCCGCCGCGTAGATCGCGCGCAGCGTCGGCCAGCAGGCCGGCCCGAGCGCGGCGCACACCCGCGGCCAGTCGTCGGCGGGCAGCCGCAGCGCCGCGCCGAGCGCGTCGAGCGTGGTGGCATCGGGCGGCTCGGGGCGGGCAAGCACCTCGCGCGCCAGGCTGTTCGCGTGGGCCAGCGCGTGCAGCTTGTTCCATTCGAGCTGGTAGGCCACCAGCGTGGGGATCAGGTCGTCCACGTCCGAGGGGCTAGCGATGTGCGCGCACAGCGTGGCGCGGCCGTCGTAGCGCCACTGGCGCCGGCGCGCGGCCGCCTCGACCAGCTCCCAGTGGTCGATCGGCTCGCCGAGCGCGGCGGCGAACTGCTCCGGCAGCTGTCCCAGCAGGACGCGCTGCACTGCCCCCATGCAGCGCGGCAGGCGGTGCAGGGCGTAGATGAACGCACCCGCGTCGGGCAGCGGGTCGGCAGCGCCGGCGTGCAGGCTGGAGCCGATCGCCTGGTGCGCGGGCACGAAGGCGCGCAGCTTCACGTCGCCCGAGCTGCGCAGGATCGTGCTGTAGGTGCGCACGTACAGGTCGACGGCGTCCCGCTCGGCCGGCGGGACCCGGTCCGGCAGCGGGCCGGGCAGCTCGCGTCGCGCGCTGCTCATCTACTCTTCATCTCCGCCCGGCGGCGCCGGCAGGTACCGGCGCGCCCGTGTTGCCGCTATGTTACCGCTGCAGCCACCTGGCGCGCGGCGGGCCGGCGACTATAATGCCGGCGCGGAGCGTAGGGGACGGACAGGAGGTCGGACCCGATGTGCGAGCGTGGAGTGGACGGCCGCGCCCCGCGGGTCTCGCGGCGGCGGGTGCTCGGTGCGCTGGCGGGCGGGGCCGCGGGGGTGCTGCTGGCTAGCGGATGGCCACGCGCAGCGCGGGCGGAGATGACTAGCGAGACGCTCGGGCTCTCGCAGGGCGGGATCCCCGTCTCGGTATTCTGGGTCGGCAGCGGCGCGCGGGCGGTGGTCGTGCAGGGCGCGTTCCACGGCGGGCCGGAGATCAACACCTCCTACCTGACCTTCCGCCTGCGCGACTACTTCGCCGCCCACCCCGACCAGATCCCCGCGGGCCTGCGCCTCGGCTTCATCCCGGAGGCCAACCCGGATGGCATCGCGCTCGACAGCCGCCAGTACCTCAGCGGCGTGGACCCCAACCGCAACTGGGACACGCCCGACTGGCAGTCCGACGCCTACGACAGCAACGGCGTGCTGCGCCGCGGGCTGGGCGGGCCCTACCCGATGTCGGAGCCCGAGACGCGCTGGCTGGCCGACTGGCTGCTCGCCCTGCAGCCGGCGGTGGTCGTCCAGTACCACAGCCGCGGCGGCTTCGTGCTGGGCACGCGCGAGCTGGGCGAGCGGTACAGCGCCGCCAGCGGCTACTACCTGCCGCCCGCGCGCCCGCCCGGCCAGCAGGGCGGTGGGCTGCTGCCGTATCGCGCCACGGGCAGCCTGGGGCGCTGGCTCGGCCTGCAGGGCATCCCCTCGGTGTTCGTCGAGCTGAGCAACTACACCGATCCGGAGTTCGACCGCAACCTAGCCGGGCTGCAGGCGGTACTGACGGCCGTGGCGTAGGCCGGCGCGCTATGGGGAACGCCCCACGCCCGGTGCAAGCGGCGCCTGCGGGAGGGAGCGAGCGCATGATCGAGGGCGCGCCGGTGATCGATGTGCACCATCACTTCCTGCCCCGGGGCGTGTTCACCGCGCTCCGCGCGCAGGCCGGCGGCGCGCGCCGGCTGGTCAACGAGCAGATCAGTCTCACCCTCAGCGACGACCTCTACCAGGTCGACCGCCACCTGGCGGCGATGGACACGGCGGGGGTGGACGCCGCGATCTTGACCTACTCGGGCGTCAGCATCCTGGGCATGGGCATCTGCCAGCAGCTCAACGACGAGCTAGCGGCCGTACAAGCGGCGCACCCCGGGCGCCTCTACGGCGCGGTGCACGTGCCGCTCCAGGAACCGGCTGCCGCGCTGCGGGAGCTGGAGCGCGGGCTGCGCGCGCTGGGCCTGGTGGCCGTGGCCTTGCCTACCTCGGCCGGGCCCATCACGCTCGACGCCCCGTCGCTCACCCCGCTCTGGGAAGCGATCGCTGCCCTCGACGCCCCGATCATCCTCCATCCGGCGCTGCGGCCGGCGGGCGCGCCGACCGAGTACCACCTCGAGCGCTCCTGCGCGCGCCCGTTCGATACGACGCTGGCCGCGGTGCGGATCATGCACGCGGTGGTCCCGCGCTTCCCCACCCTGCGCTTCGTGCTGCCGCACCTGGGCGGCACGGCGATCTTTCTGAAAGGGCGCCTGCGCATGCTCTACGAGCCGGCCGGCGTGCCCATTCCGCCCGAGAAGCGGGGCCTGGCCAAGACCGTGCGCGAGCAGGCCGCTTTGGGGCTCGATGTCGCGTTCGAGACGGCGTGGCGCGCGTTCTACTTCGACACGGCCGGCACGGGCGGCTGGGCGCCCGCCGTGGCGATGGCGGTCGCCGAGGTGGGGCCCGAGCGGCTGCTGTTCGGCTCCGACTTCCCCCTCGAGTCGAGCTCCGGCGCGACGATGCGCGAGCTGGTGGAGATGGTGGCGCACCTCCCGCCGCCCCGGCCCGAGCTGCCGGAGGGCTGGCGCGCGGCCATCGCCAGCGGCACGGCGCGCGCGCTGTTCCCGGCGCTGCGCGGCTGAGGCGCCAGCGGGCCATGGCGCCGTCCGTCTTGTTCCTGGCGGGCGAGTACCCGCCGCGGCCGGGCGGGGTCGGCGACTACACGGCGCTGCTGGCTGCCGCGCTGGCCGCGCAGGGCGTGCGGGTCACCGTCCTCACCACGCGTGATCCCGCGGCCGCCCCAGCGCGCCCGGCCCCCACGACAGAGATCCCGCCGGTCCCCCGCGTGTGGCGGTGGGTCGCGCGCTGGGACTGGCGCTGCGCCCACCTGGTGCAGCGGGCGGCGCGTGCCGCCCGGGCGGAGGTCATCCACGTCCAATACCAACCCGCCGCCTTCGCGCTGGAGGGGGCGATCTGCTGGCTGCCCGGGTGGCTGCGGCGGCGCCTGCCGCGCGTGCGTACCGTGGCCACCTTCCACGACCTGCGCGTGCCGTACCTCTGGCCGAAGGCCGGACGCCTCCGCGCGGCCGCGCGCGATCGCCTGCTGCGGGGGGTCGACGCGGCGGTGTTCACCGAGCTGGCCGACTGGGCGGCGGCGCGCCGGGTGCGCCCGGCCGGCCGCTACTGGATCCCTATCGGCAGCAACCTGGCGCCCGCCCCGCCGCCCGGCTACGATCGCCGCGCCTGGCGCGCGCGCCTAGGCGCCGACGACGCGACGTTGCTGCTCGTGCACCTGGGGTTCTTGAATCGCTCTAAGGGGCTGGAGACGCTGTTCGCGGCGCTGCCCCGCCTCCAGGCCGAGGGCCGTCGGGTGCGCCTGGCGCTTGTAGGGGCCGAGGCTGGCGCCAGCGATGCGGCCAACGCGGCCTACGCGCGCGAGGTCGCGGCCCGCCTGCAGGCGCCAGAGCTGGCGGCCGCCGTGGTGCGCCTGCCGGTGCTGCCGCCCGCCGAGGTGTCGGCCTGCCTGCTGGCGGCGGACGTCGCGGTGTTCCCTTTCACCGACGGGGCGTCGCTGCGCCGCGGCAGCCTGCTGGCTGCACTGGCCCACGGCCTGCCCACCGTCACCACCTGGCCGCCCGACCGCGCCTCTTCCGTTGCGTCGACTGCCATCGAGCTCCGCGAGGGGGAGCAGGTCGTGCGCGTGCCGGCGGGCGACGCGGCCGCTCTGGCGGCGGCCATCGCGCGGGTAGCCGATGACGCGGCACTACGGCGGCGGCTAGCCGCCGGTGGGCTGGCGTTGGTGGCCGCGCTGAGCTGGCCGCGTATCGCTGCCGCGCACCGCCGGCTGTACAGCGCGCTGGGCGCCGCGGCGCGGGCCTGAGGACCGTTTACGCTCCCGGGCCGGCTCTCGTACAATTGCCCGTTGGTGTCAGACACGGGCTCCGCGGGCGGAGCGGTCCGCGGGGTGCCGTGGGGGTAAGCCAGGGGGAAGAAACACATGGGGCAGCGACCGATCGGAGCACTCGCGCTAGTGCTGGCGATCGCCACCGGCTGTACCGCCGGGGGGGCGGGGCTATCGGCCGACAGCGCGGTGCTGAGCGCGGCCATGGGGCGCGGTAGCGCCGGGGCGGTCGCGGCGCAGGCCAGTCCCACGGCCGAGCCGCAGTTCCCGCCACCTGCGCCGAACCAGACCCCGGGCCCGAACGTCGTCGCGCCGTCGCCGATGGATGAGGGCCGGCCGCCGCCCACGGTGCAGATGGCGCCCTCGCCGTCGCAGGTCGCGACCGGCACGGAGCAGCAGCTGATCCAGCCGGTCAACCCCACGATCGCGGGCAGCGCCGCCGGGTTGTTCGCCTACGTGGTGGACCGGGCCTCCAATGACGTCAGCGTGGTCGATCTGGCCGGCAACCAGGTGCTGAGCAAGATCCCTGTCGGGCGCGGGCCGACCGAGATCACCGCCGCCCCGGACGGCAGCCGGGTGTACGTCGCCAACCAGGAGGACGGCAGCATCTCGGTGATCGAGGTGGCGACCAACCAGATCGCGGCGACCTGGTCGGGCGTGCCGGGGGCGCGCGACGTCGCCGTGGCGCCCGATGGGAGCGCGCTGTACGTCACCCGCCCTGCGGCCGGCGAGGTGGTGATCCTCAACACCAGCGACGGGAGCGTGCGCGGGCGGATCGCCGCGGGTAGCGGCGTGGCGTTCATCGAGGCGAGCCGCGATGGGCGCCGCGCCTATGCTACGCGGCCCGAGGCGGGCGAGCTCGTGGTGATCGACCCGGCCGCGCAGCAGGTGGTCGCGCGGGTGGCCGTCGGCGAGCAGCCCGAGGGCCTGGCGGTCAGCCCCGACGGGAGCGCCGTGTATGTCGCCAACCGCGCGGGCAGCAGCGTGGCAGTGGTCCGCACCGCCGACAACACCGTGGCGAACACTATCCAGGTGCCACCCCAGCCGCTACGTGTGGTCGTCGGCGCGGATGGCAGCTTCGCCTACGTGTCGCACGGCGAGGGCAGCCGCATCAGCGTGATCGACCTCGGGCGGCAGGCGATCGCCGGCACACTGTTCCTGGACAACGACCCGCTCGGCTTGGCCCTGAGCCCGGATGGCACGCGCCTGTACGCCGCGCAGCGCGGGGCGAACAGTATCCAGGCGGTCGACGCGGCCACCAGCTTCGATCTCGGCACGGTCGCCGTGGGCAGCTCGCCGGACGCGTTAGTGGTCGTGGCGCGGCGCTAGCCCGCCGCCCGCGCCACGACTCAGGGCGCCGGGGCCGGTGTCTCTTCGAGCCGGCCCGTGACCAGGAACACGATGCGCTCGCAGATGTTCGTCACCCGGTCGGCCATCCGTTCCAGGTTGTGGGTGACCCAGATCAGGTAGGTAGCCCGGGTGATCGTCGAGGGATCCTCGATCATGTAGGTGAGCAGCTCGCGGTACACCTGCTCTTTGAGCGCGTCGATCTGGTCGTCCTCGCGAGCGATGGCCCGCGCGGCGCCAGCGTCGCGGGCCAGGAACGCCTCGAGGCTGCGCCGTAGCATGCTGCGCACTTGCTCTGCCATCCGCGGGATATCGATCAGCGGCTTCAGCAACGGCTGGTCGGCGAGCTGCTCGGCGATCTTGGCGATCCCCTCGGCGTAGTCGCCCATGCGCTCGAGCTCGATGGTGATGTGCAGGATGGCCAGGATGGTCCGGAGATCGCCGGCGGTGGGCTGCTGCGTGGCGATCAGGGTCACCACGCGCTCCTCGATCTCGTAGCGGCGGCGGTCGATGAGGACATCCTCGGCCACCACCTGGCGGGCCAGCTCCGCGTCGCGCGCCTTGAGCGCCGCGATGGCGCGGTCGATCGCCTGCTCCACCAGGCGGGCCAGGGCGAGCATCTGGTCCTGCAGCGCGCGGAGCGCTTCGTGGTAGGTGGCGCGCGGGTCCATGGCTGCCTCCCCTGCCCTCAGCCGAAGCGGCCGGTGATATAGTCCTCGCTCCGTTTGTCGCGCGGCTTGGTGAAGAACTGGCTGGTCGGGGCGAACTCGATCAGCTCGCCCACCCGCTCTTCCCCCGCCAGCATGAACGCGGTGTAGTCCGACACGCGCGACGCCTGCTGCATGTTGTGCGTCACGATCACGATCGTGTACTGGCTCTTCAGCTCGCTGATCAGGCCCTCGATGCGGTAGGTGGCGATGGGGTCCAGCGCCGAGCAGGGCTCGTCCATCAGGATCACGTCGGGCTCCAGCGCCAGCGCGCGGGCGATGCACAGCCGCTGCTGCTGGCCGCCCGACAGGGCCAGCCCGCTCTGGCGCAGCTTGTCCTTGACCTCGTCCCACAGCGCCGCGCGGCGCAGCGAGCGCTCCACCAGCTCGTCCAGGTTGCCGCGGTAGCCGTTGATGCGCGGCCCCCACGCCACGTTGTCGTAGATCGATTTCGGGAACGGGTTCGGTTTCTGGAACACCATGCCGATGCGGCGGCGGACCTCGACGGGGTCGGTGTCGGGCGCGTAGATATTGGCCCCCTCGAAGTACACCTCGCCGCGGATGCGCACGTCGGGGACCAACTCGTTCAGGCGGTTCAGGCAGCGCAGGAGGCTGCTCTTCCCGCAGCCCGAGGGGCCGATCAGCGCCGTCACCTGGCGGGCTGGAATCTGCAGGGTGATGTCGCGCAGCGCCTGGAAGCTGCCATACCATAAGCTCAGGGCGCGGATGTCGAACGCCACTTCGGCGGCCGGGAACAGGGCGCTGGCCGCGGCGGCGGATGGCGACGGCGAGCTCACCATCGGAGGCTTCTCCGGGCGCGATCGCGCAAGACGATCGCCGTGGCGTTGAGGCTGAGCAAGACGACCAGCAACACGAGAATGGCCGCGGCTGCGTTGGCGTGGAATGCCGGCTGCGGCCGCGAGACCCAGTTGAAGATCTGGATGGGCAGCACCGTGAAGGGGTCCAGCGGGCTCGTCGGCAGGAAGGCGATGAACGCCACCGCCCCCACCACGATCAGCGGCGCGGTCTCGCCGATCGCCCGCGACAGGGCCAGGATGATGCCAGTGAAGATGCCCGGCAGCGCGGCCGGCACCACCACGCCCCACACCACCTGCGAGCGGGTGGCGCCCAGCGCGTAGGCCGCCTCGCGCTGCGAGCGCGGGACGGCCCGCAGCGCCTCGCGGGTGTTGAGGATGATGATCGGCAAGACCAACAGGGCCATGGTCAGCGCGCCGGCCAGCAGGCTGCGCTGCAGGTTCAGCGCGCGCACGAACAGGCCGAGCCCCAGCAGGCCGTAGATGATCGAGGGGACCCCCGCCAGGTTGGCGATGTTCACCTCGATCACCCGTGTCAGCCAGCTGCGCCGGGCGTACTCCTCCAGCCACACCGCCGCGGCGATGCCCGTGGGCAGGGCGAGGGCGGCGGTGAGCACGATCAAGGCCACTGACCCCACCAGCGCCGGCGCGATGCCCGCGCGGGCGGCGAGCCGGGAGGGGTAGTTGGTCAGGAAGCTCCACGACAGCCGTGGCAGGCCGTCGTGCAGCACATCGAGCAGCAGCAGGGCCAGTACCACGATGGCTACCACTGTCGACGCCAGCGCCAGCCACTCGAACAGCCGCCCGCGAAGGCGCCGGCGCATCAGGTGGGGGGCGGAGTAGCTCGCGGCCGGTGGGCTCACTGGTACTCCTCCCGGAAGCGGTCGAGCACCCACTGGCTCACGATGTTCAGCGCCAAGGTCAGCATGAACAGGGTGGTGCCCACCGCGAAGATGGTGCGGTACTCCAGCGTGCCCTGGGGGGTGTCGCCCTGGCTGACCTGCACGATGTAGGCGGTCATCGTCTCGATCGGTACCAGCGGGTTCAGCGTCAGCGTAGGGCTGAGCCCCGCGGCGATGGCCACGATCATCGTCTCGCCGATGGCGCGGGATACGGCCAGGATGAACGCCGCCACGATGCCGGACAGCGCGGCTGGGACCACGATCTGGGTGGCCACCTCGAAGCGAGTGGCGCCGAGCGCGTAGGCCCCCTCACGCAGCGCGCGGGGCACGGCGGCCATGGCGTCCTCGCTCATCGACGACACCAGCGGCAGGATCATGATGCCCATCACGATCCCCGCCGACAGCGCGTTGAACACCGCCAGGCCGGGGATGAGCGCCTGCAGCAGCGGGGTGACGAACAGCAGCGCGAAGTAGCCGTACACCACCGTCGGGATCCCCGCCAGAATCTCCAGCACGGGCTTCAGCACCCGCCGCACGCCCGGCCGCGCGTACTCGGACAGATAGATCGCCGACAGCAGCCCCAGTGGCAGCGCGACCAGCATGGCGATGGCCGTGGTGAGCAGCGTGCCGGACAGCAGCACCACGATACCGAAGTGCTTCTCCAAAAACAGCGGGGTCCACTGCGTGTCGGTCAGGAACTGGCCGAGCGGCACCAGGCGGAAGAACGCGAGCGTCTCGGCCGCCAGCACCGCGACGATGCCGACGGTGGTGAAGATCGAGACCAGGGCCGCCACCAGCAGCGGCAGCTCGCAGGCCCACTCGCGCAGCGTGCGCCGCAGCGGCCGGCGCAGGTCGCGCGCCCGCAGCCGGCGCGGCGCGGCCACCTCGGGACGCGGCAGCGTGATCACCGAAGCACCTCTCGGTCGGCGGCGCGCGGGCGCCCGCGGGCGGCAGCGCTCATGAGCCCGATGGCAGGCTCGGCGCGCGGCCGAACAGATCGTCGAGCGTCACGCCCTCGATCGCCCGCCCGAGGAACACGGTGCCCACCTCGCGCCGCTCCAAGCGTTGCAGCGCGGCCTCATACGCCCAGGCGGGCAGCGGCACGTAGCCCGTCTGCGCGATCAGCTCGCTGTTCACCGGCGCCAGGTAGAAGCGCAGGAACTCGCGCACCTCCGGCCGCTCCAGCGCCGCGACCTTGACGTAGATGAAGATCGGCCGGGCCAGCGGCTGGTAGCGGCCGCTCATGATCGTCTCGGGCGAGGGAGCCACGCAGCCCTCGCCCTGCCCGGCATCGATGGGCACCGCGCGCAACCGGCTCTGGTTCTCCACGTAGTAGGCGTAGCCGAAGTAGCCCAGGGCGTAGGGATCGTTGGCGATCCCCTGCACCAGCACGT
>Ga0209061_1004551_pt1 | contig 13181 bp, 16 predicted proteins | sample Coa_R1_10_FD_187157 | JGI IMG/M metagenome (GOLD analysis project Ga0209061, IMG submission 187157) | Surface soil microbial communities from Centralia Pennsylvania, which are recovering from an underground coalmine fire - Coalmine... | ecosystem: Environmental > Terrestrial > Soil >...
TGCGTGCGCAACCACGCCTCCAGCTGCTTGCGGTCTGCCGCCTTCACTTCCACTCCACCTGCTCTTACGCTCATGCTGCATAGACGAACAAGACCTGTATTTAATTCAGAGACGGGACACTAGCGCTCACAAGATGTCTCCCCGATACATGAATTCTTCAATATCACCCAAAAAGAGGTAGTTCTTAGCGTGGATTACCCTGCCGGGGATCAGGAGAATGACGGGACCGATGAGACCGGCGTGGTCGTCATCCCACAGCGCCTGCATGAGCGCGCGAGGCGTCGTCACCGGATGCAGCGCCGCGAGCCGCTCCAGGACCGCGACCGGCCGACCCGGTTGGGCCTTTCGTAGAGCCTCACGGACCGCCCGCGCGATCGCTTGCAGCCATACTCGAGCCAATTCGGCGGTCGCATCTGAGCCAGGCATCGGGTTGTTCATCAGTTCGACAACAGTATCGGTCCCAATTTCCTGTAATGCCTTCGACGTAATCTCGGCAACGTCGAGACTCTGCAGAGCAAAGTCAGGCCGTAATGCCTGCGTGCGATCACGCCACCGCGTCAACACCGCAACCTCTGCTTCCGGCTCGTAAATGACAGCGAGGAAAGGCGCTCCCGTTTTACTACCGATATGGTCATAACGATGGCGAACGATCTCAATCGCCTCGTCAATCTTCCACTGCCAATCGACCGAGCTGGTCATGGAGCTATGCGCCGCCCTCCAGCAGTTCCAATATGACCGTGCGCCCGGCTTTCTCGAATCGGAGTGCTCCGCGCTTCGCCAGCGCACCTAACACACTGGTCACGTCATGCGGCATCAACAGGAACAGCCGCCAGTCGGAGGCCTCGATTAGCGTGTTTCCCCGAAACCCTTCCTCGTACAGGAGGCGACAGAGGTGAAGCGCGGCGGCTTGCTCCAAGTGCGGCTGCTGAATTGTCTTACGTTGGATACCCCTCAGCAGACCGAAATCGCGAAGCGCGGAAAGCATATTGCCTGCAATCTTCTTCCGTGTGCTTTCCCGAAACCTGGCCGCCGCTTCCCCGTACGCTTCAAGGGCAAACCGCCAGACTTCGTCACGACGCACCGTGCGGACACCGGCCTGCCAATTCTGAAAGAGATATTGGGTGACAAAGTCAAATGTCAGCCGATCCCTCCGCGCGTAATGGAGATAAGCCAGTTCCTTGAATCGTTCGTTTGGCTTTGAGGAATCGAGGGCCGCCCTCTGAAGATCCTCCAAAACCCATCTTGGCGGCTGCCACAGAAAATACCTCCAGTTTACCGCGTCCCAAATTCGTGCGCGCGTATTTCGAGCAGGGTTTTTGAGAACGGTCCTTGCCCGTAGGCACGCTTCTTTAGCCCCCGCCAGAGACATCCCCTGTCCCAATAAGCGAAAGATCGCGTGACTCTCGACGATGAGCGCGCCCTTTGAGCTCGTTCGGGCGCTCGGTGGGCCAACGTCGCGCTCTGCAAGGATCGCCCGCGAGTCCTCGTTCGCCCGGAAGCCTTTAAACGCAGCGCCTCTAGTGATCGCATCGTCCTTTGCCGCTAGTGTTGGCATTTTGTGACATCAGCCTCTCAAAGGTCGCGTTCAGGCTCCTTGCCGAGTTCAGCACGAAGCCGGTCGGCCACAAACATCTTCAGCAGGGACTGGTAGGGAACGTCGCGCTTGTTGGCCAGCTGCTTCAACCGAGCAAGCATGGGCTTGGGCAGCCGGAGCGAGATTGTTTGCGACGACGGCTTGAGGTTCGGCAGGGTGGCGCGCCTGGCCTTACGCCAGTCGATGAAGTCGGTCGAATCGTGACTGGCCCAGAACTCGCGTTCCGCATCCTCGTTCTTGAATCGCGGTATCGGCTTTTTCATAATTCTTTGTAAACCTTCCGCTCCTTTCGGCTCATGTCGCGAGCCGAAATCACGCGAATTCGCCGCGCCCGGGGAGTGAACACCACGAAAAGCCGCCGGCCGGCATCGGTCTGGCCAAGCGCGTAAAAGCGGTGTTCATTCTCCCAATGCTTTTCATCTTCACCGGCGATTAGCGGGCGGTTAAAAAAGAGTTCCTCGCACTCTGTTGGCGATACGCTGTGGCGCTCCCAGATTTTAGTCGAGTTGCCGGAGTCCCATTGGAAGCCCTCGCACTCGCCCAGTCTCTCCTCCCAGCCCATTCAAAAGCCTAGTGTATATTATGCGAACATACGCTGGAAGAGCCACCAAATCGGTTTGTTAACAGACGCCGCACCGCTCCACCTCGCCGTTGCGCGGCTGCGCTCAAGGCCGCCGCGCCATCCCTGAGCGGGACCGCTGGCGCTTGTCACGGCGCCCTTGAATTGCTCCGCCGCGCTCATTGGTAGCTCCGCTGCGCTCCGCGTCGGGTCCTTTCCACCCTCCCACTCTCAATCAGGTGTGAAGAGCGGGAGGGCGGAAAAAAGGTTCGGGTTTTTACGAACCAAGCCGTGCCCTGCCGCTTGCGCGGAAGCGGGCGCCGGAGAAGGAGCGGAGCGACCATGAACACCTACGAAATCGTAACCGAGCGGATCGTCAAGCTGCTGGAGCAGGGCGTGATTCCCTGGCGCCGGCCGTGGAGCGCAGGCGGAGCGCCGCGCAACCTCGTTTCGAAGAAAGTCTACAGGGGCGTCAATTTCTTCCTGCTGTCGGCGACCAAATACGTCTCGCCCTACTGGCTGACGCTCCGGCAGGCCAACGAACTGGGCGGATCGGTGCGCAAGGGCGAGCACGGCGAGATCGTCGTGTTCTGGAAGGTCGAGAACGGCAAGGAGAGGGAAGACGAGAGCGAATCCGACGCCGAGAGCATCGACGAAAGCGGCAAATCCCTGCGCCGTTTCGTCCTGAGATTCTACCGGGTGTATAACCTCGAACAGTGCGAATTGCCGCAGGCGGTGCTCGACAAGCTGCCGAAGATCGAGACCTATCAGCACGGCCCGATCGAAGCCGCCGAGCGGATCATCGCCAACATGCCGAATCCGCCGGCGATCGAGTACGGCGGGACCAAGGCGTTTTACAGCCCGAGCGCCGACCGCATCACGCTGCCGCCGAGGGAACTGTTCAGCAGCGCCGAAGAATTTTACGCAACCCTGAACCACGAAGCAGCCCACAGCACAGGCCATCCCAAGCGACTCAACCGCGATTCCATCGCGGAAGCCGCGCCGTTCGGTTCGCCGACCTACGCGGCGGAAGAGCTGATAGCGGAGCTTTCAGCCGCCTATCTGTGCGCGGAGGCCGGTATCTCGCCGGCGGTGATCGAGAACGAGGCCGCCTATCTTCAGGGGTGGCTTGGGAAATTGAAGAGCGATCGGCGGCTGATCGTGATCGCCGCCGCCAAGGCGCAAAAGGCCGCCGATTACATCCTCGGCCGCCCCTGCACTACCGAATAAATCCGCGCGGCGGCCGAACCGTGGTTCGGCTGCCGCACAAGTCCAGACAACAACCTAAAGTTCCGAATTACCTGCGATCACCACTTTGGGAAGCTTTTTCCAGGTCGGCATAATTTCGCTAGCGATCCACGTTGCAAACACGGTCTCCTCTTCAGCCCGATAGTAACGAATCAGGCATCTAGCTGCGTCCACGGCGAAAGTGATGGCGAAATCGATAGTTGAGTTTAGTTCGGTAGGGTCCCGAAGGGGCCTTGCTGCGGGGCCCGAACTTTGATGCGTCAGTATCCTATCTATGGCATCGACGGAGTGCGTGCGCTCCGACCACTCCGTATACAGCAGTGCATACGATGCGCTACTGGCCTGCCCCCCGATTTACCCGCAGTTATAGGTAGAGTCGGTTGAAGTAATGCCCCTGGCTGACCCGCCCCGCGGAACTAGGACGATCGGAAGTAGAGATTTCGGCTCGGTGCGATCGGTTAAGGCCGGTATGACCGGCTGTTTTGAGTATCAAGTACCTCAAGAGAGAACCTCCAGCAAAACGCTCGATCCGTCTGTCGGCGCATGATCGATTACCAGCTTTTCGGGCCCACCCTTCACATCTGATGAGGGTGGGCCGGAAAGCTGTTTAGGTTCTGGATTCGAAGCCGGAGCGCACTGCGCCGCACCGGCCGCCGCTTGGTTCGGCGGCCCAGCGGTGCGCGCGAGGGTTGAGCTCCGCCAGTGCTGAACGAACTGGCGCGGAGCATAGTCGTCCAGCGCGCTGTGCGGCCGTACCCGGTTGTAGTCATCCCGCCACAGCTCGAGCTTCTCGCGGACGTCGGCCAAGCTGAAGAAGACGTGCACGTTCAGGCACTCGTCACGCAGCCGTCCATTGAATGATTCGATGTAGCCGTTCTCCACCGGCCGGCCGGGACGGATGAAGTCGAGTTGCACCCTGTATTGATACGCCCACGCGTCCATCGCCTTGCTTGCGAACTCGGTGCCGTTATCGACCGTGATCGACTCCGGGGCTTCGCGTTCGGCGATTACCTGGGACAGCGCCAACGCCACCTTCTGCCCGGTGAGCGAACTGTCGGCCAGGAGCAGCAGGCATTCGCGGGTGAACTGGTCGACCACCGTCAGGACCCGGAACCAGCGCCCGTCGTACAGCCGCTCGCTGACAAAGTCCATCGCCCAACGCTGATCAGGTCGCGCGGCCCTGAGCAGCGATGTGCGTTGCCGCCGCGCGATCTTGCGCCGCACTCTGGTTCGCACCGTCAGTCCGTCTTCCCGATACAAGCGATAGATCCGTTTCGCGTTCACCGCCCAGCCTTCTCGTCTCAGCATCACCGTCAGCCTTCGATACCCGAATCGCACCCGGCTCGCCGCCAGTTCCCGCAGCCGCATCCTCAGCGCAGTCTGCGGATCCCGCCGGCATCGATAACGCAGCGTTGCCAGTTGGATGGGCAACAGCCTCGCCACCCTGCGCTCGCTCACCTCGAAGGCGGCTTGCGCCCAGCGCCCCAACTCGCGCCGGTGGCGAGGCTTTACAGCTTTTTTCGGACGATCTCCTGCAGCATGTGCCGGTCCAGTGACAGATCGGCGACCAGGCGCTTGAGCTTGCCGTTCTCCTCGCGCAGTTGTCTGAGCTCGCGCAGCTCGCTCAGACCGAGACCCGCGTAGCGCTTCTTCCAGATGTAATAGGTAGCTTCGCTGATCCCGTACTCGCGGCAGATGTCGCTGACCTTCGTCCCGCTTTCCGCCTGCCGCAGTGCCCGCAGTATCTGCTCCTCGGTGTGACCCCGCCTCGCCATCCGCGTCGCCCTCCTTGCTCAGAGGACCACACCGAACCGCCCTTTCTCAACTTATCGCTGTCATAGTTTTCGGGTTTTGGGTCACTACGTCTCAAACAATGGGCGAGGTCTCGGAGGCTTCTGGGTCCACCAAAGAGAGTGTACCAGTGAGGGTTTCGTCTCAGAGTTCTTTTCGTTCTGCGGTACTCCTCTGCAATCGCGTGCAACTCCGGCGTAGATAGCAGGTCGTCAATCTCCTTTAGGCGACTTCTCAAGTGTGGGATCGAGATTGGTCTATGGTCTTTTGAATACGGATCATTGGAGATGTATTCCAAGAATCTCTTTCCCTCCGGCGTATTCGGATCTTGTGCCAAATAGAAACTGCGGCGCCGGCGTTCTACTTGATATAGATAGCAGAGTGCGCGTTGCTTGGTTCGGGTCTGATCGTGAGTGACGTATTCCAGGGTTAATAGGGCTTCGAACATCGCCCGAAGTTGTAAGGCCGCAGGGGCCGGTACACATTCTGCGACTTGGGCGGTTACCGAGTCGAGCATCTCCAAAAGATGGCGATAAACAAGGAGGATGACGAGGTTCTCGTCCCCGCCTTCGGGCCTGACGGAGCACCGTGCGAACAGTGCCAAACCGTAATGTAGGACCTCTTTCAGTAGCGGATGAGCGAGATCGAGGAGCGGCCTTACTTGAGCTTTCGAAAGCTCAGGATCGTAGATTGTGATGAGTGGTTGCGTTGGCATCGTTTGGTTATGGCGTGAGGAGCACTTGTGGCCCGCGTCTTTGGCTGTTTTGCAAAAAACAATCCGGGCTGCAGGCGAGGCGGTTGGTTTGCGAGGCTGCCCGCCTGTTCCGCCCCGCCTAATGTAATGCTACATAGCTTAAAAGCTGATGAAAACACTGGGACAGTTCATCGCGGACCGGCGCAAGGAGCTTGGCCTGAGCGGGCGCGAGGTGGTGGCGCGGATCAAGAAGCCGGACGGCAAGCCGATCTCGATCCCGTACCTGGTCGATCTGGAGCACGACCGGCGCAAACCGTCCGACGAGGTGCTGGAGCAGCTGGCCAGGGCGCTGCAGGTCGACTCCGACATCCTCTACTTCCTCGCCGGCCGCATGCCGCCGGACCTGCACACCCGCGCGCTCAAGGAGGACGAGCTGGCGGCGGCGTTCAAGGCTTTTCGCCGGGAAGTGAAGCGGGAGAAGAAGCCATGAAGATGATCCCCGACAAAACCGGACGCTTTCCCGCGCGCCCGCACTGGGAGATTGAGGAGCTGGAGCGCAAGTGCGAGGAGGCGATCACGGCCTTCCTTGAGCATCGCTACGGGTTTGTGCGGATTCCGGTTCCGACCGAGGCGCTGACCGAGCTGATCGAGCGCGACGGCGACATCCTCGATATCCGGCCCAACCTCTCCGACGACAAGTACGAGGTGTTCGGCTATACCCGGTTTGAGCGCGGCAAGAAGCCGGTGGTGACCATCGCGCGCGATTTGTGGGAGCGGCGCTACCGCAACAACCGCCTGCGGATGACGCTCGGCCACGAGTACGGCCACGTGCTTCTGCACACGTGGCTGTACGACAAGTACGGCGTCGCGGCGGAGCCGCAACTCTGCTATTGGCAAAGCCTGCTGCCGACCGAGGGCGTGGTGGACTGGATGGAGTGGCAGGCGGGCTATGCGGGCGGCGCGCTGTTGATGCCGGAGAGCTTCGTGCGGCGGGCGGCGGCGGCGTTCTTTAGGGATCGCAAGGAAACCGCGCCGGCGAAGAAGGATTCAGCGACCGCTGCCGCGTTGGCGGAGCGCATCGCGCTCGCCTTCGACGTATCGTTGGAGGCCGCCAGGGTGCGGCTGGCGAAGCTCGCCTACCTGAACGGCTAGATTCCCGGCAGCAATGAATTTTTCGTTAACCCCCATCCGGGGGCTTGACATCGCCCGTCCAAATAACTAGCTACTTGGCTAACAGGTCATTTAGCTACCATCATCGACGGCGATGGAAGCGCGGGACTATATCGAGGTTGCCTTCGGGCTGCTGGGCGAGCCGGCGGCCCGGCTAATCACGCAGGCGGGAATTCAGGAGCTCTCCTGCAACTACGAGGCGCGGGAGAGCCGCTGCGTCCTGTTCGTGGATACCGGCGCCGGCGCGATGCACAGAGCCGGCATTGAACTGGATGCGCGCAGGGTGGAAGCGGCGATTCGGATGCTCGCGGCGGCCAGCGGCAAGGCGATCGAGCGCGAGGCTCCCTTCCTCAATCTGGTCCTGCCCAACGGCGCGCGGTTTTCGGCCTGCCTCCCGCCGGCTTCGGACGGACCCACGTTTTCGATCCGGCTGCACTGGCGGGCGGTAAGGCCGCTCGAGGACTTCGTCGAAGCTCCGTGGCAAGTGGCGGTCATCGACGAGGCCATCCGGCGGCGCGACAACATCGTCGCGGTGGGCGGGACCAGCGCCGGCAAGACTACGCTGCTCAACGCGCTGATCGCGCGACTGGTCGAACTCTACCCCGACGAGCGGCTCGGGATCATCGAGGACGAGCTGGAGCTGCAGGTAGAGGCCAGCAACGTCGTCCGCCGGATTGCGCGCGGCGCGGCCGACCTGCGCCGGCACGTGCGCGAGATGCTGCGCATGCGCCCCGATCGGATCGTCGTCGGCGAGGTGCGCGGCCATGAGGCGCTGGATCTGCTCAAGGCCTGGAACACCGGCCACTCGGGCGGCTTCGCCACCACCCACGCCAACAGCGCTCAGGCGGCGTTGCTGCGACTTGAAAGCCTCATGGAGGAAGCGGGCGTTCCGCCGAATCCGCGGCTTATCGCCGAGAGCGTCAATCTGCTGATTTTCATCTCCCGCCGTCCGGAGGGCGCGCGCAGGATTGCGGAGATCGCGCGGGCGGAGGGCAGCGCCCCGGACGGCGGCTATCGAATACGGCGAATCGCCGAAGGAGAGAGTTATGCCTGAGCCGAGTCTGCTGCGTTTATTGGCGTTGCTCGCGCTCAGCGTGCTCGTGTTCGCCGCCTGGGTAATCGCGGATCTCGGCGACGGACCTTCGGCGTTCGCGATTCTCATCACCGCTGCCATTTCTTTGCTGTTCGTCATCCATCGGCTGCTGCCGCTGGCGCCGGGTTTTTAGGAGGAGGTTTGAGTCATGCGCAAAACCATCGTTGTCGCTTCGATTCTATTGCTGAAGGCCGCTCCGGCATTCGCGTACACGCCGACGGGACTGCCGTGGGACGGCCCGCTGACCATGCTGATCAACGGCATGCAGGGCGGGCTCGCCCACGCGATGCTGGCGGTCGGCATCATCGTCGCCGGCATCGGCTGGACCTTCTGGCAGGAGTTCGGCCCGGCGGCCAAGGCGCTGGTCGGAGTGATCGCGGGCGGATCGCTGGCGGCGATGGCGCTGGAGATCATGACCTATCTGGGTCTGGCGGCGGTGATTCGCTGATGCGCGCCCCGATCCATCAATCGATGACGAAAGCGCCGCTTCTGGGCGGCGGCCATCCGCGCCTGACTGTCATCAACGCGGTGCTGGCGCTGGCGATTCTTTCCACCGGCCTGCACTGGTGGACGCTCATGCTCGCTATCGGCGTTGGACTCGGCGTGCAATGGGCGCTGCGCGCGGCGGCCAAGCGCCATCCGGAATGGCCGATCATTTATCTCCGCCATCTGCGCGAGCCGTCGATCCGGCCCGCCCACGGACGGGCGTGGGGCGTTCCCGAGAAGCCGAAGCCGACGGTTCCGTCGTTGCCGAGGTGGACGCCATGAGCCTCTGGAGAAAGCAGATCGATCATTCGCTCTCCGACCTGGTGCAGGCGAGCGCGTTCACCGACGAGGGCGAGGCGTTCCTCAAGCCGGGCGGGCTGATGGTGGCCTGGGAGATTCGCCACGACGATTTCGAGTCGTTGTCGGCGGAGGAGGTGGACGCGATCTGCGAGCGCTTCGAGGTGGCGCTGGGGCAGCTCGGCGACATGGACCTGCTGCATGTCGTGCATCACCGCCTGCCGGCGCCGAACTACCCGCAGCGCGAGTTTCCGACTAAAGCGGCGGCGCTGGTGGACGCCGAACGGCGCGCGGCGTTCGAGGCGGAACGCTACTGGGTGACCAGAAGCCGGATTTACCTGAGCCGCTACTTTCCGTCCGAGGCCAGGGCGCGGCTGTCGTCGGCGTTCTTCGCGGGAGCGGGAACTTCCGGCGGCCCGGCGAGCTGGCGCTACCAGATCGAACGCTTCCGCGAGCGGGCGCAGGCCTTCGGCGACGCGCTTTCGGGCGCGGCCAAAGTCCGAAGGCTCGACTCCGCCGAGCTGTTCCACGACCTCCATCTCTGCCTCACCGGGCTGGAGCATCCGATCGCCCTGCCGGCGGTTCCGCTTCACCTCGACGAGGCGCTCGCCGATCAGCACTTCTTCGGCGGGCTCTATCCGCGCGTCGGGCAGCTCCATATCCGCCCGGTTGCGATCAACGGCTATCCGGCCGCGACCATCCCGCAACTGTTGTGGTTCATGCTCCATGAGCGCGGGCGGATGCGTTTCACGCTGCGCTGGATTCCGCTCGACGCGGTGACCAGCCAGCGCCACGGCAACCAGGTGCGCGGCCAGTGGGCGCGGCGCCGCCAGGGGCTGCTCCAGATCATCCTTGCGGCGATGAACGCGCCGCGCACGCGCGCCAACCGCCACGCCGACGCGATGGTCGCCGACGCCGAGGAGGTCATCGCTCACGCCGCCGGCGGGGCGCCCTTCGGCTTCCTGAGCGTGTGGGCGCTGATCTTCGACGAAGAGGCCGGTCGCGCGGACTTAAGAGCGCGCGAATTGGTCAGACGATTGCAGAACGCCGGCGTCGGCGCGCGGGTCGAGGATGTCAACGCGGTCGAAGCGTTCAAGGGCGCGCAGCCGGGCGACGGCTGGTCGGACGTGACGCGGCCCTTGGTGAGCGGCGTCAACTTCGCCCATCTGGCGCTGGCGAGCGAGCCGTGGCCGGGCGCGCCGACGATCGATTCGCCGCACTTTGCGCCCGAGACGCCGGCGCCGCTGGTCTGCTGTTCGGCGGGCCATGCGCCCTTCTGGCTGCCGCCGCATGCGGGCGGCGGCGTGCTGCACATGCTGATCATCGGCCCGACGGGAGCGGGCAAGTCGGTGCTGCTCGCCTTGATGGCGATGGCGTGGACCGGGCTTGCGGGAGCGCGCGTCAGATGGATCGACCTCGACTATTCGTCGTTCGTCGCCGCGCACGCGCTCGAAGCCGACTACCGTGATCTCGGCGACGAGAGAACGCCCGCGCTCTGTCCGCTGGAGCACGCGGGAACTCCGGACGAGGACGAATTCCTGCTGGCCTTCTTCACGCGGCTGTTCGCGCGCTGGCAAACGGCGCTTTCAGCGGAACAACAGGAAGAACTCGCCCACGCGATCGAACTGGGCGCGAACCAGGGATTGCGCCGCATCCGCCATCTGGCGGGGCTGATTCAGGACCTCGCGCTCCGGCGCATCCTCAACCAGTACAGCGAGGCCGGTCCGTGGGGCCATCTCTTCGACGGCGAGCCGCAACGCGATCGCGACTCTCTGGTGCGCGTCTACGAGACGCGCGGCCTGATCGCGCTGGGCGAACGCGCCGCCGCGCCGGCGCTGGAATGGCTGCTGCACGAGATCGAGCGCGAATGCGCGGGCGCGCCGACGCTCATCTTTGTCGACGAGGCGTGGCGGATGCTGAGCGACCCGGTTTCGGCCGACTGGTTCTACGCGGCGCTCAGGACGCTGCGCAAGCGCAACGCCGGCATCGTGATGGCGACCCAGAGCGTGACCGAGATCGCGGCTTCGCCCTACTGCAATCTGCTGCTGGAGAGCTGTCCCGCGAAGATCTTCCTGCCCAATCCCGAGGCGCGCGGCGAGCATGTGCGCGACTCCTATCAGAAGCTGGGCTTGACGCGCCGGCAGATCGAGATAATCGCGAGGGCCACGCCGCGCTCGCAGTACTACTACGCTTCGCCGCTCGGCAGCCGCCTGTTCAACCTCGACTTGGGGCCGATCGCGCTCGCGCTCTGCGGCGCGACCGGCCATCCCGACTTGCGCCGCGCGCGAGAGCTGCTCGCTCAGGGCGGGAATTTCCTCGACGCGTGGTTGACCGAACGCGGCGTCGGCGACTTGGCGGCGCGGCTCATACCCGAGCCTCCAACTCAAAGCGAGTTTCCGATGTTCCTCGATGGAACCAGCGCGGAGGCGAGACACGTATGAACATCCACTTTATCCCGCCCAGCGGGCGGCGCGGTATCGCCGGCGTTTTGCTGTTCGCCAGCGTCATCTTTATACGAACGCCGCGGGCACTGGCGCAGTTCGGCGGCTCGTGCGGCTGTCCGGTGATCGTCAGCGATCCGCAGATGTACGGCCGCCAGGGCGAGCAGCTCGCGCAGGAGGCCCGCATCGCCGACCTCGCCGCGCAGAACACTACGACCGGCGATTCGGGCCTCTGGCAATCGCAGCTGGGCTTCCTCAACAGCCTGGCCGGCGCGATGAGCGAAGCGGGCGGGCTCTGCTACGCCGCGCCCAACGCCGCGCAGCAGTTCAAGGCGGACTTTCCGGGCGCGGCGGCGCCGCCGGTCAACGCCGCGCAACAGATGCGGCAGCTTGCGGCGGTAACGCTCGGCACGCTGGGCGGGGCGCTCGCTGTGGCGCAGCAGCAGGCGGCGCACTTCCGCTACGAGGACCAGCAGCTGGCCGCGCTCGAATCCCGTAACGCATCAGTAAGCGGACGCCTGCAGGCGGCGCAGCTGACCAACGAAATCCTGCTCGCGCAGACGCAGCAGCTGCAGCTGATCCGCCAACTGCTGATCACGCTGATCAACGCCGAGGCGGTCGAACGCGGCGCGCGGCTCAGCACCGACGCGCAGGGCGTCGCCCAGGCGAGCCAGTTCCTTAACGCGGGAGGAGCCGAGCCATGAGAAAGACCATCGCAATCGCGCTGGCGGCGTTGGCCTTCGCCGCCTGCAAACCGCGCGCCGGCGCCGGGCCGGCGATAAACCGGAACGCCATCAAGGCGCTGGGCAGCGCCGTGCCCGAGCCGGAGTTCGATCGCGGCTACTGGTTGAAGCAGCACGACGCCAATACGCCCGAGTGGCGCGAGGCGAAGCGGCTGTGCGGAGAGACCGTGCTCGCCAACTATCCGAACTGCATCCCGGTCAACGACTTCGTGGAAGCGGATCGGAAGAAGAAAGCCAAGGAAGGGAACGAAGCCGCCGCCAAGATCGAGGCGATGGGTCGCCGCGGCTACGGCTATGACTATCGCCGCAGGGTGTGGCTGCTCGATCGGGAAATGTTAGGGGCTGGCTGCAGTTCCGTTCCCGCATATCCAAATAATCCTCGCAGAATTGGCTTCTACACTTGGCAGTGCCCTTCGGGGGTGACGATCCCAAAGGGCATTCCCGATCCCGCTTTCAGCAAGGAGGAAGAAGATGCCACCGACTGAATTTGGCGTCTTTCAGGACGTTCTCACGCAGTTCCAGACCGTTACGGCGACCTGGCTGGGCGGCCTCTACCAGATCGGCGCGAGCCTCTTCTACATGCTCGCCGCGATCGAGCTGATCCTGGTCGGGATTACGGGCACGCTTAGGCGCGACTTCGATCAGCTCGCCATCGATCTGGTCCGCACCATCGCCGGCGTGATGGCGATGTTCACGCTCTTCAAGTACGGCCCGGACTTTCTGCAGAACGGAGTCATCCTGAGCTTCACCGGCTGGGCTTCGGTCGCAGGGCACGTGCCGGCAAGCGCGATGACGCCGGGCGGCGTGATGGCGCAGGGCTTCAACCTCGCGCTCATCCTGCTGCAGGCGATCGCCTCGGGCTGGACGGTCTTCCATCCGAGCGCGACGCTCAACGCGCTGCTGCTGCTCTTCTCCGCGATCGTCATCCTGGTCTGCTTCGCGATCGTCGCCTGCATCCTGCTGGAGACGCTGGTCGAGGGTTACGTCGCCTGCGTCGCCGGCACGGCGCTGGTGGCGACTTCCGGAACGCGCTTCACCTGGCGCTTCGGCGAGGGCTATTTCGGC
>Ga0209061_1004553_pt1 | contig 13167 bp, 12 predicted proteins | sample Coa_R1_10_FD_187157 | JGI IMG/M metagenome (GOLD analysis project Ga0209061, IMG submission 187157) | Surface soil microbial communities from Centralia Pennsylvania, which are recovering from an underground coalmine fire - Coalmine... | ecosystem: Environmental > Terrestrial > Soil >...
CCCGGTCACCGCGCCGTGGTGGGAGCTGCTGGCGGGGCTGAGCGCGCTGTTCCTGGGGGCTGCGGTCCTGCTGTTCGAGGCGCTGCTCGAAGAGTAGGGGCAACCGGTGCGAGAATGGAGTAAACGGTACCGCGACCGCGAGAGACGCCGATGAAAGAGCCGCTCGCCCTCGCCGATTCGCGTCCATCGCCAGTGGCCGCCCCAACCCCGAGCCGCTGGGAGGCGTTGCGCGCGCTCGACCCGCCGCTGCGCCTGGTGCTCGGCGCGCTCCTGGTGACAATGGTGGCGGCGCTGTACGCGATCTTCGTGTGGGCGCCCACCGAGCGCACGATGGGCCACGTGCAGCGCATCTTCTACGTGCACGTCTCGCTAGCCTGGCTGTCGTACCTGGCGTTCTTCGTGGTGTTCGTGGGCAGCCTCGGCTACCTCTGGCGGCGCGACGAGCGGTGGGATGCGCTGGCCCGCGCGTCGGCCGAGATCGGCGTGGTGTTCACCAGCCTCTTCATCCTCAGCGGCGCGCTGTGGGGGCGCCCGGTCTGGGGCACGTGGTGGACCTGGGATGCGCGGCTGACAACGACCGCGATCTTGTGGTTCATCTACGTGGCGTACCTGATGCTGCGCGCCTACGTGCCCGAGGTGCCGCGCGCCGCGCGCTACGCGGCAGTGTTGGGCATCGTGGGGTTTCTCGATGTACCGATTATTCACTTGTCGGTACAGTGGTGGCGCACCCTGCATCCGGGGCCTACGGTGATCCGCACCGACGGGCCGCAAGCGCCGCCGGAGATGGTCGTGACGCTCGTCCTGGCGAGCCTGGCGTTCGGCTTGCTGTACCTCGCGCTGCTGCTCGTACGGACGCGGCTAGAGCGGCTGAAGGACGAGGTGCGGCACTTGCAGCAGGCGCTGAGCCTGCGAGGGGAGTGAGATGCAAAACCTTCCCTATCTGTTCGTGACCTATGGTATCGTCTTCGTTGCCCTGTTCGCCTACCTGGTGGTGATCGCCGCCCAGGTGCGCGGGGTACAGCGCGATCTGGATGCTATCAAGGTGCGCGTGGACCGCTCGCCACGGGAGCCGCGCGGCCACGCTGGATAGAGGCAACATGGACACGAGTCAGCTGGCGGCCGCCCCCCTGCCGCCCCGCGCGCCGGCCCAGCCGGCCGCGCCGCGGCTGACGCGCCGGCGCCTGCTTCAGCAGACCGCGGGGCTGGCCGCGGTGGGGGTTCTGGGTACCGCGTGCCAACAGGCCCCGGCCGCGACCGGCACGCCCGCGGGCGGGGCAGCTGCCCCCACGAGCGGCGCCGCGTCCCCTGGTGCGACCAGCCCAGCGCCCGGCGCCGCGAGCGCGCTGGTGCTCTCGCCACGGCGGTCGTTCAAAGTGGTCTGGACTGCGCTCACCGGCTCGCAGGCCGCGATCTGGATGGCGTACGAGACCGGCGCGTGGCGCGAGCTGGGGCTCGATGTCGAGCTGATCCGCATCCCCTCTAGCTCGCGGCTGGCGTCCGCGATGCAGGCCAACGAGGTCGATGGCGGCTCGCTCGACTGGGCGCTGGCCTTCCAGTTCGTCTCGCAGAACGGCAACGCCAAGCAGGTCGGGGCGATCACCAATCGCCAGATCTTCAGCGTCCTCAGCGTGCCCAGCATCACCCGGCCGCAGGACGTAGTGGGCAAACGCTGGGGGATCACGCGCCTCGGCTCCTCGACGCACACCGCCTCGCTGCTGGCCCTGGAACTGTGGGGGCTGCGGCCCGACGACGTGCAGTTCCTGCAGGTGCAGGAAGTGCCGGCGATCCTGGCGGGCATGGAGGCTGGCCAGATCGACGTAGGCACGGTCTCGCCGCCCACCAGCATCCAGGCGCGCAAGAGCGGGTTCCGCGAGCTGATCGACCTGGCCGAGCAGGGACCGGACTACCCCTCGATCGGGCTGGCGGTCGTGGACCGCCATATTACCGAGAGCCCCGAGCTAGTGCGTACCTACCTCGCCGGCTACGCGGCGGGCGTGGCGCGGTTCCGCAAGGATTCCGAGCGCGCGGTGGCGGTGATGCGGCAGTACCTGCGCCTGGAAGACGACGAGCTGCTCAAGCAGCTGTACCAGGCCGCCACACACTACATCGCTTTCCCGCCGGTCGTGCCGATGGCCGCGCTGCCGCGCGTGAAGGAGGATGTCACGCGCGACGACCCGCGTGTAGCGAACGTGCGCATCGAGGACGTGGCCGCGCCGCAGTTCGCCGACGAGCTGCAAGCCCAGGGCTACTTCGCCAGCCTGCTGTGAGGAGCGGCCAGCACCGCGCGCCGATGCCAGATCGTGTAGGCGCCGAATTGGGCCACCGGCTGGTAGTGGGCGCGGATATAGTCGTCGAGCAGCGTCACCCCGCTGCTGAGCGCGCTAGCGTTCGGCTCGTGGACCTCCTCGTAGTTGTCGGTGGTCACGATATAGCGCACGCCGTGGTGTTCGAGCGCGGCCACGATCTCTTCCTGCACCGGCCGGGTGGTCGCCACCCCAGAAACGAGTTCGTGGTAGCGCGTGGCACTGTGGCGCTGCACGAGGAAGTAGAAGAGCACATCCGAGGCGTAGATGCGGTCGTGGCGCGCGAGCCCCACGAAGATGCGCTCGTCCGGCGCGGTATGCGCCTGCAGGTACGCGAACGCTTCCTCTTGGTCGGGGTAGAGGTCAGCGCAGCCGGCGCGCGGGAGCTCCGCGTGGCACGTCAGGGGCGTGAAGTAGCTGACGCGCTCCCAGTATAGCCGCAGCGGCGTCAGGACATACGGACCGGCGAGCGCCAAGGCCAGCACCGCGAGGGCCAGTCGTGGTCCCCAGCGCTTGGGCGGCCGCAAGGTGAGCAGGACGGCCGCCACGGCGAGCGCGCACAACGCCGCCGGCAGCGCGTGCAGGCGGTCGTAGCGGTTCAGCGTGTGGTTGAACAGCAGCAGGCCGAGCAGCGCGAGCAGCGCCAGGCCGCGCAGCCGCTCGGCTTCCGCCGCAGGCCGCGGGCGCCGCCAATGCCAGGCCACCACGCCCACCGCCAGCAGGCAGACGAGCGGCGGCACGTAGAAGCGCGCCCACTGGTCGAACTCGCGCTGCCACCAGGCGCCGAGCCCGGCCAGATCTGCCGGCGGCAGGGCGGGCAGCAGCGCAGGATACGGCAGGTAGCTAATCGCGCGGTTGAGCGTGAGCGGGAAGACGACCAGGTCGTCCCACAGCAGTGTGGCATCGACGTTGGCCAGCAGATAGGCAGCCATCGGCGCAAGGACCACTAGCACGCCGGCCGCCAGCAGCAGCTGCCCGACGAGGGCGACGCGAAGCCGCGCACCACGGTAGCGGGGCACAGGCCTAGGGGCCCAGGCGAGCGCCAGCACGGCCAGGCCGGCGGGCAGCAGCGTGTAGCCCCCGATGTCGTGGCGAAACAAGGTGCTGCCGCCGAGCGCTGCCCCGGCAGCGACGAGCCAGCGCTGTTGGCCGCGCGCGGCCGCCTGCAGCAGGCACCAGACAGTCGCCAGGCTGCACGCGAGCGCCGGGAACACCGCGTAACCGAAGTAGTCGACCGCCGCCAGCCAGATAGTAGCCAGCAGCAGCACGGCGAGCGCCAGGGGCCGCGTGGCGAGCCGCAGCGCGAGCGCGTACAGCATCCCCGCGCTGGCCAGCCGCGCAAGGACGTCCCACAGCCGCTCGACGAGGACCGACGCGCCGAACAGCTTGAACAGGCCAGCCAACACGTAGAACTGGCCCGGCGCATATACGAGCCAGAAATCGCGATACGGCACCTCGCCGTCGGCGATGCGCGCCGCGCCGTACAGCGCGAAGCCCTCGTCGTAGGCGTTCACCACCAGGTGCACGCCGGCCAGCAGGTACAGCAGGCCGCCGATCAACAGCGCGGGGGGCAGTGCCCCTGTACGCAGCCCCGCTGTCCAGCCCGCTGCTAGCGCGCGGACGGCTCCCTCGCCGTCCAGGCGACCGCGAGCCTCGCTGGCCACCGCTATCGCACCCGCCTCACGGCCGGCTCCTCGGGGCTAGCGAGCCCACGGCGGTGCTGTGGCAGCCATGCACTTACTCGGCCGCCACGATCGGGTTGCGCAGCACGCCGATGCGCTCGATCTCCACCTCCACGACGTCGCCCGGCTGCATGAACTCGGGCGGCGTGCGCGCGAAGCCCACCCCGCTCGGGGTACCGGTGGCGATGATGTCGCCGGGCTCCAGTGTGACCCCTTGTGACCAATCGCTGATGCAGGTGGCCACGTCGAACAGCATGTGGCGGGTGTTGGAGTGCTGCTTCTCCACGCCGTTGACCCGGCACATGATCTCGAGGACCTGGGGGTCGGGGATCTCGTCGGCGGTGACGATCCACGGGCCGAGCGGGCCGTAGGTGTCGAGGCTCTTGCCCAGATGCCACTGGCCGCCGCGCGCCCGTTGGAGATCGCGGGCCGAGACATCATTGAAACACGTGTAGCCGAACACGTACTCCAGCGCGCGCTCGCGCGGGATGCGCTTGCCGCGCCGGCCGATGATCACCGCCAGCTCGGCTTCCCAGTCCATCTTGGTGGACACCCGCGCGTCGTGGATCACCGGCGCGTCGGGCCCCACGATGACCGTGGGCGGCTTGCTGAAGTACACGGGCTCCTTGGGCAAGTCGCGCTGGACGTTCATCGCGCGGCTGCCTTCCTCGACGTGCTCGGCGTAGTTGAGCCCTAGGCAGATAACGTTCTTGCGCGGCCGGGGGATCGGCGCGAGCAAGCGCACGCTGCTCAGAGGAAACGCCACGGTCGCCGGCAGGGCACCGCCCGCGCGGTCGAGCACGGCGCGCACGCGGGTCAGGCCCTCGGGACCGAGGTCGATGAGCCCCAGCATATCGCTGGGAAGCTGTTCGCCCTGCGCGGCAGCAAGAGCTGCGAGGTCGACGGCGCGGTCATCGACGACGGCGCCCAGGCGCGCCGCACCATCGCGCTCGAAAGTGATCAGGCGCATGGCACACTTCTCCTTTGCAGGCCGCGATCGCCCATGAAGTCGGCGCTGATGATAGCAGATTCGTCGCCGGCTTGCGGCCCCGGAGGCGCGCTCCCACCGCGCCGCTTGCCAGGCTAGCGCGGCCCGGGTACCCTACCACTGTGCGCCGAAGCGCCGCGCGGTACCGCTCGCGCGGGCCCGTTGCCGCGCGGCGCCCCAGCAGGAGGAGCAGCGGATGGTCGCCGATGTGCGCACCGCGCCAGCGCGGGCCGCCCCGGCGGTCGCCCGGCGCGGCGTGGGCGTTCTAGCCGCCGCTCACTTCGTCAACGACACCTACACCTACGCGCTGCAGGCCGTGCTGCCCGCCCTGATCGCCACCCTGGGGCTCAGCCTGGGCCTGGCCGGCGCGCTGGTCACGATCTACCAGATCGTGGCGTCGTTCGTGCAGCCGGCGGTGGGGTATCTCGCCGACCGCAGCAGCCTGCGCTGGCCGGCTTGGGCCGGGGTGATGGCCTCCGGCGTCGCCGCGGGGCTGCTCGGCCTGGCGCCCCACTACCTGGCGCTCGTCGGCCTGCTGCTGCTTGGTGGCGTCGGCACGGCCATCTTCCACCCCGTGTCGGGCGCGATGGTCGGGGCGGCGGCGCCGGCGGCCACGCGCGGCAAGTGGCTGGCGTTGTACGTGACGGCTGGCAACTTCGGCAACGCCTTCGGCCCGCTGGCGATCGGGGCGCTGATCGAGCGCTGGGGCGTGGCGGGTACCTGGCCGATCATGCTGCCGGCGCTGGTGGCGGGCGCGCTGGTGTGCGCCCTGGCCCCGCCGCGCCCGCGGCCCTCGCGAGCGGCCCCGTCGCTGCCCGAGGTGCTGCGTCGCCACGGCCGCGTGCTCGGCGCGCTGATCGCAGTGGTCACCCTGCGCGCCTGGGCGACCGCCGCGCTGGTCACGTTCATCCCGCTGCTGGGCCGGGCGCGCGGGCTGTCGCTGGGCGAGGCGACCCTGCCGCTGACCGCCTTCCTGCTCGTGGGCGCCTGCGGGAGCCTGGTGGGCGGGCTGGCGGCCGATCGCTGGGGACGCGATCGGGTGCTGGTGGCCAGCCTGTTGGGCAGCGTGCCGTTCGGGCTGTACGTGGCGCTCGGCGGCGACGCGGGCCTGGGCTTGTTGCTGGCCGCCGCGGGCGCCGGCTGCTGCCTGAACGGCTCGTTCACCGCGCTGACCATCCGCGGGCAGGAGAGCGTGCCGGGCAACGTGGGCATGGTAACGGGCATCCTGCTGGGGCTGTCGGTGGGGCTGGGCGGGCTGGCGGTGACGCCGCTGGCGCTGCTGGCCGAGCGCGCGGGGCTGAGCACGGCCGCGGCGCTGGCCGCCGTGCTGCCTTTGCTAGCCGCCATGGCGGTACGCTGGATCCCGCCCGCGCCCCGCCCGGCCTGAGCGCGGTTCAGGAACTGGGCGGCTCCGCGCCGGCCGGCTCCTCCCGCGGCCCCCACGTCTCGCCGATCGCGTAGCCGAATGCCAGGGCGATCCGCAGCGCCTCCGCCTCGACCTCCCCCCCGAACTGGCCGAGCAGCACCTGGCGCGGGCGCCCGCCGGGCAGGGGCGGCCCCTCGACCAGCACTACCACGGTGTTCTCGCGCGGCTCGCGGAGTAGGCGCACCGTGCACGGCCAGCCGGCGGTGTTGGACCAGGCCATGAAGCGGCCGGCGACCGTGGCGGGCGTGTCGATCCAGAACGTGCCGGCGCCCACGGGCCAGTGCGTCACGAATTCCTGGAGCACCGCGTCGAACGGCGCCCAGGGATCCGCGGCCGGCTCGGCACCTGCGGCGGCAGTCTCGGTGGACTCCGGGGTGCCATCCGCGCTCGGGGGCGCCTGAGGCGCCTGCTCCCCTGCCTGCTCTGCCATGAGCTCCTCGGTCCTCGCGGGCCACGCGCCGTGCCCGCGGTGCGAACGCGCACGGTCATTAGGATGCGGCGGGTCGGCGGGCCGGCGCAAGCCCTGCCAAGGCCCGCTCCCATTGACGCTGGACGGCCCACGCTGGTACCCTGCCGACAGAAGTCGCGGTGCGCCGCCGCCTGGGAGCAGCGGCCCGGCGGCCTCACCCGCCGCGCAGGAGGCTCGATGGATCGCGCCGCACTCGCTGCGGCCCTGCGCGCGCTGCTCTCGCCCGCGCAGGTGATCGACCACCCGGCGGAGCTGCGAGCGTTCGCCCACGACGCCTCGTTCTTCGCCCAGGTCTCCCCCCAATACGTCCCCGATGTCGTCGTGATGCCGAATAACGCCGAGGAGGTGGCGCGCGTCGTCCGCTTCGCCGTGGAGCACCGCGTTCCCATCACCCCGCGCGGCACGGCCACCGGCCAGACCGGCGGCGCGGTGCCGCTGTACGGCGGCATCGTGGTCACGCTGCACCACTTGCGGCGCGTGCTGGAGCTCGACGCGCCGAACCTGCAGGTCGTGGTCGAGCCCGGGATCGTGCACGCCGACCTGAACGCCTACCTCAAGCCACACGGGCTGGTCTTCCCGCCCGACCCGGGCAGTAGCCGCATGTGCTCGGTGGGCGGTATGGCCGCCAACAACGCCCACGGCATGCGCGCCATGAAGTACGGGGGCACGGGCCACTGGGTGCTGGGGCTGGAGGTGGTGCTGCCCACCGGCGAGATCATCACCACCGGCTCGGTCGGCTCGCGCTCGCTGCAATCGTCGGCGGGCTACGAGCTGACCAAGCTGTTCGTGGGCGCCGAGGGCACGCTGGGCATCATCACCCAGCTGCGGCTGAAACTGCTGCCCATCCCGCCGGCGCGGGCGCTGGTGCTGGCGCTGTTCGACCAGCTCGAGCGCGCCGGCGAGGCAGTGAACGCCACGTTTGCCGCGGGCATCCTACCGGCGGCGATCGAGATTCTCGACCGCGGCGCGATCCAGGCGGTGAACCTCTACCGGCCGGCGCTCAAGCTGCCGTCAGCCGAGGCGCTGCTGCTGTTCGAGGTCGATGGCAACCCGCCGGGGGTGCGCTACGATGCCGAGCGGATCACCACGGCAATCGCGGGGTGGGCGACGCACGCCGAGTGGGCCGACGACCCGGCGCGCATCGCGGCGCTGTGGGAGGCGCGCAGCGTGGTGGGCGCGGCGGCGAGCATGGTGCGGCCGGGCGCGGTGCGCGCCTACTGTGGCGAGGACATCTGCGTGCCGCTGGCGCAGGTGCCGGCCGCGCTGCGCGGCATCGCGCGCCTGTCGGAGCAGTACGGCATCCCGGCAGTCACCTACGGGCACATCGGCGGCGGGGGGCTGCACGCCGGCCTGCTGATCGAGCCGGCCAACCCCGAGGAGATCGCGCGGGTGCAGGCGCTGGCTGACGCGATCCACCAGCTGGCACTCGACCTGGGCGGCACGGTGACCGGCGAGCATGGCGTGGGCGTGGTGCGGGCGGCGTACATGCCGCGCGAGCACGGCGCGGCGCTGGCCACGATGTGGGCGATCAAGCGGGCGCTGGACCCGCACGGCATCATGAACCCGGGCAAGCTGTTCCCCGCCGAGTGGTACGCGGGCACCGCGGGCCCCCAGGCAGCGAGGATGGAGAGGGCGGCGGATGGGGCCGCGCCGCTAGCAGCCCCGGGGCTGCTAGCGCCCCACAGCCACTAAGCGCGACGACTCATGGAGGCAATCCCCAACCTCGTCGCCGTGCTGCTGCTGGTGCTGGCGAACGGGTTCTTCGTGGCCAGCGAGTTCGCGCTGGTCAGCGTGCGTCGCAGCCGCATCGAGCAGCTCGTGGCCGAGGGCCACCCCCTGGCCCCAGCAGTACAGCGGGCGCTCCAGCGGCTCAACCTGTACATCGCTGCCACCCAGCTCGGCATTACCATGGCCAGCCTCGGCCTCGGCTGGGCCGGCGAGCCGGCGCTGGCGCAGCTGATCGAGCCGTGGGTGGCACGCCTGCCGTTCCTGCCGCCCGAGAGCCGCGCGGTGGCCACGCACACCGCCGCCGCGACCATCGCCTTCGCCGCTATCACGACCCTGCACATCGTGCTCGGCGAGCTGGCGCCCAAGTCGCTGGCCCTCCAACGCGCCGAGGCGATGGCGCTGTTCGTCGTACGCCCGCTGACCTTGTTCCTGTTCGTCTTTCGGCTGCCCATCTACCTGCTCAGCAGCCTGGGCACTCTCGTGGTGCGCGCGCTGGGCCTGCACCCCGCCACGGGCGAGGAGCTGGTGCACAGCGCCGATGAGCTGCGCCTGCTGGTAATCGGCAGCCGCGAGGCGGGCGTGCTGGACGAGACCGAGGCGGAGATCGTCAGCCGCGTGCTGGGGTTCGCCGAGCTGACAGTGCGCGAGGTGATGGTGCCCCGCACGGAGATCCAGGCGCTGCCGGCGACCGCCACGTGGCGCGAGGTGCTACATCTGGCGGCCACCAGCGGGCACTCGCGCTTCCCCGTGTACGACGGCGACCTCGACCAGCTCGTGGGGGTGCTGCACGTCAAGGACCTGTTCAAGCTGCTGGAGCAGTGCAACCCGCCCGAGCCGTTCGACCTGCGCCGACTGGTGCGCAGCGTGCCGATCGTGCCCGACAGCCTGCCGGTCGACTCGCTACTGGTGCAGCTCCAGCGCGAGCAGCGCAGCATCGCCATGGTCGTCGACGAGTTCGGCGGCATCGCGGGCCTGGTCACCCTGCAGGACGTGCTCCAGCGCATCGTCGGCCAGCTCGGCGATGAGTTCGAGCCGGCGCAGCCGAAGATCGTGCCACAGCCCGACGGCAGCCTGCTCGTGGACGGCCTGGCGCGCATCGAGGACGTGGCGCACCAATGCGGCCTGCGTGTGCCGCCGGAGGATACCGAGGAGGTGGAGACGATGGGCGGGCTGGTGATGCTGCACCTCGGGCGCTTGCCGGCGGTGGGCGACGAGGTGGAGGTGGGCGGGCGGCGGCTGCGCGTGGAGCAGATGGACGGGCGGCGCGTGGCGCGCATCCGCCTGCTGCCGGCGGCGAACCAGATGCAGCCCGCGGCCCGCCCGTGAACGGCTCGCCGCCCAGGGCCGGTCTCGACTGACTGGCCCTGCCGCTCTCGCCCTAGGGGCCGGGCTGGCGCCCCCGGCTGGCCCAGGCTCACCCAGCGCGGCGACGCCCCCATCCCCCGTGCCCACCGCGCTACTCGCGCCCCAGCACCGCCACCGCGTAGTCCACGAAGCTCGGATCGATCACGCGGTCGAGGTCCGGCCGCGGCCCGGCCAGATAGCCGTTCGCCGCGTACCAGTCCAGGTCGGCCGCGATCGCCTCGCGGTTCACCGCGCCGTTGCGGTCGACGCGGTGGGGAATGAGCATGTCGTACAGCGCTGGATCGCGTACGACGGTGTTGCGCGCCAGCACGTCCACCACCGCCGCGCGGCCGATGCCGCGCGCGAACGCGTCGTCGAACTCGCGTAGGCCCTTGAGGTAGGCGACCATGAAGCGGCGGGCCACGTCGGGCTGCTCGGCAAAGTGCGGCGCGTACAGCAGCACGGCGATCTGCTGATCCGGGTAGTAGTCGCCGGCGTAGCGGAACACCTCGAACACCCCGCGCGCCTGGCCGAGCGCGAGGAACGGCTCGATAGTGATCGCCAAGTCGAGCGAGCGGTTGGCTAGCGCCGTCGTCATATCCGGGAACGGCACCTCGCGCAGGTCGATGTCCGCCAGCGTGAGGCCGCCCAGGGCCAGCGCCCGCGCGAGCTGGACCTCGGTGCCCGTGCCGCGCGCGTTGATGGCGATGACGCGGCCGCGCAGGTCAGCGTAGTCGCGCACGGCGCCCCCGCTCAGCAGGTCCGGCCGCGCCACCAGCGCCAGGTGACTGCGCCCGGGCGCCACGCGGGCGTTGTCGGCCACGATGCGCAGCGGCAGCCCGCGACCGATGGCGTTGAACAGGCTGGCGGCCGGCGTGCCGGCGCCCGCGTCGAGCTGGCCGGCGCCCAAGGGCGCGACCATCTGCGCGGCGGTGTCGAAGCGCTCCACGCTGGGCGCGAGCCCCTGCTCGGCGAAGTAGCCATGCTCGACGGCGAGGTAGATCGGCGCGTCGGGGATGATGCCGAGCGTGCCGATGCGCACGGAGGTGGCGCTTTGGGCAGCCAGCGAGGATGCCTGCAGCCCCCCAAGCGCCGCCACGACCAGCAGCGCGCCCGCACCGAGCGCGAGGTGGATAGCCAGTCGGGTACGGTGTAGCATGGCGTTCCCCCAAGGCGAGCGTCGGCTCCCAGCAGCACCGCGAGCCGCAGGAATGCCCCACTATACCGGACCACATCCGGGCGTGCGCGCCGCGAGGGCCGCAGCGGCCAGCTGCCCGAACGGCCCGCCGAGCGCGCGGGCGGCGATGAGGACCGCGCGCGGGGCAAGCGCGGCCAGACAGTCGCAGGCGGCCAGCAACGCCCCGGGCTCGCGCGGGCAGGCGCAGGGCTGGCGAATCACCGCCACTCGGGGCCCGCGCGGCGCCCACAGCGCGGGATCGGTAGGGCCAAAGAGGGCCACTACGGGCGTGCCCACCGCGGCAGCCAGATGGGTGACGCCCGAGTCGGCGCCCAGGTAGCCGACGCAGTGCGCCAACAGCGCGGCCAGCTGGTCGAGTGACCAGTCCTGCACCAGCACGGGCCGCAGCGAGCCGAGCGCCGCCCACGCGTCGGGCAGCTGCGCGGCCTCGGCCGGGCCGGCGAGCAGCAGCAGGCGCGCGCCGGCGGCGTGGAGCGCGGCAGCCAGAGCCTGCCAGCGCGCCAGCGGCCAGTTCTTGCGCGGGCTGCCGCTGCCGACGTGCAAAGCGATCCAAGACGCCTCCGGCGGGCCGTGAGCGGCGAGGAACGCTGCGGCCTCCGCCGCGGCCTGCGCCGCCGGCCGCACGCGGACCACCGGGACGGGCGCGGCGGGCACGCCCAGCGGGGCGAGAGTGGCGCACAGGTACGCGGCCACGGGCTGGCGGCAGGCGGGCGGCGGGCGGCCCGGCGCGTGGACGACGGCGGCGCTCCAGGCACGCAGGGCGGCGGCCAGCGGCGCGGCGCGCGCCCCGGCCCACAGTACCGCCGCATCCGGGCGCGGCAGGCCGGCAGGAGGCTCCGCGGGCGGTGTGCTGGCAAACAGCGCGGTGAGGCGCGGGTCGTCGCTGGCCAGGACGGCATCGGCCAGGCCGCTCGCGCGGGCCAGCGGCAGCGCTGGCGCGGGGCCGATCACTGCGAGGTGTGCCGCGGGATAGGCGGCGCGCAGGGCGGCGAGCGCCGGCAGGGCCAGCAGGAAGTCGCCGAGCGCGCCGGGCCGGTAGACGAGCAGCGTCGTGGGGGCGGCAGAGGGGGCGCAGAATCCCATGGTCGCTGCCGCCCCCGGCGCGCGCTACGCGGCGAGGTGTTGGCGGAAGAACTGGAGCGTCTTGGCCCAGGCGTCGGCGGCGGCCTCGGCGTTGTAGTGCGCTGGGCGGTGGTCGCAGAAGAAGCCGTGGCCGGCCTGCGGGTAGGTGTGCAGTTCGTACTGCTTGCCCAGCTGCTTGAGCGTCGCGTCGATCTGGCGCACCTGCTCCATGGGGATCGACTGGTCCTGCTCGCCGAAGAACAGGATCAGCGGCGCGCGGATGTTGGCGCTGAAGTGGATCGGCGCGTTGGGATCGTCGGCGACGATGCGGCCGCCGTAGTACGACGCCACGGCCTTCAGGTTCGGGTTGCGCGTGGCGGCCAAGTACGCCACGCGGCCGCCGTAGCAGTAGCCGACGATGCCGATCTGCCCCTGGCGCACCTGCGGGTCGCGGTTGAGCAGCTCGTAGGTGGCGTCGACGTCCATCATCACCTGGTCGTCAGTGAGCTGGCTACGCAGGCCGAAGGCCGTCTGCAGGTCCTCGTAGGGCGCCTCCTTCTGGGGCAAGCGGTGGTACACCTCCGGCGCCGCGGCCACGAACCCCTCGGCCGCGAAGCGTCGGGTCACGTCCTGGATGTGGTCGTTGACGCCGAAGATCTCCTGGATCACGATGAGGCCCGGGAAAGGCCCCGCGCCCTCCGGCCGTGCCACATAGACGCGCATCTCCCCGTCGGGAGTCTGCGTGGTCACCCATTCCGCCTGTACCGCCATCACGTCCTCCGTGCCGCTCGATGTATGGGGCAAGCTCCGCCACCGGTCGCTCGCGCTCACAGCGCTGCTGCTCGGTCCCCCGCGCAGGGAACGGGAACGCCCGCGGGAGGGGAAGACCGCTGGCATTTTGGCACAGGCTCCCCTGCGCGGCAAACACCCCGGGCGGCGCCGCGGCCGGGGCCGCCGAGGCACGTGG
>Ga0209061_1004556_pt1 | contig 13164 bp, 10 predicted proteins | sample Coa_R1_10_FD_187157 | JGI IMG/M metagenome (GOLD analysis project Ga0209061, IMG submission 187157) | Surface soil microbial communities from Centralia Pennsylvania, which are recovering from an underground coalmine fire - Coalmine... | ecosystem: Environmental > Terrestrial > Soil >...
GCTATGAAATCGATTTCGGCCTTGTTCACCCAGGGGTGCTGATCCGGACGGTTGCGCGCCAGCAGCAACCAGATGATCCCGCCGATGATTCCGAGCAACGCGCAGACGTGGAACGACGCGCGCCAGCCGTAGCGCAGCATGACGGTGGCGATGATGGGAGGGGTGAACGCGGCTCCGGCTCCAACGCCGGCAAAGATGATGCCGTTCGCAAGCCCGCGTTCTGCCGTGGGAATCCAGTTGGCCAGCCAGCGATTCGAACTGGGGTACATCACAGATTCCCCGACCCCCAGCAGGAATCTTACTGACCAGAAGGCTATCAGCGCTGCGGCGATTCCTTCCGGCACGGACGCCGTAAGGCTGGTAAACACCGCCCACCAGAGGGCGCCCAGCGTCAGCGCCTTGCGCGGGCCGTAGCGGTCCGCTAACCATCCGCCCGGAATCTGGAAAAGCATGTAACCGATGGTGAAGGCGCTGAAAACCAGTCCCAGTTGCGGGTTGCTCAAATGAAATTCCTGGGTAATGGTGTGGCCCGCAATCGAGATGTTGACCCGATCCAGATAGCTGATCGCGCCAATCACCGCGATCCAGACCACCAGGACCCAGCGAAAATGGCCCGCGCTGGCGGTTTTCGATTCCATAAAGTTATTCCCCCCTCAGGTTCCTCATAAGGGGCGCGCAAAAAGAAAAACACCGCCACTATACACGAAAGTGCGCCGTCGCCGAAGTAATTCCCGTCCATCTGTCGAGGACCGCAAAAGTAAAGAAAGGGCCTCGATTGCAAGAAGCAAGCATTTGTGTGTTTCCTCCGCGCACTCTGTACTACTAGTGGTTAAAATGTTTGCGGCTTGCACAAATTTTCATTGAGTGGCACGGGCGTCCCGCCCGTGCCCACGGCCGAGACGGCCGTGCCACTCGGGTTGCGGCTCTGCGCGCTCTGTGACCTCTGTGGTAAATAGCCACCGGGGCGCACAGCGAGGCAGAACCGCAACCAACGCCAAATTTCAGATTCCAGATTTCATTCCCCCCATCTTTTTATCTCCAGCGAGATCCATGCCGATTTTATTTCATATAACATATTTTATGAAAATAAATGCTTTATATTTACAATTTTATATTTTATTATGGAGAAGCTCTGTTTGGATTCCAATCCTTCAGGAGGGAAGTTTTATGACAACAGAAAGGAGTGATCAATGAAAGAAGTTCTGCCAACCCTCTCGTGGGTTGAATCTCTGCGGGGTATCGACACGCCGACAATTTCAAATGCGATTGAATTGCTGAAGCTTCGCCCCAAAGAGGAAGGTTTCGCGCCGCTGGAAATTCGCTGCCTTTATCCCGAACTAGGTCGTATGTGCGGTTACGCTGTCACCGCGCAGGTGGAGACGGTGAGCCAAACTGGCAGGAAGGAGGAGGAAACCTTCATCGAACTTTTTGAGGCCGCGTTCCGCTCACCAAAGCCGGCTGTCATTGTGTTACAGGAGATCGGAGAGCGCTCGAACTTTGCCGCGCACAGCGGCGAAGTGATGGCGACAATTTTCAGGCAACTGGGAGGAATCGGGCTGGTCAGCGACTCGGGCGTGCGCGATCTGGCCGAGGTGAAGGCGCTGGGATTCCACTATTTCGCCCGGGGCGCGGTCGCCAGCCATGCGAATTACCGCATCGTGCGGGTCGGGATTCCGGTTCAGATTCTCGGATTCACGGTTCAGCCCGGCGACCTGCTGCATGGGGATGAAAACGGTTTGCTTCAAATTCCTCGCGCCGCATTTGACGGCTTGTTGGAGGCGGTTGCTTCGGTGCGATCACGAGAACGAGCGCTGATGGACTTTGCGCGGACTCCCGGCTTTGAACCCAGCCATCTGAGGGGCCGGTTTCTACACTGATGTGGCTTAATGAAACCTGCAAATTACCGTGACGACCTCGGCTGTAGCGCCGGTGTCCCCACCGGCGGTTTTCAGCGCTGAGAGCCTGCCCTGAACGAAGTGAAGGGACAGCGCCGCCACAGAAAACGTTGTCACGGTAATTTGCAGACCTCAATAGTCGAAATACGTGGCATATCTCGTGGCTTGAAGAATTTGATGCTGAGCCTTCCGCCTGTCATTCTGAGCGGAGCGCAGCGAAGCGAAGAATCCCTGCATTTCGCTCAGGATGACAAGGTGACGCGGTGGGTGAGAGCCGTCTTTGTAGGAAATCCCGTCACGGGTCAAAATAGCAGGAAAGACGCCTATGAGCGAGATCACCAGCAAGCCGCAGCGACGCCGGCGTCCCAAGTCCGGGCTCGCCGGATTAAAGGGAGAAGCCGACCTCGCCGAACAGTACTATTCCAAGTCGATTGGCCGCGCTCTGGACGTGCTCGAGTGTTTCTCGGACGAGAAACCCTTCCTGAGCCTGAAGGAAATCGGGCGCCTGGTTCATCTGCCCGAACCTTCGCTCTTCCGCATCCTGCTGACGCTCGAATCGCGTGGCTACCTCAAAAGGAACGCCGACGGTTCGTACGGTCTCTCGCGCAAACTGCTTTTTGGAAAGCTTCTCGAACGCGCTGAACGGTTGATGCGCCTGGTGCGGCCCGAGCTGCAAAAGCTCGCCAGCCGGTTCAACGAAACGGCCAGCCTTGCTTATCTTTTCGAGGACCGCATTCAGGCGCTCGATACGGTGGAAACGTTTCATGAAGTTCGGGTCGCGAACAAGCCCGGTCGCGTCATTCCCCCGCACTGTAGCGCTCTGGGCAAGGCTATTGCCGCCTTTCAGGAACAGGCTCTGATGGATAGAATTCTGGAAGTTTACGGCCTCACGCCTCGCACGGAAAATACGATTGTGGATCGCCAGGCATTGCTCGCCGAGTTTGAAAGGATTCGCGCCCGGGGCTACTCGACGGACCGCGAGGAATCGGTGGCCGGCGGCATCTGCATCGGCGCCCCAATCCGCGTGGGGGATGGCCGGGTCGTGGCGGCTCTGAGCGTTTCCACCCCCAAGGTCCGCATGACTCCCGAGCGGGAGCAGGAAGTGATTCAGGCGGTTATGGAATCCGCGCGCCAGGTTGAGCAGGCGCTTCAGGGAAAGAAGCCCGGCACGACTTCGCAATAGTCAAATCGGTTCCGGCGGCGCGTTTACGCGATGAAGGGGTTCACCGCCCGCACCACGGCGCCATACAGCCGGTCATGCTCGAAGTTTTCCGAATATAATTCAGAAAGACCGTAATGCTCGGCGTAGGCCCAGAGATGAGCGTCAAACCACGAAAGCTGGTAAACCGCTGCGCCACGGAGGGTCAGGCGTACCACGGCTTCATTCGGATAAAGAACCACAAACTGAGCCATAAGCTCTTCAGCCTCGCGATACGCTGCGGTTCTCGACATCAGGCTTTGCGCCGCGGGCGAGACACTGTGCCACACGGCAAACGGGGACATTACCTAAAAGCAAAACTTCCGCCTGGCAAGCTTGCCTCTTATCTCTGCCTTCCGCCTTCTGCTTTCTGCTTTCTGCTTTCTGCTTTCTGCCTTCTGCTTTCCATATGCGCGTCAGGGCTTTTTTAATGTTGCAAGCAAGGCGCGGCTATGTTAGCGTATAAGCAAAGAAAACTCATGGAACGTCGTTTAGGCCAGCCAACGCGCCGTCGTAGAGTTTCCCGCAACGCCCATTTCTGTTGTTGTTGAGGCATTTTCCTCTCCCTCTGCTCTCTTTTTTCAGCAGGTTTTCTAAATCTTTTCTTTCAATTTAGGAGGATTTTACGAAGATGAGTGACTACAAACATCCTGAGGCTCTGGTGAGCACTCAATGGGTATCCGAGCATACGGACGATCCCAACGTGCGCCTGGTGGAAGTGGATGTGGATACCAGTGCGTATGAGAAAGGCCACATCAAGAACGCGGTCGGCTGGAACTGGCAGTCGCAACTCCAGGATAACGTCCGCCGCGACCTGCTAAGTAAGCAGCAGTTTGAAGAGCTGATGAGCAAGTCGGGCATCAGTCCGGATACCACCGTGGTGCTCTACGGCGATAATAACAACTGGTTCGCCGCTTATGCGCTCTGGCAGTTGAAGTACTACGGCCACAAGGACGCGCGCCTGATGAACGGCGGACGCAAGAAGTGGGAGCTTGAGGGCCGCCCATTCACCACGGAGGCGCCCCAAATCACTCCGAAGCCCTACAAGGCGAACCCGCCGGATGAAAGCGTTCGCGCGCGCCGCGAACTGGTGTTTGACGTCCTGAAAAACAAGAACGCTTATCTGGTGGACGTGCGCTCCCCGGACGAGTTCACCGGCAAGGTGATTGCGCCTCCGGGAATGACGGAAACCGCGCAGCGAGGCGGGCACATTCCGGGCGCCATCAGCTTCCCCTGGTCTAAGGCCGCCAATGAGGATGGGACGTTCAAATCCTACGACGAGTTGGTTAAATTATTCGGCGCGCAGGGAGTGCAACCCGGTCGCGAGGCTATTGCCTACTGCCGCATTGGCGAGCGTAGCTCCCACACGTGGTTTGTGCTGAAGTATCTGTTGGGGTTCGACAAGGTGCGCAACTACGACGGAAGCTGGACCGAGTGGGGCAACTTGGTGGACGCTCCGATTGAGAAAGGCGAATCAGCCAAGGCTGGAGGAGCATAAAATGCCCCCCTGTAGGGGCGGACGGCGTCCGCCCCCCAGGGCGCATGCCATGCACCCCTACGATCTGACCGTTTGTCGCCGATACACGCGGGGGCTCGCGCCCAATTCCGCGCGGAAGGCATGGTTGAAGTTTGAGTTGAAAAAGGCGAATCAGCTAAGGCTGGAGGAGCATAAAAGGCCCGCCCGTAGGGGCGGACGGCGTCTGCCCCCTCAGGGCGCATACCATGCGCCCCTACGGTCTGACCGTTTGTCGGCGATACGCGTGGGGGCTCGCGCCCAATTCCGCGCGGAACGCATGGTTGAAGTTTGAGTTGAAAAAGGCGAATCAGCTAAGGCCGGAGGAGCATAAAAGGTTCGCCCTGTAGGGGCGGACGGCGTCCGCCCCCCAGGGCGCATGCCATGCGCCCCTACGGTCTGACCTTTTGTCGGCGATACGCGCGGGGGCTCGCACCCAATTCCGCGCGGAAGACATGGTTGAAGTTCGAGTTGAAAAAGGCGAATCAGCTAAGGCCGGAGGAGCATAAAAGGTTCGCCCCTGTAGGGGCGGACGGCGTCCGACCCCCCTGGGCGCATGCCATGCGCCCCTACGATCTGACCGGCGTCCGCCCTCCCAGGGCGCATGCCATGCGCCCCTACGGTCTGACCGTTTGTCGCCGACCGCATGAAAAACCCGCGGACCTGAAACGCACGGGGCTGCGCGGCGGGGCCGTTGACTTTCATCGACTGAGCCTAGTATACTAGCTTATCAGGACCACCCCCTCGCGGTCCCTCCCCCCTCGCATCATTTCACGTCTCAGGAGATTACCCATGCCATTTCCCGAAAAGCGTCGCGTGACGGAAAAACGCCTGGCGGCCAATCGCGCCGCCGCTCAGCATTCCACCGGGCCGCGCACCCCGGAAGGCAAGCAGCGCTCCGCCTTCAATTCCTTCCGGCACGGCCTCTATTCCACCCAAAGCGCCACCCTGCGCCAGGCGCTGGCGCGCGCCGGACACGATCCGGACGAGTACGACCGCCTGCTTTCCGAACTCATCGAAGCCTGGCAGCCCGAGGACGCTCAGCAACGCCTGTTTGTGGAGGACCTGGCGCGGCTCTACAGCCTGCAACGCCTGAACCACGAGGCGCTTCAGCAATGGATGGCGCGGCAGGCGCGCAAGCATCGTCACCAGGAGGCGACCCGGCGGCGGGATGTGAACCGCCGGGCGGTCGATAAGCCGCACTCGTACACACTTGAAACCCTGGGCTGGCGGGGCGTTCCGCCCGGCCCCGCCTCCGGCCCTACCGAGAAGTTCGACCGGGTGCGGGCCCTGTTGGAGGACCTGGAAGCCCGCTTTGAGCGCGGGGAATGGGAAGCGGAGGAACTCTTCCGGCAGCTTTATGGCAAAAACCCGACTTCTGTTGGGAAGGAGATCATCGCGCTGTTTCAGCAGTGCGCCGAGGAGGGATGCTCGGAAGAGCGCCGCGCCAAATTCAACGAGCTTCTCAGGCAGGAGCGCGAAGACCTTGCGGAAGAAGAAAAACTGCGCGCCGAGGACGTGGAGGATTGGATCGAGCCGGAAGATTACTGGGAACCGGCGCTCATCCCGCTGGATGGGACGTGGCAGTTCCTGGTGGCGCAGGAAACGGCCCTCGACCGTCAGATTGGCTCCAAGACGCGGCTTCTGATGCGGCTGCAAGACCGCAAGGAGAAAGCGCGGCGGCAACCGGCGGAATCGCCGATCACGACGGCTTCCCCGGAAGATCGAACCCCGGAAACAGCCTCTCCCGAATCTTCAATCGACCATCAGCCATCGTCAATCTTCAATCGGCAATCTCAAGGGTCTGTCCAAAGCGAAGACCTGCAAAACGGCGCGGATGAGCTTCAGGCTCAGGCAAGCCGCCCGCCGCAGGAAGCAACGGGCGAGACTCGCGCGTTTGCCTCCGGCAAACGCCAGCCGTCACGGAAGAAAACTAAAATTTCAGCCACGAACCCTAACGATCCTTTAGAATCAATCGCGTCTCGAGCCGTGGCTGCATCCAGAACGACCACGAAAGCGAACGGAGAGTATCGGCAGGGGTAGGCAGAGCTTCAAGTCGCCAGGCAACATGGCGCTCACTGGATCGCTGTCAGGATGCAGAGGTTTCGGGATCAGCAGGGCGCGGCGGCTCGAAGCCTTCAACCCTCAGAAATCCGCCTGAAATCAGCGTGCCGAGCAGGCGGGCGAATTCCTCCACCGGCGTTTCAGGATGAATCAGGCGGTCGCGCTTGCAGGCCTCGAAGAGGTCCACGATGCGGGTCTTCCCATCGCAACGCGCCACGAGCATCGCCATCCAGGGTTGGATCTTGCACTCCATGCTGAAGGGAGAATCGGTTTCAAGGGCGAATTCAACGGGCGTCAATTCGCTTTGCTGGAAACGATGGAGCACGCGCAACTCAAGCTGGGGCGAGACGGATGGCTTCATCTCAAGCAGCCATGCGGCGCTCGCGGGCCGGGCTGCGGCTTCCTCCCAACGCAACAGCCACTCGGTTTCCGCCGGGCCCGAGCGCGGCCCTCGGCGTCGGCGTATCGTAAAGGCAGGGCGCGGCTCGGTTTTCCTGCGGATCACCAGGGCGCCGTGCGCCAGGTTCCTGACCCTGAGCTTCTGAAAGTGGGCCTTCCACTGCTCCACCTGGCTCCAGTCGCCTCGGGCGGTGACGGTGGCCTGATAGGCGAAGTCGGTCAGGTCCTGAATTCTCGACTCGACAAAGAGCAGGTCGAACTCCGCATGGCCTTCGCCAAGCCAGTGGCGGGCCCGCTGCTCAAAGGGTTCTCCGTCGCGCTCGACGCCCATCGTAAGGCAATAGAAGCTGCCGCCCGGTTTCAGGTGTTGAGGCAGGCCCGCTATGATGGCGCGCGTCACGCGTTCGCCATCCTCGCCGCCGTCGTAGTAGATCTTGCTCGGCTTCATCACGGGAACATAGGGCGGATGCGCGACGATGCGGTCGAACATCCGGCCATTGAGCGGCGCATAGAGGTCTCCCTGAATGGCGGTGACTTGCGTGAGGCCGTTCAGCAGGATGTTGAACTCGGCGCATCGGGTGGCGCGCTCAGTGATGTCAACCGCCCAGGCCCGGCGCGCATAGCGGGAGACAGCCGCCAGGGCGGCAACCCCGGTGCCGGAGCAGAGGTCGAGCAGGTCTTCGCAGGGATGCTGGGGCAGCGTCTCAAGGAACTGGCAGGTGTGGCGGCTGATGGCCGGAAACACGATGTCGTCCGAAGGATCAAACGCCGAGCGGTCAGGCCTGACCCAGCGATCGGAAACGAAATAGAGTCCCTGCGCCGGATAAAGAGCGACCGGCGAGTAACACTCTCCGGGGCGCGCCCGATCGTCGCACAGAAGTCCCAAACCGCGCAGGGAATCCATCACCTCGGATGGAAGAAGAGGCTTGAGTTGAGAGAGGGGCAGGCATTCGCCGCAGAAGAAGAGCCGGATGAGATGACTGAGAATGGAATCGTCAGAGAGAAGGTGGGGCGTGTTTGCGGCAACAGTTGAGTACTCATGGAGAGCGTTCAGTTCGAGGCGCTCGCACACGGCGCTCTCGGTATAGCCGGATTGCTTCAGGAATCCGCGAACGAGCGCGAATTGCCCGGGAGTCCCGTTATCGAGCGGCCACGAAGTGGAAGATGGTCGATTCATCGAAACCTGAAGTACACGCGTAGGGGCGGACGGCGTCCGCCCCCCCAGGGCGCATGCCATGCGCCCCTACAATCTGACCGACGTTCGCCCTGGACGTCACCGGAGCGCTCCGCATAGCCCGGTTCGCGGCGTTCATGCCATCGGGGCGGACGGCGTCCGCCCCCCCAGGGCGCACGCCATGCGCCCCTACGATCTGACCGGCGTTCGCCCCCCAGGGCGCATGCCATGCGCCCCTACAATTTGACCGGCGTCCGCCCTCCTGGGCGCACGCCATGCGCCCCTACAATCTGACCGGCGTTCGCCCTGGATGTCACCGGAGCGCTCACCGATTTCACGCTCAAGGTGTAGGCGCGCGCCCTGACGGCGCATCCACAAACTATAGCAGAGATTTCCCCTTTGACTTCATGGGCGCGCTCTAGTAGTTTGATCGGTTATGAGGCAGTTACAACCCGTCATCTGGTCCAAAGGCACGTTCCTGACGCCGCAGCATTTGCAGGCGCAGGATCGCTTCACGGAGAGCGCGCTCGAGTTCCGGGTCGCAGCGCTCAACTTCCGTCCCTGGGGTTTCTCTTCCCTGGAGATCGATCAGGAAGCGCTCGCAGCCGGCAACTTCGCCATCTCCAGGGCGGCGGGACTTTTGCCCGACGGGTTGCCCTTCGAGATTCCCGAGTCCGATCCGCCGCCCCCGCGCAAGACTCTCGCCCCCTATTTCGAGGCTGAGCGCGACCGCGTGGAGGTGTTTCTGGCCATCCCGGAGTATCGCGAGCGCGGGCGGAACAACTCATTCGACTCGCGCAACGGCGATACCCGCTACCGAACCGAAGTGGCCATGGTGCGGGATGAGAATACGGGACTCGGGGAGAAATCCATTCAGTTGGCCCGGAAGAACTTCAGGCTGCTGGTGGAAGGCGAATCGCGGCAGGGAACCACGGCGCTGCGCGTATTCCGGGTGATGCGGACGCCCGCCGGCGTCTTTCAGCTTGACGATCAATTCGTGCCGCCCCTGCTTGATATCTCCGCCAGCAACTGCCTGATGGGAATTCTCCGGCGGCTGGTCGAGATCCTCTCGGCAAAGAGCGCCATGCAGTCCGGGCTGCGCCGGCAGAAGAACCAGAGCCTTGCCGATTTCACCGCCGCCGACATCGCCAACTTCTGGCTGCTTTATACCATGAACACCTGGTTCCCCCTTCTGCGCCACCTGTTTGAGACCCGGCGCGGGCATCCCGAGCAGCTCTTCTCCGCCATGACCTCGCTTGCGGGCGCGCTCACCACCTTCTCCCACACGTTTCAGCCGCACGATTTCCCCGTCTACGATCATGATGATCTCGGCCCCTGCTTCATCTCTCTGGACGAGATTATCCGCGCGCTGCTTGAAACGGTGGTGCCCACGAACTTCGTGTCATTGCCGTTGAAGCTGGTTCAGCCCTCCATTTACGCCACCGCCCTCGCTGACGACAAGTACCTGCTGAATACCCGGATGTACCTCGCCATCTCCGCCGACATGAAAGAGGCCGATCTGATCAGGAAAGCGCCGCAGCTCATCAAGGTGGGAGCGGCAACCCAGATCGAGACCCTCGTCCGCCAGGCCCTGCAGGGAATCAAGCTGACGCATACCTCGACGCCGCCCGGCTCGCTCCCCATCAAGCTGAATTACCAGTATTTCAGCCTGAACCAATCCGGAGAATCCTGGGATGCTGTGGGACGCGCGCGCAACCTGGCCGTCTACGTGCCTGCGGATTTCGCCTCGCCGCAGCTTGAGCTGATCATCCTGTTGCCTTAACCGGCGGAATGGGCGTGGCGGGCGTAACCCTCAGAGCATGGCTCAAGCTATGCCGCTGCGATCACACGATAGACCCTCGCTACTTCGTCAGGAAGAACAAGACCAGGAGCACGGCAATCAGGATGATGCCGCCAAACACGAGAGCGATGGGGAGCCACGAAGGGCCGGAAGCGGCGGCGGGCTGTTCAGGCAACTTCGGCGCTTGAAGCCCCTGAGGAAAGGGAGCCATGGGGCTGGGCGCTTGGGGCATCGGGGGCGGGGCGAACCTGGGCACGGAGAAAGAAGGCGCGCTCGGCTGCTGGGGCGCGGGGCTTGCTCCGGGAACCTTGATTGCGGGAGCAGAGGGCATTCCTTCAAACGGCGCCTTGGGCAGAGCTACGGCTGCGGGGATTGAAGGAGGCGCAGAAGGCTGTGGCGGAGGCGAAGTTTGAGCCACAGGGGCCATCGGCGGCTGCGGCTCCTCAGCAACCTGCTGGAAAGCGCCCGCCGTGAACGCCGCTTCACTCGGCGGCTTCTCCGTGGAAGAAAGCGGCGGCTGCGGCTCCGTGAGCAGGTCGCTGCCCACCGGAATGCGGAAGATACGGGTGAAAGCTCCAGGCTCCTTGTGTTCCGGCTCATTCAGTCCCGGAGGATTGGGCGAGACCAGAGTCGAGTCAGATGTCCGAAAGACCTGCGTGAACTCGCCAGGCTGCCCCAAAGCGGGAGGCTCAGCTTTCAGCAGATCGGGAATGGTCTGATCGCTCGCGGGAAGATCGCGATGAGGAATCTGGAACATGCGGGTGAATTCGCCGGGCTGCGGCGCGTCGGGTGGCGAGGAAGGCGGATCGGGTCTCGGGGCTATGGTTTCATCCGCAAGGTTCCGAACGACGGTGGCGGATGGATCAGCCTGCGCTGACCGGTTTTGCATCGGGGCCGTATATCCCAGGAACCTGGGCCTGGAATCGTCTCCCGATCCTCGCGTGGGTTTTCCAAACACCATCGTGAATTCGCCGGGCCTGTCGGAGGGCTTCACCGCCGGTTCCTGCGGCTGTGGCGGAGGCGGCGCTTTCTCCGGGAAGTCCTGAGGGCGCTTGGTTTGGAACAGCATGGTGAATTCGCCCGGCTGGTTCGAGCCTGGCGACGGCGATGGAGTCGCGCTCTCAGTAGAAGCGGGCGCGCTGAATGGAGCGGTCTCAGAGCGCTGCAAGATAAGGGTGGAATCGCCCGCCGTCTCTTCCCTTGAAGACAGGGGCGCGGAGCTTGCGGGCATCGATTGCGTCGCCTGCGGCGCTGGCGAGGAAGAGAGGAAGAGCGTTGCCTCGGCTGAATTCGAGCTAGGCTGCGCCGTTTCCTGCGGCTGCGCGGCGGGTGAAGCAGGGGGCGCTGCCGGCGGGCTTTCGCGCTTCCCGCTGGCTTGATCGAGCCATTCCCAGAGGTTCACAAGCTCGGGGCGATCTTCGGTAATCACCCAGACAGCGTCCTCCAGCTCTTCGATCCCCAGAATCGGATTCTGGCTGCCGGGGCTCAAGCCGGAGGTATAGCGCAGGATTCGCGTCAGCAAGCGCAGCGGGCGACCCGATCCCGGCCTGTGGCTCAACTGATGCAATAGGACAGGACGATGGGAGTTCACCTCACGGGCGCGGAAGGTCTTCAACTCGCCTTCAGCGACCGCTTCGAGGTTCTCGTATTGCTCCAGTGGATTCATGCCAATTCCCAGGGTGGGGTCCCGCCGCTTATTCTACCACTGGTAAACTGTAAATCCAGTTGTTGATTTGCTTGACAACGCATTCCACTGCGTTCCATGATGACATTCATCTCCAGCGCTCTTGCCGAACGAAGCTCAGGGGGATTGGACTCTCTCACCGTCCCGGCTCAGTTTGAAGGAGGGGAAGGGCGGCCTGATGCGCTGTCGCAATCGATGAAGAGCCTCTCAAAAGTCGTATGGTCGGAGGGGATGTATCTTGCAACCCATCACTTCCAGGCCCAGAACCGCTATTTTGAAGACCTCATCCACTTTACCATCTCGAACCTCTGGTTTGAGCCGTATGGTTTTCTCGGCTACGAACTGGATGCGGAGGCGCTCCGCAACGGGACGGTTTCGCTGGTGCATGCGCGGGGAATCTTCCCGGACGGCCTCGTATTCCACATGCCCGAAAGCGATCCACTGCCTCCGGCGCGCAACATCGAGGACCTCTTCCCGCCCACCCAGCAGTTTCTGGGCATAGGGCTGGCGGTTCCCGTCTACAAACCTGACGGGCTGAATTGCAGCGTCTCGGAAAACGGCTCGGAAGCGAGCGTCCGCTATGTGGCGCGTTCGCAGTCCCTGCCGGATGAGAATACGGGCCGCGATGAGAAGACGCTGCAACTGGGCTCCAAGAACATCCGCATCCATCTGGAAACAGAAAGCAGCGAAGGCATGGCGACCCTGCCTCTGGCTCGCGTCACGCGCGACGGCTCCGGGCGCTTCGTCTACGATGCGGGATTCATCCCGCCCTGCCTCGATTTTACGGCGAGCGAAAAGCTGATGTCCCTCGCCCGCCGACTGGTCGAGGAACTGGAGGAACGCAGCGCATCGCTTTCACGGGTGGGGCAGAAAGGAGGGAAGTTTTCCGCCGGGCTCTCCGCGCAGGATGTCGCCAATTTCTGGTATCTGCATACGCTCAATTCCAGCCTGGCCCCGCTGCGCCACCTTTATCTCGCGCGGCGCGGCCATCCGGAACAGCTCTTCCTGGAACTCTCGCGGCTGGCTGGGGCGCTCACCACCTTCAAGGCGGATTCGCACCCGCGCGCGATTCCTCTTTACGATCATCGCAACCTGGAGAAGTGTTTCACGGAGCTTGAGGCCTACATTCGCGCCCACCTGGTGACGATCTTCCCGGAGAACTGCGTGCCCATTCCGCTCAAGCCCGTCGCGCGCTACTTTTACGAGGGCGAGATTCGCGATCAGAGATGCCTGGATCGCGCCCGCTGGATTTTCGGCGTCCACGCCGAACTGGGGGAAGTGGAGCTGATTTCGCGCACACCGCAACTGGTGAAGATCTGTTCCAGCCAGTTTGTTCCGGAACTGGTCAAGCGCGCGCTGCCGGGACTCACGCTGACCCATCTTTCCGCGCCTCCGGCGGCGGTGTCGCCCAAGGTGACGAACCAGTATTTTGCGGT
>Ga0209061_1004558_pt1 | contig 13163 bp, 11 predicted proteins | sample Coa_R1_10_FD_187157 | JGI IMG/M metagenome (GOLD analysis project Ga0209061, IMG submission 187157) | Surface soil microbial communities from Centralia Pennsylvania, which are recovering from an underground coalmine fire - Coalmine... | ecosystem: Environmental > Terrestrial > Soil >...
GCTCGCGGTGGACCATATCGACCTGGCGGTGCCGAAGGGGTCGGTCTACGGCTTCCTCGGCCCGAACGGCTCGGGCAAGACCACCACGATCCGGATGCTGCTCGGCCTGGCATACCCGACGAGCGGCTCGGCCGAGCTGCTCGGCGTGCCGATGCCGTCGGGCGCCACCTCGGTGCTGTCCCGCGTCGGCTCGCTGGTGGAAGGCCCGGCGTTTTACCCGTACCTGAGCGGCTGGGAGAACCTGGCCAGGTACGACGCGGCCGACAGGACCGCGTCCCGCCAGACCGTGCGGGAACGGCTCGGCGCGGCCCTGGAGCGCGTCGGGCTGACCGCGGCGGCGAAGAAGAAGTACCGGCACTACTCGCTCGGCATGAAGCAGCGGCTGGCGATCGCCGCCGGCCTGCTGCGGCCCCGCGAGCTGATCATCCTGGACGAGCCGACCAACGGGCTCGACCCGCAGGGCACCCGCGAGGTCCGCGCGCTGGTGCGGCAGATCGCCGCCGATGGGATCACCGTTTTCGTGTCCTCGCACCTGCTGGCCGAGGTGGAGCAGGTGTGCTCGCACGTCGGGGTGATGCGCGCCGGCAAGCTGGTCTTCCAGGGGTCGCTCGCCGAACTGCGCCGGACCGCGGCGGCCCGCGTCGTGGTGCACACGGCCGACGTGGCGGCGGCGGCCGAGGTGTTCGCCAAGCTGGGCCTGGCCGGCCCGGTGCCCGGCGAGGACGTGATCGCCGCCGAGCTCGGCGATGCCGAACCCGAACGCATCTGCGCCGAACTCGTGCATGCCGGGGTGGGCGTCCGCGGCCTGTCCGTGGAGTCGCCGAGCCTGGAGGACCTGTTCGTCGGACTGACCGGAGAAGGCTTCGATGTCTGAGTTTCCCGGGGGGACGACCCCCCGGACCCCCCGGCTGCGCGCCCGATGGCCAGGACTGCCATCGTATCGGGCGCGCGCCTCCTTGGCCGGGGGGGCGACCTCCCGGCTCCCCGGGCCGGGCGAATCTCCCGGTGAGCTGGTTGGCGGTACGGAGCCGGCCGCGTACGTTCGGGCGGATCTGCGGTTTTTGCGCAACGAGCTGAGGCTTGTCTTCTTCCGGCGGCGCAATCAGCTGCTGCTCGGTGTCGTCGCGCTGTTCCCGCTGCTCATCGGGATCGGGCTGAAGGCCGCGGCGCCGCATCCGCAGGGCGGCGGGAACGGCACGGGCGCCAGCGCGTTCTTCAACCAGCTCGCGGGCAACGGGGTGTTCCTTACCTTCACCGCGCTCACGCTGCTGCTGATCCTGGTGCTGCCGGTGGCGGTCGCGGTCATCTCCGGCGACTCGGTGGCCGGCGAGGCCGGCTACGGCACGCTGCGCTACCTGCTCGCCGTGCCGGCCGGGCGCACCAGGCTGCTTATCGTGAAGTACCTGACGATCGTGGCGTTCGCGGTCGCCGCGACGTTCGCCGTGTCGGTGGTCGCGCTGCTCACCGGGGTGGCGCTGTTCCCGGTGGGGCCGGTGACGCTGCTGTCCGGCACGACGGTGTCGCTGGCCGCCGGGCTGGTGCGCGTGCTGCTCGTGACGCTGTACGTGTGCGCCGCGATGGCCGCGGTCGGCGCGATCGGGCTGGCGGTCTCCACCTTCACCGAGCACGCGATAGGCGCCATCGCGACCGTCATGATCCTCATCGTGGCCAGCGAGGTCGTCGACCAGATTCCGCAGTTCGCGACGATCGCGCCGTACCTGCCGACGCACTGGTGGGACATGTTCGACTCCCTGCTGCGCGTGCCGGCGGACACCACGACGCTGTGGCACGCGCTGGTGTCGTTCGGGGTGTACGCGGGGCTGTTCTGGCTGATCGCCTGGGCGCGGTTCACCTCAGGGGACGTCACGAGCTGACCGGTTTGCCGATCTCATACGGAATTGCTCTATGCTGCCGGTATGGCAGGCGGATCCGGGAACAAGGCCATTCCGGGGGTTGACTTCTCCAAGCCGCACGCGGCTCGCATGTACGACTATTTCCTTGGCGGCAAGGACCATTTCGCGGTCGACCGCCAGACGGCGGAGCTCGCCATGCGAAGCTGGCCGGCGGTGCGCGTCGCCGTCCGGGAGAACCGCAAGTTCCTCGCCCGTACGGTGAGCTACCTGGCCGGGGAGGCGGGCATCCGGCAGTTCCTCGACATCGGGACCGGCCTGCCGAGCGCGAACAACACCCATGAGGTCGCGCAGCGGATCGCGCCGGACAGCCGCGTCGTGTACGCGGACAACGACCCGCTCGTGCTGGTGCACGCCCGGGCACTGCTCACCTCCACCCCGGAGGGCCGGACCGCCTACATCCAGGCGGACCTGCGCGAGCCGGAGAAGATCCTCGCCAGCCCGGTGGTGCGCGAGACGATCGACTTCAGCCAGCCCGTCGCGCTGATGCTGGTCGCCATCTTGCACTTCATCGCGGACGAGGAGGACCCGGGCGGCATCGTGGCGGCCCTGCTCGCGGCGCTCCCGCCGGGCAGCTACCTGGTGGCCTCGCACGTCACCCCGGAGCACGACCCCGAGGGGGTCCACGGCCTGGAGCGCACCTACCGCGAATCCGGCGTGACGGCGCAGGCGCGCACCGCCGGGGAGTTCGGCCGCATGGCCTTCTCCGGCCTGGAGCTCGTGCCCCCCGGCCTGGTCCTCGTCTCGGAGTGGCGGCCCGACGCCAGCGGCCCGCGGCCCAAGCCCGAGGAGGTCAACTGGTACGGCGCGGTCGCCCGCAAGCCGTAGCTCACCAGCTGAAGTCCTCTTCCCAGAACTCGGTGACGCCGCGCGGTTTCGGCATGGCCTGGTCCTCCTCCCGGCCGCGCAGTTCGACGCGGCGGATCTTCCCGGAGATCGTCTTCGGCAGGTCGGCGAACTCGATCCGGCGGATCCGCTTGTACGGCGCCACGCGCTGGCGGCAGAAGGCCATGATGTCCCGTGCCAGTTCGGGGCCTGGCGCGGCGCCGGCCGCGAGCAGCACGTAGGCCTTGGGCACCGCGAGCCGGATCGGGTCGGGGGAGGGGACCACTGCGGCCTCGGCGACAGCCTCGTGCTCGATCAGCACGCTTTCCAGCTCGAACGGGGAGATCCGGTAGTCCGACGCCTTGAACACGTCGTCCGTCCGCCCGATGTACGTGATGTAGCCGTCGTCGTCCGAGGACGCGACGTCGCCGGTGTGGTAGTAGCCGCCGCGCATGGCTTCGGAGTCCCGCTCGGGGTCGTCGAGGTAGCCGGTCATCAGGCCCAGCGGCCGCTTGCCGAGGTCCAGGCAGATCTCGCCGTCCTTGCCCGGCGTCCCCGTGACCGGGTCGACCAGCACGACCGGGTAGCCGGGCAGCGGGCGGCCCATCGAGCCCGGCTTGACCGGCTGGCCGGGTGTGTTGCCGGCCTGCGCGGTCGTCTCGGTCTGCCCGAAGCCGTCCCGGACCGTGATCCCCCAGGCCTTGCGGACCTGCTCGATGACCTCCGGGTTCAGCGGCTCGCCGGCCGCCACGCACTCGCGCAGCGCGCGCACGTCGGCCGCACCGAGGTCGGCCTGGATCAGCATCCGCCACACCGTCGGCGGCGCGCAGAACGTGGTCACGCCGTAGTCGCCGAGCGCCTTCAGCAGCCCGGCGGCGTTGAACCGCGCCTGGTTCAGGATGAGGATCGTGGCCTGGGCGTTCCATGGGGCGAACACGTTGGACCAGGCGTGCTTGGCCCAGCCGGGGGAGGAGATGTTCAGGTGCACGTCGCCCGGCCTGATGCCGATCCAGTACATCGTGGACAGGTGTCCCACCGGGTAGCTGGCGTGGGTGTGCCCGACGAGCTTGGGCTTGGAGGTGGTGCCCGAGGTGAAGTAGAGCAGCAGCGGATCGGCCGCCTTCGTGACGCCGTCCGGGGTGAACTCGGCGGGCGCGGCGGCCGTTTCGGCGTAAGCGCGCCACCCCGGCTGGTACGCGGCCCTGCCCGGGCCGGCCGGCGCCGCCGCGCCTGCGTCGCCCACCATCACCCGGGTCCAGTCGCCCGGGACCTCCGCGAACTTCGGTACCTGCGCGGCCTCGGCCACCACGTGCCTGACCTCGCCCCGCAAGATCCGGTCCGCGAGGTCCGCCGGCTGCAGCAGCGTGGAAGCCGGGATGATCACCGCGCCGAGCTTCATCGCCGCCAGCATGACCTCCCACAGCGGCACCACGTTGCCGAGCATCAGCAGCACCCGGTCGCCGCGGCGGACCCCGAGGCTGCGCAGCCAGTTCGCCACCTGCCCCGAACGCGCCGCCATCTGCTCATAGCTCACCGACTCGTCCGGGCCGTCGTCGCCGACCACGCGCAGCGCGGTGCGGCCGGGATGTTCGGCGGCGATCACGTCGAACCAGTCGAGCGCCCAGTTGAACTCGTCCAGTTCCGGCCAGGCGAACAAGTTGCAGGCGGTGTCGTAGTCCTCGCGGTACCGCACAAGCAGGTCCCGTGCCGCGCGGAAGGCGGCTGTCGAAGCGGCGTTGCTCACCAGTCGATGATCCCAGGTCCGCGTGCGCCCGGTAAAGGGCGCCTGGCCGCTGCCCGTGCGGGGCGCCTTCACGTGCCGGGGCGTATTCAGAGGGCCCTGAGAAGGCGCGCCGACGGGCTATGCAAGTACGTGTGCCACACTGACGGCATGAGCGATGCAGGGCATGGCGATGCAGGGCTTGGCAACGGATCATCGCGCGCCTGGCAGGGATCGCGCTTCGGCGGGCGCGGCGTCTCGCATGCCGTGGCCGAACGCGAGCGCGGCCGGCGCAGGCTGAACGTCACCACCGCCACGGTGGGCTTGGCCAGCGTGGTCGCGGCCGGCGCCGTGGCCGCCGCGCTCCCCGGATCCACGCACAAGACGGCGGCCTCTTCGCGCGGCTCGTCGAACGCCAGTGTCTCCTCGGGCGGCTCCGCGTCGGGCACCTCCTCGGGCACCTCCTCGGGCACCTCGTCGGGCGGCGCGGCGAACGCCGGCTCCGGCGCCGCTTCCTCGAACGGTTCCTCGAACTCGTCGAACTCCTCCGCCGGCCAGGGCGGCTTCCAGGCGCCCGCGTCCGCTCCGGTCCAGTCGGGCGGAGGAGGCCAGATCACCTCCGGAGGCTCATAACGCCCGTGACGCAGGAGACCGCGACATCCATGGCTGGAACCGGGACGGCGCCCGGAACCGGGGGAGCGCCTCCAACCGGGGGATCGCCCCCAACCGGGGGATCGCCTCCAACCGGGGCAACGACCGAGCCGACCGCGTTCGCGGCGTGGCGCGCGCTGGGCATGCTCGTCCAGCTCGTGGTCACCGACCCCGGCCAGCTCGCCGCCGCCCGGCGGCTGCTCACCGATGACCTCGCCGAGCTGGACGTGGCGTGCAGCCGGTTCCGCCCCGACTCCGAGCTGGCCGCGCTGTGCGACGCCGCGCGGGAGGCGGCCGGCCCGGCTACGGTGACGGTCAGCCCGCTGCTCGCACAGGCCATCGCGGTCGCCCTCCGGGCGGCCAGCCTGACCGACGGCGACGTGGATCCGACGGTGGGCGGGGTGCTCTCCGCGCTCGGCTACGACAGGGACTTCGCCCAGGTCCCGGCCACCGGGCCGGGACTGCCGCCGGTCAGCGTGCGGATGATCCCCGGCTGGCGCTCGATCAGGCTCGATCCCGATACCCGGCGGCTTACGGTGCCGGCCGGCGTCCAGCTCGATCTCGGCGCGACGGTGAAGGGATGGGCGGCGGATCGCAGCGCGGCCCGGATCGCGGGCCGGCTCGGCTGCGGGGTGCTCGTCAGCCTGGGCGGCGATACGTCGGTGGCGGGGGAGCCGCCCGAGGGCGGCTGGCGGATCCGCGTGCAGGACCTGACCGCCATGCCGGACGAGCCGCCGCGGGGCCCGAGCGCCGTGGTCGCGATCCGCGACGGCGGCCTGGCCACCTCCTCGACCGCGGCCCGCCGCTGGCAGCGCGGCGGCGACGTGCTGCACCACATCCTAGACCCGCGCACCGCCCTGCCCGCGGCCCCGATCTGGCGCACGGTCTCGGTGGCCGCCGCGAGCTGCGCCGACGCCAACACCGCGGCGACCGCCGCGGTCATCAGGGGTCGCCAGGCGCCGGCCTGGCTGGCCAGCCTGAACCTGCCCGCTCGCCTCGTCGAACCCGACGGCACGGTGCACACGGTCGCCGGCTGGCCCGCCGACCCCTGAGCCCGCCCCGGCGCGGACTCCGGGTGACCGCCGGCCCCGGGTGACCGCCGGCCCCGGGTGACCGCCGGCCCCGGGTGACCGCCGGCTCCGGGCGCGCACGGATGGGTAACGCGGACCCAGGCCGCAGATCCCTGCGCGGTAGGGCCTGATCAGGCTGGCCGCCTGCTTCGCCGCCTCGCCCGCGCCGGAAAGCCCGCCCGGTCCGGGGAACGCCGCGGCGCGGTACACGTCAAGCCTGGAACATGAAGAGGGCACCCATAGAGCCGCTCCGGCACGCTCCGCGAAACCCTCTACCGGACGGGACTCCTCGATCCGGGGTCGGGCATCGCCCGGCCTGGCCGGCTCCTGGCCAGCAGCCTTACTCCTCTTCGATCCTGGCCAGCAGCCTTACTCCTCTTCGAGGAGCCAGTCCAGCGCCGCGGCGGCCGTCCAGGACTGGTTGAGGCTGCCCAGCGGGGCGCCCGTCATCGGCTGGTAGTACTCGGCGAAGCTCCCGTCCCCGAGCTGCTCAAGCGAAGCCGACCGCAGCCGCGCCGCGACCGCGGTCTCGCCGTCCCGCCGCAGGGCCCAGGTGAGCAGCCAGGTGAACACCGGCCACACCGGTCCCCGCCAGTAGCATTCCGGGTTGAACGCCGGCGACTCCGGGCTGGTGCTCGGCGGCAGCGCCCAGCGCAGCCCCGGGTGGCCAGCCCAGCGCGGTCCGGTCAGCAGCGAGACGAGCCGCTGCCGCAGGCGCCACGGCGCGGCGCCGGCGATCAGCGGCGCGAACCCGGCGATCGTCTCGGTCCGCAGCCACGACCCTGTCTTGAGATCGACGTCAGCGGCCAGCCCCGACGTCTCATCGACGTGGCAGAAAACAGCCGCCCGGGCCTGGGCGGCGTGGTCCTTCAGCTCGGCTGCGTCATCTGGTTTTCGCAGCTGCGCGGCGAGCTTGGCGAGCAGGTCGGACGCGGCGGCGTAGATCGCGGTGAACAGCACGTCGCCGACCTGGAAGCTGCCGGACTCACGCAGCAGGCCCGCGTCGTAGCCGGCCTGCTTGGCCTCCTCGACCAGCCAGAGGTAGCGGTCATACTCGCCGTCGGTCGGCCGCTGCGCCGCGTTCGAGACGTGGGCCTTGTCCCGCCGGACGTAGGCGGGCAGGCCGGGGCCGACGACCACGTTCCCATAGGGCACGTCCCAGCGGGGTGAGTTATCCGTGCCGCTCTCCCAGCCGTGAAACAGCGTCATCAGCCCGGTCGCCTTGTCCGCGCGTTCCCGGGCCAGGAACCGGTGCCAGGCGAGCAGCTTCGGGTACAAGTGCGCGGCCCACCCCTGGGTGCGCTCATGCTCGCGCCCGCCGGCGGACGAGGCCACCGCGAGGATCCGGTCCACCGCGATCGCGTGCACCGGCGGGTCGCAGATCCCGCTGGTCGCCGTCTGGGCCGGGGAGTCCTCGTTGTAGCGGGCGCATTCCCACTGCGCGGGTCCGGGCCAGTAGCCGTCCGCGGCGGGGTCGAAGACGATGTGCGGCACCATCCCGTTGCGCCACTGCCCGGCGAAAAGCGAGTCAAGTTCCAGCCGGGCACGCGGCAGGTCGACCGTGGCGAGGCCGATGGCGTTGAACGCAGCGTCCCAGCTCCATTGGTGCGGATAGAGGGCGGGGGCGGCCTTCGTGATGAGGCCGGTGCTGTTGTCGCGCAATATATAGGCCGCCCGGGCGGCCAGCGCTGGATTCCCAGTCGTCATTTTGTTACAGCCACGTTTCCAAATATGTCGCACATGTTAACTGCCGGGGTAGCAAGGATCTTTCGTACGCACGCGGGGCAAGCCGTGCTGCCACCCTGGAAGTTACCGTGACCAGCGGATGCGCGCTATGGAAGGGAACGTCCCGAGGCACACCATTGGTGAAGCCGGGGGATAGCAGCCGTTGCGGTCGGTCAACCTCGGCTGACTCCGGCTGGCCCCGGTCCGCCCCGCTCCGGCCCCGGCCTGCTCCCGGTACGGCGCTGTGCGGGCAGTTGCTGCTGGGGCGCTTTAGCCAGGCTTTAACCCCATGAACAGCAGCTTCAGAGACGGTTCTGAGCCCGTCTCTATGCTCTGCTGTGCTTCGCGGCGCATGCTTGAAAACGTGAGCGGAATCAACTCTTCTACCGCGCTGTGGTATGCCAGCCGGGCCACTGGCGTGGTCGCGCTGCTGCTGCTGACCGCGGTGGTGCTGCTCGGCCTGCTGGTGACCAGGCAGGGCAGGCTGCCCGGCCTGCCGAGGTTCGCCGTCACCGGGCTGCACCGGAACATCTCCCTGCTCGCTGTCGCGTTCGTCGCCGTGCACGTGCTGACCGCGGTCGCCGACACCTACGTGCACATCCCGCTCACCGCCGCGGTGGTCCCGCTGGCATCTGAGTACGAGCGGCTATGGATCGGGCTCGGCGCGGTGAGCCTGGACATCACGATCGCGCTGATCGTGACCAGCCTGCTGCGCCGCCATCTGTCCCGCCGGCTGTGGCGGGCGGTGCACCTGCTGGCGTACGCGAGCTGGCCGGTGGCCTGGCTGCACAGCATCACCTCCAGCGCCGACATGCGGCACGGCTGGATGTTCCTGCTGGCGGTCGCCTGCGCGCTGCTGGTCGTGGTCGCCGTCGGCTGGCGGCAGTCCGCCGCGTCCCGCGATGTCCCGCGTGCCGAGCGGGTCGGCCTGCTGATGGCGGCGGTGCACGGACGCGACAGGGCCAGCCGCCGATGACCACGGCCACCCAGGGCACGCCCACCGAGGGCACCGCCACCGGCTTGCCCCGGCTGCTGCCCCGCCACGGGCAGCAGCCGGAGGACTGGTACGCGCACGTCGCGCGGGTCGGCCGGCTCCCGTACCGCGACGCTCCCGGACGCCTGATCAGCGACCTCCAGGCGGCAGGCCTCACCGGGCGGGGCGGCGCCGCGTTCCCGGTGCACCGCAAGCTCGCGGCCGTGCTCGAGGCGGCGCAGGCACGGCGCAGGCCTCCGGTCGTGATCGCCAACGGCGCCGAGAGCGAGCCGGCCAGCGACAAGGACGCCACGCTGCTGTGGCTGGCCCCGCACCTGGTGCTCGACGGCCTGCAACTCGCGGCCGAGGCGGTGGGCGCGGAGCAGGCGATCTTGTACACGCACGCCGACCGCCGTAACGACGTGGGCAGGCGCCTGCGGCAAGCCATCGCGCAACGCCAGGCCGTCGCCGTGGACCGGGTCCCGGTCGAGCTGGCGGAGGCGCCGCCGCGGTTCCTGGCCGGCCAGGAGACGGCGCTTGTCAATCACCTGGCCGGCGGGCCGGCCATCCCGACGTTCACCCCGCCCCGCATCACCGAACGCGGCCTGGCGGGCGCCCCCACCCTCGTGCAGAACGTAGAGACGCTGGCCCACCTGGCGCTGATCGCGCGCCGCGGTCCGCGCTGGTTCCGTCAGGTGGGCACTGAGGCGGAGCCTGGCTCGATGCTGTGCACGATCCGCCGTTCCGACGGGGTGCCGCGCATCACCGAGGTGCCGCTCGGCGTACCGCTGCGGGCATTGCTCGCCGGCCCGGGCGAACAGGGCCTGCGCGAGGGCGCGGTGCTGATCGGCGGCTACCACGGCACCTGGGTGCCCGCGGCGGAGGCAGCGAAGCTGACGCTGGACAATCACGGCCTGCGCCGGGCCGGCGCGCGGGTCGGCGCCGGGATCCTGATCACCTTGCCGCAGGACAGGTGCGGGCTGGTGGAGACGGCGCTGGTGGTCCGCTACCTGGCGCTCGAATCGGCCGGGCAGTGCGGGCCCTGCCTCAACGGGCTCCCGCGGATCGCCGCCGCGCTCGCCGAGCTCGCGGGCGCCCGTCCGCGGCGCGGGACACGGGCCAACGTGGAACGGTGGGCCGGGCTGGTCACCGGGCGCGGCGCCTGCCATCACCCCGACGGCGCGGCCCGTTTCGTGCGCAGCGCGCTGACAACGTTCGCCGCCGAACTCGGCCGCCACGAACGCGGCCGCTGCGGCGCAACGGACACCACGCCGTTCCTGCCCGTCCCGCATGGCTCGGCGCATACCGAACAGGACTGGATATGAGCGAGAAACTGCTGGTCAACCCGATCGAGTGCGAGGGCCACGGCGCATGCGCCGAGCTGCTGCCCGAGATGATCACCCTCGACGAGTGGGGCTACCCGGTCGTCGACGGCCGCCCGCTGCCAGCGGCCCTCGAACGAGACGCCCGCGCCGCGGTGAGCGCCTGTCCCACGCTAGCGCTCCGCCTCGTGCGCTGCTAGCTCCACGTCACTCATCCCTAGCTCCACGTCACTTATCCCTAACGGCCGGCGGTGACTCCCCCAGGGGAGGCGCCGTCGGCCATTCATCATGCTTGACGCCATCTGATGGATGCATCTACCTTATGGAGGTAACTTTCATTTTATTGTAACTATCGAAGGGTTGTGTCTCTCGTGGATGACGCGACTAGCCGCTGGTGGGCGATGGCCGCGATCTCGGTGAGCGTGCTGGTCGTCGGGCTCGACCTGACCGTGCTCAGCCTGGCCCTGCCGACCATCGCGGCCGCCCTCCATGCCACAACCGGCGACCTGCAATGGATAACCGACTCCTACAGCCTGGTGATCGCCGCGCTGATCCTGCCGGCCGGGCTGCTTGGCGACCGGTACGGCCGGAAAAAGGTGCTGCTGGCCGCCCTGGTGGTGTTCCTCGCCAGCTCGGTATGGTGCGCTTACTCGGCCAGCATCGGCGAGCTCATCGCCGCGCGGGCGGTCCTCGGCATCGGCGCCGCCGCCGTTTTCCCGCTGGCCCTGTCGGCGATCCCCGTGATGTTCGGCGAGGAGGAGCGGCAGCGGGCGATCTCGGTCATGGCCGGGGCCGTCATCGTCGCCTATCCCGTCGGGCCGATCCTCGGCGGTTCCCTGCTCAACCACTTCTGGTGGGGTTCGGTCTTCCTCATCAACGTGCCGGTGGTGGCTATCGCGCTGGTCGCCATCGCGCTCTGGCTGCCGGAGTCCCGGGCCGGGAAGCGCCCCGGCCTGGACCCGCCGGGCATCGTGATCTCCGGCGCCGGGCTGACCGGGCTCACCTACGGCTTCATCAAGGCCGGCCAAGACGGCTGGACGGACAGCGCGGCTCTGGCGACGATCGCGGCGGGCGCGGTGGTACTCGCGGCGTTCGCGGCCTGGGAGCGCATGGTTGCCCGAGGCGGCGTCCGGCAGCCGCTGGTGGACCTGTCGCTGTTCCGCGTGGTCGGCTTCCGCTGGGGCACGATCTTGATGACGCTCGTGTCGTTCGCGTTGTTCGGCCTGATGTTCACCGTGCCGCAGTATTTCCAGGAGGTGCGCGGCGCCACCCCGCTGGGCAGCGGGGTGCGGATGCTTCCGCTGATCGGCGGCCTGCTATTCGGCATGGCCGCGGGCGGCAGGCTGTCCGCCCCGCGCAAGAGGCCAGCCGGATCGGCCGTCACGGCCCTGGTCAGCGCGAAGACCGCCAACGCGGCCGGGTTCGCCGTGATGGCCATCGGCCTCGCGATCGGCGCCTTCACCGGGCTCGGGTCAGCCACGGCCTTCGCCGCGCTGTGGATCGCGGTGACCGGAGCCGGCCTGGGCGTCGCGATGCCGTCCGCGATGGACGCCGCGGTCCGCCCGCTGACCGGAGAGCGCAGCGGCTCCGGGTCCGCGCTGATCTCGGCGGTGCGCCAGGTTGGCGCGACGATCGGGGTCGCGATTCTCGGCACCATCCTGAGCAACGGCTACACAAGCCAGTTGCGGCTGGCTGGCCTTCCCGCGCCCGCCGCTTCGGTGGTGCGGTCCAGCGTGGCCGGCGGTGTCGCGGTCGCCGAAAAGCTTGGCTCGGCCGTGTTGCTTGACCACGTGCGCACCGCGTTCATCCACGGCATGGACGTCATGCTCTGGGCCTGCGCCGGGATCGCGCTGGCGAGCGCGATGCTGGCGCTCGCCTTCCTGCCTGGCCGCAGCGGTTCGCCAGCCGGGGCGGCTGCGGCGGAGCAGGCGCCGCGCGAGCCGGCCGGCCCGCCCCGGGGATAGCGGCACAATGGGAGGGTGACCGATGTGGACCTCAAGCATCATGGCAGCCTCCGGGAACGGAAAAAGGCCAAGACGCGCGCCGCCATCAGGGAACACGCGCTCCGGCTTTTCCGTGAGCAGGGGTACCAGGCGACCACCGTCGAGCAGATCGCCGCTGCCGCCGAGGTCTCGCCGTCGACGTTCTTCCGCTATTTCCCGACCAAAGAGGATGTGGTCCTGCGGGACGACCTGGACACCCGGCTGCTCGAGGCGTTCTCCCGGCAGCCGCCGGATCTGGCGCCGCTTCCCGCGATCCGCGCCGCGACCAGGGATGCGCTCGATTCGTTCGGTGCCGACGAGATGGCGCAGATCCGCGAGACGACCGAGTTGATGCTGACCGTCCCGGAGATCAGGGCCCGCGCGATGGACGAGTTCGCCCGGACGATGGAGGTGATCGCCGAGGCGATCGCCAAGCGCGCCGGCCGGTCCCCGGCGGACCTCGCCATCCGCACGCTGTCCGGCGCCATCGTCGGCGTGATCATGTCGGTCACCATGCCGTGGTCTGACTGGACCTCCGAGCAGGCAACCGCCGACCTGCTCCCCCGCATAGACGAGGCCCTGGCCCTCCTGGAATCCGGCCTCCCCCTCTAGCGGACCAGCGCCCGCCAGGAACCACCGCCGCGTGATGCCGCACCTGCCCGTCCGCTGTGCCGCGTGATGCCGCACCTGGTGATGCCGCACCTGCCCGTCCGCTGTTACGCCGGATACGGCCGTTGATTCTGCGCCTATAGTGCACTCGACCGGCCACGCCGCGCCCGCCCCGCCCCAGCCGCACCCACCCCGCCTCCGCCGCACCCACGGAAAAATCCTTCAAGATGAAAGATTTCACCCGAATAGGTGTATAAATCTTACGGGATCATGGAACTTCCCATCATAGGGTCGGAAGTGCAGTGACGAGCGGCGCCCCTGAGACGGATGTTCTAGCTGGTTTCGGCTGTCGGCCCAGTTCCAGTCCGCGCCCGTC
>Ga0209061_1004560_pt1 | contig 13161 bp, 8 predicted proteins | sample Coa_R1_10_FD_187157 | JGI IMG/M metagenome (GOLD analysis project Ga0209061, IMG submission 187157) | Surface soil microbial communities from Centralia Pennsylvania, which are recovering from an underground coalmine fire - Coalmine... | ecosystem: Environmental > Terrestrial > Soil > Unclassified...
GAAGGTAGCTGTGGCCGACCACGGTCACCGGGGGCGTCACGCCGGTGAGGCCGCCGACGGACCGCAGCGCGGCGGCAAGCCGGGGACCCGACGCGGCGGCGCCGAACACCTCGACCGGCGCTCCCGCCCCCCCGGGGAAGTGATCGTCGAGCACTTCCTGGCCGGCCACCGAGTCCGGGTGGCCGCGGAACGACTGGGCGTTGGTCAGCCCGTGGGCCTGGAGCCCGGCCAGCCCGACGGCCATGGCCCCGAGCACCAGCGTGGTGGCGACCCAGACGGCCCGCGGGCGCCGCGCGATGCGGCGGCCGATGCGCGCCCACACGCCCCTTGTGGTGGGCTCGGCGGAGCCGTATTGCGGCCTGACCGGCCAGAACACCCAGCGGCCGGTGATCACAAGCAGCGCCGGCAGCAGCGTCATCATCGCGAGCAGCGCGACCGCGACGCCGATCGCCAGCACCGGGCCCATGCTGGCCGTGGAGTTGAGCTCGGCGAACGACAAGGTGAGCAGGGACAGGATCACCGTTCCCCCGCTTGCCACGATCGCGGGCCCGGCCCGGCGCAGCGCGATCGCCATCGCCGCGTGCCGGTCGGCGTGCCGCCGCAGCTCCTCGCGGTAGCGGGCGGTCAGCAGCAGCGCGTAGTCCGTCCCCGCGCCGAACACCAGCACGTCCAGGATGCCCGCGCTCTGCGCGTTGACGGTCAGCCCCGCGTGCGCGGCCAGCAGGTAGATGAGCGCCTGCGCGGTGACCAGCGCCGCCCCGCCCGAGAGCACCGGCAGCAGCCACAGCACCGGACTGCGGTAGGTGAGCAGCAGCAGCACGATGACGACCGCAAGCGCGGCGAACAGCAGCGTGCCGTCGATGCCCTTGAACGCGTCGCTCGAATCGGCGGCGTAGCCGAGCTGTCCGGTGATATGCACGGTCATGCCGCCGGCGCCGGCCTCCGCGATCGTCCGGAGCGAGCCGGCGGCGGCGCCCGCCGCGCTCCAGCCCTTGCTGCCGAGGTTGACGAGCGCGATCGTCTCCATGGCCCTGCCGTCCCCGGCGACGACCGGACCGGTTACCTGGCCGTGCAGGACGCCCGGCACGCTGGCGAACTTCGCGGCATCCGCGGCCGCCTTCGCCCGGTCGGCCGCGGTCACGCCGGAGGGCCGGCTGTAGACCACCACGGCGGGGTACACGTTGGGCGAGATGAACTCCGATCTCAGGTTCAGGACCTGCGTGGATTCGGCCTTCGGCGGCAGCCACGACGAGGTGTCGTTCTTCTCGGCTCCGGTCAGCTTCCCGGACAGCGGCCCGGCGAGCACCACGACGGCCAGCCAGAACACCAGCAACAGCCACTTGGTCCGGCGCCCCGCCGGGGCGTACACCGCGCGCATCGCGCTCATCCCGCTCCTCCCCCTCCCGTCCCCTACCCGTTAGACGCCGTCCGGCGCCATGGGTCATCGGATTTCCGGCCCGTGCCTCCGGGAGCCGGGCCGGCGGCCCCGCTGATCAGCGCGGCCGGGCGAGGAGGGCGCGGGTGCGCTCGGGAAGCCCGGGAGGCAGCGACGCCACGATGTCGGCGATCGTCACCGCGGCCAGGGACCGCCGCCATGCGGCCTCGGCCCCGGCCATCCGCGCCGCGAGCGCGCAGGCACGGCGGCACTGGCTGGCCGGCACGGCCCCGCTGCCCCGCTGGCGGATCTCGTTGCACGTGTAGAACGGCGCCGTGCCGTCCACCGCCTCGACGATCTGCAACAGCGTGATCTGCTCCGCCGGGCGGGCGAGCCGGAAGCCGCCGCGCGGACCGGTGGCCGCGCTGAGCACGCCGGCCCGGACCAGCGCCTGTAGTTGCTTTGCCAGGTAGGCGGCTGGCACGTCGTAGTGCGCGGCGAGCTGTGCAGCCGAGGCCGTGCCGCCGGGCCCGAGCTGGGCCAGCGCCGTGGCGGCATGCAGCACCCATTCGGTGCTTTCCGGCAGCTTCACGGCTGCCAGCATATCGCAATTACGGATATTAATACTCTGTGATAACTTCGATCTGTGGCGGGAGGACGCGGGGGACGGAACCCGGACCAGGAGGGAGACGGCAGGCAATGCGGATCGCAGTAGCCGGCGCGACCGGACGGATCGGACGGCTCACCGTCGCCGCGCTGGAGCGCGCCGGCCACGAGCCGGTGCCGGTCAGCCGCGGCACCGGCGTCGACGCGTACGCCGGCACGGGCCTGGACGCCGCGCTGCGCGGCGCTGACGCGGTGGTCGACGCCACCAACATCTCGTCGAACAACGAGGCCGAAATCGTCGGCTTCTTCGGCACCGTCACGCGCAACCTGCTGGCGGCCGGGGAGCGCGCGGGCGTGCGCCACCACGTCCTGCTGTCCATCGTGGGCATCGACCGCGGGCAGCCCGTCGCGCACTACGCGGGCAAACGGGAGCAGGAGCGCCTGGTGACCGGGGGCCCGGTGCCGTGGACCATCGTCCGGGCGACCCAGTTCCACGATTTCGCGGCCATGGTGGCGGAGCGGGCGGAGCGGGACGGCGCCGCGACCATCGCCCCGCTGCTCGTGCAGCCGATCGCCCCCGCCGACGTGGCTGCCGTGCTGGCCGAGGTCGCGGCCGGCCCGCCGCTGCGCGCCAAGCTGGATATCGCCGGGCCGCAGACCGAGGACCTGGTGGACATGGCCCGCCGTACCTTCGCCGCCCGCGGCCGGGACATCAAGCTGGTCCCGACCTGGCGCGGTATGTTCGGCCCGCACATGGCCGGCGAGGTCCTGCTGCCCGGTGAGAAGGCCCGGCTGATGCCCACCGCGTTCGACGACTGGCTCGCCGCCGGCGCCCGCTAGCATCGCGGGCGCGGGGAGACGCCACCGTTCGTTCGGGATGATACGGATGAGCGACGGCGCGCTCGGGGGGCGCGGGCGCGGAGCCGCGAAGGCGCGAAAGGGCGCGGAGCGCGGGGGCAGCCGGTCAGCGGGTCAGCATCTCCGGCGGGACGTAGGCGTCGCTCATCGCGCGGGCGGTGGCGAATCCCGGCTTGAGCACCGTGTTGATCAGCCGCAGCCGCTCGTCGAACGGGGCGAACGCGCTCTTCATCGCGTTGATCGTCAGCCACTCGATGTCCGGCCAGCCGTAGCCGAACTCCCTGACGAGCAGCGCGAACTCCGAGCTCAGCGTCACCTGGCTCATCAGCCGGTTGTCCGTGTTCACGGTCACGCGGAACTGGAGCTGGCGCAGCAGCCGCAGCGGGTGCCGGCCGATCGACGGCACCGCGCCCGTCTGCACGTTCGACGACGGGCACATCTCCAGGGGGATGCGCCGGTCCCTGACGTAGCTGGCGAGGCGGCCGAGCCTGACGGTGCCCTCGGGGGTGATCTCGATGTCGTCGGAGAGCCGGACGCCGTGGCCGAGCCGCTCAGTTCCGCAGTACTGCACGGCTTCCCAGATCGACGGCAGGCCGAACCCCTCTCCGGCGTGGATCGTGATGTGGAAGTTCTCCCTGTGGATGTACTGGAAGGCGTCCAGGTGCCGGCTCGGCGGCCAGCCCGCCTCGGCGCCGGCGATGTCGAACCCGACCACGCCGTTGTCGCGGTACCTGACGGCGAGCTCGGCGATCTCCAGCGAGCGCGCCGCGGTGCGCATCGCGGTGAGCAGCGCGTATACCCTGATCGGGCGGCCGGCGCTGCCGGCTGCGAAGCCGTCGAGGACGGCCTTGACCACGTCGTCGAGGGTAAGGCCCCGTTCGGTGTGCAGTTCGGGGGCGAAGCGCACCTCGGCGTAGACGACGCCATCGTCCGCCAGGTCCTCCGCGCATTCGCTCGCGACCCGGTACAGGGCCTCCCCGGTCTGCATGACGCCGACCGTGTGCCGGAAGGCGTCCAGGTACAAGTTGAGGTGGCCGCGGTGAGCTCCGGCGGTGAGGGCATTGGCCAGCTCGCCGGGGTCGCGCGTCGGGAGGTCGCCGTAGCCGGTCTCCTGTGCCAGCTCGATGACGGTCGACGGGCGCAGGCCGCCGTCGAGGTGATCGTGCAGCAGGACCTTCGGCACGGCGCGGATCTGGTCAAGTGTCGGGCTCACGTGCGTTACGCTCCAACCTGGTCTATGACGAGCGGCGCCGTAGGGGGCGGTTCGCTGCCGATGCTAAGCGAACCGCGGAGCGCGTCGGCCGCCGGGGCGAAGCGGGCGGGATCGTCGGCGTGCAGCTCCACCACGGGCTGGCCTTTCCGGACGTACTCCCCCGGCTTGGCCAGGCAGCGGACGCCCGCCGTGCGGCTGACATCATCGTCCCGGCGCGCCCGGCCCGCGCCCAGCCGCCACGCCGCGATGCCCACGGCGAGCGCGTCGAGGCCAGTTATCCAGCCGCTCTCCGGCGCGGTGAGCGCGAGCTGCCGGTGGTCCGCTTCCGGCAACGGAGCATCCGGGTCCCCGCCCTGAGCCTTGATCATCGCCCGGAAGGTGTCCAGCGCGCGGCCGCTGGCTATCGCCTCTTCCGGGTCGGCGTCAATGCCCGCGAGCTCCAGCATGTTCCTCGCGAGGGCATAGGTGACCTCCATGAGGTCGTCCGGGCCTTCGCCGCTGAGCGCCGCGATGGCCTCCGCGACTTCGAGGGCATTGCCGACGGCACGGCCGAGCGGGGTGTCCATGCGGGTGACGAGCGCCCTGGTGCGTACCCTGTGCTGGTTGCCGAGGGCGACCATGGTGCGGGCGAGGGCCCGCGCCTGCCGGGGGTCCCTCATGAAGGCACCCGATCCCGTCTTGACGTCGAGGACGAGCGCCCCGGTCCCTTCGGCGATCTTCTTGGACATGATCGAGCTGGCGATCAGCGGGATCGACTCGACCGTTCCGGTCACGTCGCGCAGCGCGTAGAGCCTCCGGTCCGCCGGGGCCAGGCCCGCGCCGGCCGCGGCGATGACGACGCCCGTCTTCCTGAGGGCGCTGACGAGCTCTTCGTTGCCGAGGCTGGCGCGCCATCCGGGAACCGACTCCAGCTTGTCCAGCGTGCCGCCGGTGTGCCCCAGGCCGCGCCCGGACAGCTGCGGCACCACCGCGCCGCAGCTCGCCACGAGGGGCGCGAGCACCAGGCTTACCTTGTCGCCGACGCCGCCGGTGGAATGCTTGTCCACTGAGGGTTTCCCGAGGCCGCTGAGGTCGAGGCGCTCGCCGGAGGCGATCATCTCGGCGGTCCAGGCGCGGAGTTCGGCGTCGTCGAGGCCGTTGAAGCAGATGGCCATCAGCAGCGCCGCCATCTGTTCGTCCGCCACCTCGCCGTTCCCGTACGCGGCGAAGAGCCAGGAGATCTCCCGCTCGGTCAGCGGGCGTTCGTTGTCGCGCTTTACGCGGATCAGCGACACGACGTCAGGCAACGCCGCTCCCCCTCGGTCAGCGCCCCGGCCTGCCGGGGCGGCGGGCGGCGGTGCGGCTCCCCCTCGGTCAGCGCCCCGGCCTGCCGGGGCGGCGGGCGGCGGTGCGGCGGGCGGCGGTGCGGCGGCGGGACCGGGAGACGGGCCGGCGGGCACGGACGGGGTGGCGGCGGGACCGGGAGACGGGCCGGCGGCGGGACCGGGAGACGGGCCGGCGGGCACGGACCGGGTAGCGGCGGCGGTCGGCCAGGGATCGCGGCGGGCGTCCAGATCCTCACCGCCGAAGGCGGCCGGGAGCAGTTCGGCGAGGGGGCGCGGCCCCCCGGGGGTGTCGATGAGAAGCGACGGGCCGCCTGCCTCAAGGAGGAGCTGGCGGCAGCGGCCGCAGGGCAGCAACGGGTCCCCGTCTCCCGCGACCACCGCGACCGCGATGAGCGCCGGTGACGCGGCCGCCGAAGCCTCCGGGGCGGCTTCGTCCGGCACCTGGGACGCTCCCGGGGCGGCAGGGGCGGCAGGGAACGTCGGCGCCTGCGGCCCGGCAGGCATAGCCGGGGCCTGCGGCCCGGCAGGGATAGCCGGGGCCTGCGGCCCGGTCGCGTGGAGGGCGGAGACTAGGCCGCATTCGGCGCACAAGGTGAGGCCGAACGACGCGTTCTCCACGTTGCAGCCCGTCACAACCCGCCCCTCGCCGGTCAGCCCGGCGGCGCCGACGCGAAGTCGCGAATACGGCGCGTACGCGCGCCTGGCCGCGTCCGCGGCCGCGGCGCGCAACGCCGCCCAGTCGATGGTCACCTAAGAAACATGCGCCAAGTCCGGGACTCCGGCAACCCTCGCCGCCGCCACCGTCGGCGGGCCGCCATCGTCCTTGGTTGCCGGCTTGCCGGGGTCCCTCGCCGCACCGCGGTCCCAGCCAGGCCGCACCGCACGGCCCAGGCCGCACCGCACGGCCCAGGCCGCACCGCACGGCCTTGGCCAGGCCGCGCCGCAGGTCTTGGCCAGCTTGATTGGATCACCGTTCCCTGACGTCACAAGAGCCACGACTGCACCAGCTCCGAAGCCGGCAGGCTGCCGCAGCCAGCGCGATGAAGGGGAAATCCTTTTTGATGAAGGATTTTTACGGTATAGCGATAAGGAACTTACACGATCATGGTTGCCGACGTCCAAGTCTCAATCAATAATTTAGGCAATTAACGCAAAAAGGACATCAGCTGCGGCGGCGGCCACTGCGAGATGCCCGTAATGCCCGGATTGGTAACACCGTTTCTGAAGTGAGACTCAAGGCGTACGGCAAACGGCACCCGCCTTGCGGGAAACGCGCTACAGCGTCAGGACCGTGATGAGGTGGCCAGACCGCCTCGCCGATCGCCGGTGCCCGGGGTGCGCGGGGTGCGGTGCGCGGGGTCAGTGGGACCGGCGATGCGACAGAGGCCGGGACCGGCGATGCGACAGAGGCCGGGACCGGCGATGCGACAGAGGCCGGGACCGGCGATGCGGCCGATGTCGCGGAAACAGATGATGTGCCCCGGTCAGTGGGAGCTGGCGATGCGGCCGGGTCAGTGGGAGCTGGCGATGTGCCAGGGAGCCGCCAGGTGCACGGTGAGCACGGCGATCACCAAGCCGGCCAGTAGCGAGGCAGCCAGCAGGGACAGGCGTACGCCCCGCCCGCCGAGGACAGCCGCCGCGTGGCCTGTGTACCGCCCGGGGTAGCCTTGCCCGGGGTATCCCGGGCTGCTCTGCCGGGAATACCCGGCAGCGGGGTAACCGCGGGCGGGACGGGCCTGGCTCGCATACCCGCCGCTGGGCGCCTCCGGCACCGCCGTGCCGCGGAACTCGGCGGCCAGCAGCCGCGGGAGCCGCGGCAGGTATGCCAGCACGTGCACGGTCATGGCGCAGAACCAGACGACGAATGACCCCTTGTGCAGGAACAGCCACGGCTCCCTTCCGGCGGGCCCGGCGATGGCGAGCATGATCCCGGAGCCGAACACGCCGCCCGTCGAGGCGACGATGACCGGGCCGAGCAGGCGCAGCAGCGGCGCGGGCGGACCCTTGCGCCGGTAGGGGGCGCTGCCCGTGTAATACCGGACGAACCGGTAGCCGGTCGAGCTCGCCTTGAGCGCGACCGGGCCGAGCAGCAGCATGCCGATGAAGAAATGCACCGTGAGCAGGCGGCCGAGACGCAGGATCGTCACGCCCTCGGCGGCCAGCAGCACGAGGAGCACCGTCCCGGTCAGGGCGGTCAGCCGTTCGTTTCCCCCGGCGCCGCCGGACCTGTCGACCCCCGACTGGACTGCGGCGCGGTGCCGCGCTCCCGGCATCGCCGACGGCCGCGGCGCGCCCGTCCGCTGCGGGATTCCCGGCGGCCGCGGCATCGTCGGCGGCTGCGGCGCCCCTGTCCGCGACCGCATCGCCGGGGGCTGCGGGCCTCCCGGGGGCTGCGGCATCGCCGGAGGCTGCGGCGCTCGGGGCCCCGGCCGCCCTGGGGGTACCCGCAGCGGGCGCGTGGCGTGCCATTCCTCAGGGCCGCGCGCGTGCGCCGGACGGCGCGGCGCCCCGAACGGGGCGTCTGTCGTGTCCGGGGTGTCTGCCGTGTCCAACGTCCGCTCCTTACGTCAGTCCCGCATGCCGCCTGCCGGTCCCGCATGCCGCGATCAAACCCGCAGCGGCCGATCGCCCGCGGCCGCCGGGGAACGCTCTGGGAGGGGCGCGAGCGCGGGGCACCCCGCGGCAGCGCGGCGTGCCAGCGATTCGAGCGCGGGCGGGACCGGGTCGGCGGTCAGCACCGGATAACCCCGCCGGCGCCTGGCGTGACGGCGCCAGACGGGCCCGCCGTGAAGGCGCCGTACGCGGCCGGCGGGAAGGCGCCAGACGGGGCCGGCGTGACGGCGCCAGCGGCGGAAGGTCCCCAGCGGGAGCCTTGCGGCGAGCCCTGCCGGGGAGCTTGCGGCGAGCCCTGCCGGGGAGGAGGGACCGACGGCGCCCGGCGGGTGCGGCGGCGGGGGTGCCGGATGCGCGGACCGCGCGAAGGCGACGGCGGAGCCGGCCGCGGCGGGCAGGTCTGTCCGCCGGGTGATTTTCCCGGCCCGGCGCAGCCCGTCGTCCCTGGCCCGCAGCGCCGGAGCGCGCTGTGAGAGCGCTGGAGCGTGCCGTGGGCGTGTCACGCGTTCAGGGGTATCCGCGATTTCTCTGAAACCACGCCCAAACTTCTTCAGGTCCCGTTAAGAATTCCGCTGAGTTTGCTCAGCGCGCGGCCCGGCCGCGGCCGCCCCTGCCGGTTCGGGCGCGCGTTCACCGGCCCGGGCGTTCCGGTTCACCGGCCCGGGCGTTCCGGTGGGATTCAGGATCACCCGGACAGTCCGGGAACCCCTCAGGACTAGTTAAGAATGACCCCGAATTCGCTTGTGTCAAGGGCCGCGGCCTAACTTGTAGGGGTGAGTTCTGCGCAGCTCTCTGTGCTCGTCGTGGAAGACGATCCAGGTATTGCCACCCAGTTGGTCCGCGGGCTTGAGCGGGCCGGCTACACCGCTGACAGCGTGGCCATGGGCGCCGACGCGCTACGCCGCCCGCCCGCCGACGTCGTGCTGCTCGACCTCGGGCTGCCGGATATCGACGGCGTTGACGTCTGCCGCCAGCTCCGGCAGTCATCCGACGCGGCGATCATCGTGGTGACCGCCCGCGGCGAGGAGGCGGACCGGGTACTCGCCCTCGACGAGGGGGCCGACGACTACCTGGTCAAGCCGTTCGGCCTCGCCGAGCTTCTCGCCCGGATCCGGGCGGTGCTGCGCCGCGGCCAGCGGCTGGGCGGGGGGAGCGAGGTGCTGCGGCACGGCCCGCTCGTCGTCGACCTGCGAACCCGCAAGGTGACCATGTCGGGCAATGAAGTGGCGCTGACGCCGAAGGAGTTCGCGATCCTGGAGTGCCTCGCCGCCGATCCCGGCCGGCTGGTCAGCCGCCAGGAGATCGTCGAGCGCGCCTGGGACGAACACTGGTACGGACCGACCAAGGTGCTCGACGTACACCTGGCGGCACTGCGCCGCAAGCTCGGCGATCCCTCGCTCATCGAAACCGTCTACGGCCACGGCTTCCGCCTGGCCGACCGCCCCGCTGACCCGTGACCCGCCGCATCGTCCTCGCACTGCTCGCGCTGACCGCCGCGGTGCTGATCGCCGCGGTGGTGCCACTGGCCCTGCAAGCCGTCGCGCACGAACAGGACGCGTTCGTCAACGCCACGGAGGCGACCGCCCGCTCGGTGGCGGTGGTCGCCGAGGACAAGCTCGGTGACCGCGCCGCCGACCCCGCGCTGGCGTCCGCGGTGCGCAGCGCCGCCAGACAGGGCGATGAGCTGCTCGTGCTCAACTATCACGGCAGGCCCATCGCCTGGTACGGCAGCAGCCCGCACGACAGCTGGCACCAGGTCGCGGCGGAGGCGTACCAGTCGAACGGCCAGGCCGCCAAGCTGACCAAGGACCGGGTGATCGTCGTCGAGCCGATCTGGAACGACGGGAAGTACAACGGCACGCAGATCGGCACGGTCGTGCTGGAACGGCCGATCGGCCAGCTGAACCAGAACATCGAGACCCTGTGGCTGTACCTGGCGGCGCTCAGCGGCGGCGCGATGGCCGCCGCGGCGCTGATCGCGGTCTACTTCGCCCGCTGGGTAGGCAAGCCGCTGGCCCGGCTGGACACCGCGGCGCGGCAGATCGCCAACGGCGACCTCACGGTCCGCGCCGGGACCGCCGCCGGGCCGCCCGAGGTGCGCCGGATGGCGGCCACGTTCAACATGATGGCCGGGCGCCTGGAGACCCTGGTGCACGGGCACCGCGCCATGCTCGCCGACGCCTCACACCAGCTACGCACCCCGCTGACCGCGCTGCGGCTGCGCCTGGACCTGCTCGCCGCGGACTCCGGGCCCGCGGCCGCCGCCGAGTTCGCCGGGGCACAGGAGGAGATCGCCCGGCTCTCCAGGCTGGTCGACGGGCTGCTCGCCACGGCCCGCGCGGAGAGCGCGACCGAGCAGCTGGAGAACATCGACGTGGTCGCCGTGACCGCCGAGCGGGTCGCGGCCTGGCAGCCGGTGGCCGACGGCCACGGCGTGAAGCTCGTGGTGGAGCCGGCCAGCCTCGACGACGACGGCCGGGAATCGATCCGCCCGTTCGTCGCGCTCGGCGCCGGGCACCTGGAGCAGATCCTGGACAACTTGCTGGACAACGCGATCGAGGCGATCGGCGACGGCGGCGGCCTTGTCCGGGTGACGGTGGCGAGTTCCGACCACGGCACCACGCTGACCGTCGCGGACGACGGTCCGGGGATGACCCCGGAGGAGCGGTCCCGGGCGTTCCTGCGGTTCTCCAGCGGCACCCCGGGCGGCACCGGCCTCGGGCTGGCGATCGTGCACCGGCTGGTCACCGCCAACGGCGGCACGATCAGGCTCGCCGACACGCCAGGGGGCGGCCTGACCGTCGAGCTGGACTTCCCGGCCACCGGGCTGTACGAAGACGCGAACCCGGCGGGGTGATCGAGCGGGGTGATCGAGCGGGCCCTGGCTGCGGCCCAGCTCAGAGAGCATCTTCTGATCGCGATTCGGCAACGACGTGGCCGCAGTGCCGACGAGGCCCTTCCCAGCAGGCACGGACAGGTTTAACCTTCGGGCAGTCTGGGCCGGGGGGAAGCCCCGCGGCGCCTGGGCACCCGGCAACCTGGTCCTGTGGAGGAGACGGTGAGACACACCGCGTTGATATCGGCGGCTGCGGCATCGGTAGCGACCCTGCTGCTGGCCGCGTGCGGCAGCAGTTCGTCAAGTGCCCCGTCGGCGTCAGGCACGTCGAGTCCGGCCGCGACGTCGGCGGCCACGTCGGGCACGGCGGGCGCCTCGGGCGCTTCCTTCCTCGGCTGCATGGTCACCGACACGGGCGGCATCAACGACAAGTCGTTCAACGCGTCGGCCTGGCAGGGGATGCAGGAGGCGGCGGCCGCCAACCCGAAGATCACGGTCAAGTACTTGCAGTCCACCTCGCAGAGCGACTACGTGCCGAACATCAACACGTTCCTCGGTGAGAAATGCGGGATCATCGTCACGGTCGGCTTCCTGATGGCGCAGGCCACGCAGACCGCGGCGCAGAAGAACCCGAGCCAGCACTTCGCGATCGTGGACAACGCCTACAACCCGCCGATCAAGAACGTCGACGCGCTGCTGTTCAACACCGTGCAGGACGGCTTCCTCGGCGGTTACCTGGCCGCGGGCATGTCCAAGACCGGTAAGGTCGCGACGTTCGGCGGCATGGAACTGCCGACGGTGACCATCTACATGGACGGCTTCTGGGACGGCGTGCAGTACTACAACTCCAAGCACGGCACGCATGTCCAGGTGCTCGGCTGGAACGAGCAGACCCAGAAGGGGTCCTTCACCGGTGACTTCACCAACCAGACGAAGGGCCAGACGGTCACCCAGACGTTCATCAGCGAGGGTGCGGACGTCATCTTCCCGGTCGCGGGCAACGTCGGCCTTGGCGCGGCCAAGGCGGTCCAGGACGCGGACAGCGCGGGCGGTCACGTCGCCATGCTCTGGGTGGACACCGACGGCTGCATAAGCGCCGCGCAGTACTGCAAGTACTTCATCAGCAGCGTGACCAAGGGCATCCAGACCGCGGTGAAGAACGCGGTGCTCTCCGCGCAGGCGGGCACGTTCAAGGGCGGCAACTACATCGGCACGCTGGCCAACGGCGGGGTCGCGCTCGCGCCGTTCCACGACTACGCCGGCAAGGTCCCGGCGTCGCTGCAGGCCGAGCTGAAGGCCATCCAGGCCGGCATCGAGAACGGGTCCATCAAGACGCCGACCAAGAGCCCGGTCAGCTAAGCGCGGTTGATCGCACGTGGAACTTGAGCTCAGGGGCATTACCAAGCGGTTCGGCCCGATCGTGGCCAACGACGGGATCAGCCTCTCGGTGGCCCCTGGGCAGGTCCACGCCCTGCTCGGGGAGAACGGCGCGGGGAAGACCACGCTGATGAACGTCCTGTACGGGCTTACCCAGCCCGACGAGGGCGAGATCCTCATCGACGGCAAGCCGACCAGGTTCGGCTCGCCGAGGGACGCGATCGCGGCCGGCATCGGCATGGTGCACCAGCACTTCATGCTGGTGCCGGTCTTCACGGTCGCGGAGAACGTGACGCTCGGCATCGAGGAGACCGGCCGGGCCGGCCTCCTCGACCGGCGCAGGACACGCCGCGGCGTGCGGGAGCTTTCCCACCGCTACGGCCTCGACGTGAACCCGGACGCGCTGGTCGAGGACCTGCCGGTCGGCATCCAGCAGCGGGTCGAGATCATCAAGGCGCTGGTCCGGCAGGCCAACGTGCTGATCCTGGACGAGCCGACGGCGGTGCTCACCCCGGCGGAGACCGAGGAGCTGTTCCGGATCATCCGCCAGCTCAGGGACGGCGGCACGTCGGTCATCTTCATCTCTCACAAGCTCAGGGAAGTCCAGTCGATCGCCGACACGATCACCGTGCTGCGCCGCGGCAAGGTCGTCGGCCAGCGCACCCCGCCCGCGACCGAGGAGGACCTGGCGTCGCTGATGGTCGGCCGGAACGTGCAGCTGCGGGTGAGCAAGACGCCGGCGCGGCCGGGGGATGTCGTGCTGCGCGTCACCGGCCTGGCGGTGGCCGGCGAGCACGGCGAGCTGGCGGTGCGCGGGCTGTCCTTCGACGTCCGCGCCGGGGAGATCCTCGGGATCGCCGGCGTGCAGGGCAACGGGCAGACCGAGCTGTGCGAGGCGCTGATGGGGCTGCGGCCCGCGGTGGCCGGCTCGGTGACGCTGAACGGGGTGGACCTTACC
>Ga0209061_1004561_pt1 | contig 13160 bp, 15 predicted proteins | sample Coa_R1_10_FD_187157 | JGI IMG/M metagenome (GOLD analysis project Ga0209061, IMG submission 187157) | Surface soil microbial communities from Centralia Pennsylvania, which are recovering from an underground coalmine fire - Coalmine... | ecosystem: Environmental > Terrestrial > Soil >...
CGGTCGATTGCAGAAAAGATCTTGTTCGCGGCTACGGCCGTGGTGGACATGTCCAGCAGCCATGGGCCTGGGACGGCGATACAGATGGGATTGGTGCCCATGCGGGGCTCACGACCCTGCCAGGGAGCGACGGTGCGCGAGGCGTTGCAAAGAACGACGGCGATGGCTCCGTGGTTGGCGATGCGAGCCCCCCAGTAAGCTGCGGCGCCAAAATGGTTCGCATGGCGGGCCACAACAAGACCGATTCCATATGTTTGCGCCAGCCGCAGCGCGTGATGGCAGCATTCAGCCGCCGTTACCTGACCGATTCCGTTTTCCGCGTCATAGACGAGGCATGCGCGATTTTCTGAGATGATCCGGCCACGCGTCGTGACATTGAGATCGCCGGCTCGAAGTTGCGCGATGTAGATGGGCAAGAGGCGAACGCCATGGGAATCGACTCCGCGAAGATTCGCTGATACGAGCGAATCCGAGGTGATGCCGGCAGCAGGCTGAGGAACACCGGCTGCCAGCAGCATGTTCTGCACAAAGTGTTTGAGGACGTCCGGACAGATTGCAGGCACTTCTTCCATCATGCGCCAAAGGCTGGTTCGAGGCGAAGTCCTTGGCTTTAAGAGTTAGCAGGCATGTGGGACGGCAAATGTGGCTTTCAACCAGGCGATTCGCTTGTCGCGCCAGCGCTTTGCCAGCGTGATCTTGGCGGAGCGGTCACCGTAAAGCCACGCAGCGGTATCGCAAAAGCTTTCGCAGACATAGTCGCGCCAGCGGCGCAGCGAGGTTAGGCCGCTCAGGCCGGAGCGCCGCTTCTCGGGAGTGAGTTTGAGCCCGGCCTTTTTGAGCTCGGAGGATTCGCCCATTTCCCCGCGTGCTCCGGAGGCGATCTCAGCGGCCAAAATATGGGAGAATTCGGCCCGTTTGCGGTTGCCGAGCCGGGCCCATGCGAAATGAAAGATCTCATGCGCGGCAATGAAATGCAAAAGGGGCTCGTTGCTGATGAGACTTTGATCAAATACAATGCGGCGCTGGCGGATGAAGCTGGCGGCATAGACGGGTATACCGCGGCCTGGGGAGGCAGGGAGTAGATGGTGGCGAGAGACGGCAAGATCGGGCAGAAACGAGATGGAGATGGGCCGGACAAGGCTGACCGGCAAAGCGCCGATCAACCGGCGTAAGCGAGCCGAAGTTCGCTTATGGATGAGTGCTTGCTGGCTTGCCGGGTGTCGCCGGAGTTGGTGACGGTGCTGACGCTGCCGGCGGCTTATTGGGAGACGGATTGGCGAGAGAAGGCGTGTTTGTAGCATTCGTCCCAAAGAAAGTGGGATCTTTTACCTGAATTTTGTATTGGTCAAAGATCTGTTTTGTGATGATTTGTGACCGGAGCTGGTCGTCAAAGGGCATTTTCGTGCGGCTGACCACTTTGAAGATATAGAAGCCGTTTGGGATGCGGACCGGGTCTGATATTTGTCCCGGCTGCAGATTGGCCAGGGCGGTCTTGATGGAGGCAGGCAGCCGTGGGTCGCTGGCATTGACGACTCCGAGATCGCCGCCGTTAGCGGCAGATGCCTGATTATCCGATTCGGTTCGGGCCAGAGTCGCGAAATCGGAGCCGGCCTTAAGCTTCTTCTCCAGATCATCGGCCTTGGCGCGTGCTTCTTCCTCGGTCCGCATGATCTTTCCCGCGGCGTTCGGGGTCCCAGGCGCTGCAAATGCAATAAGAATTCCGCTGAGCCGGGTCTGCTCGAACTCTTGAGGATGCGAATCATAATATTGCTTGGCCGACTGAGCGGCAGGACTACCCGGCGTGTTTAGGTGCTGCAAATATGCCTGGGCCAGGATCTGGTCGCGCGTGAATTGAAGATCCTGTTTCCAAGGCGACTGGTTCTGAAGATTCTGTTGCAGGGCTTGGTTTGAGAGCTGATTGATCAGATACATGCGCTCGAGCACAGACTCCAGATTGCCGCTCGGCCTCTGGTTATCGGGAATCTCTTTGAGCAGATTGAGGGCTTGTTCAGCGGTAAGCGGAGTGCCATCAATGGTGGCCACGACACGCTTAGGATCTTGCTGGGCGATCTTTTCTGCAGCTTGGAGGCCTGAGCTCGACTGAGATGCCGGACGAGCCAGGCTCGGAGAAGGAGTGGTTTGCGACCAAAGAACAGAGCCAGAAAGCACAACAAGGGCGAGAGTACAGCGTTTCATTCAGGATTTTCTTCACTCTAGCACGGCAGGCGCATGGGATGGGTTTGATGCTGCTCAACCGGAGGGTAAGAGAGCCCCCGGCTACTGCACAGAGGCCCTTTTGAGGCTGGAGGCAGATTTGGCCTTAGCCGCGTCGCTAACCTGGATGTTGTTGATCACTTGAACGGCGCCGGCGGCCTTAGCCATACGCGTGGCTGATCCTTTGTGCTGGACGACATTCGTGGTTCCCTCCCAGGTCACGACGCCACGCTGCACATGGAAGCGAAAGCCGTCCTTGCCGATTTTCGATTTAGCGAGCTTGGCCCGAAGAGTGGCTTCAATTTGGGCATCACTTGGTGTTGCGGTGCGCCGTTCAGTGGCCGAGGAGGCATGGCTTGCGGCCGGGATGCAGACCGGGAGCCCCAGGATCAGGGCCAAAAGCGGGATGGTCAGGCGTCTAGCGAAGTGGAAAGGCATGGTCTCTATCTCTCGTATGGAAAAGTGGGTAGGGACGAGGAAAAGTTGCGCAAATTGTGGCGCGCCATAGGTTACACTGAGTGAGAGCCGCAGCCACCCTAGCTCAGTTGGTAGAGCGGCTGATTCGTAATCAGCAGGTCGCCGGTTCGATCCCGGCGGGTGGCTCCAGACTTACCCCAATATTCAGCCTGCGCAAGGTAATCCGAATCCCCAACTCAGAAGCAAGAGTCCGCTTTCGCGTTTTGGCAGGGAATCAGCGTGCAAAGCTAACTGGAGAGAACAGCAGCAGGGCGGGGGCTGTAACTGTGAGGTCCCGGTTGGGAATGGTGCGGTCGAGAGGACTTGAACCTCCACACCCTCACGGGTACATGCACCTCAAGCATGCGCGTCTGCCAATTCCGCCACGACCGCAAAACGTCTTCTTATTGTAAGTGAAGCGCCAGCCGCTCGGCCATCTTGCTGGCTGGACGTTGCGACGGCCATTCACATTTCAAAATCTTTTCCCTATCTAAACTGGTTTTAGCACTCTCGCAAGCTGGTGCAGGGATGGGTTCAGCAGCTCAGCTTCATCCAGCTATTTGTGCGCGGGAGCGCCCTTTGCCGGAGCTGGCGCTTTTTGAACCACTCCTGGGTGGTGACGTTCGAGCACGCTGCCGGAGCTGGCTGTTTGTTTATTTGACAGCACCACCAGAGTCAGCGAAGTAAGCATAAAGAGCGTTGCCGCAACTGTAGTGGCCTTGGAGAGCACGGTTGCGGTGCCGCGCGGTCCGAAAACCGTCTGCGATCCCATTCCGCCAAAGGCGCCTGCCAAATCGGCGGCTTTGCCGCTTTGCAACAGCACAACGACGATTAAGAAGATGCAGAGCAGTACGTGAACCGTCGTGACCAGATAGATCATGGACGATCTGAGTATAGCAGTTTCGCTATTGGGCCCCGCGGCTGAGCAGCATCACCTTGATGGTGTGAAAAATGATGAAGAAATCCAGTGCAGGCGCCAGATTTTTGATGTAGTAAAGATCATATTCGAGCTTGATCATGGCATCGAGCTCCGTATCCCCGTACTTGTGATTGATCTGAGCCCAGCCCGTGATGCCTGGTTTCACAGCGTGGCGCTGGGGGTAGTAAGGGATCTGGCGCGAGAGCATCTCGACGAACTCCGGCCGCTCGGGGCGGGGGCCAACGATTGCCATGTCGCCTTTGACGACGTTCCAGAGCTGGGGCAGTTCATCCAGGCGCAGGCGCCGCAGCCAGCGCCCAATGGGGGTGACGCGAGGGTCGTCCGCCTTGGCCCAGACGGGTCCGCTGCGCAGTTCTGCATCCACGTACATGGATCGGAATTTATAGACGGTGAAGATCTTACCGTTTTTGCCGACACGCCGCTGCCGGTAGAGAACAGGGCCCGGGGAAGAGAGTTTGACTAACATCGCAGTGATGAGCATTAAGGGTGAGGCGACGATCAAGCCGAATACACCGATCAGGAAGGAGTAGAAATTCTGGATCGTGATAGCGTGCGGACGCGGGCCCAAGGCGGAGGAAAAGATGAGCTGAGAGGGTTGGATTTTGCGGCTGCACACGCGGTGCATCGCCATTTCGTAGGTGTCGGCGACGTCTTCGATCATGATGCCGCGAAAGCGAATGTCGAGAAGTTCCTTTACGGGCAGACGGTTGCGGCGTTCCGCCATGCCGACCACAATGCGGGTGGGCTTGTATTCATCACAAATCTCGCGCACCTGGCTGACGGTGCCTAGACAGGGTACGGGAAAATCGCAGGTGGTATCCTCGCAAAGATATCCGATGATGTTGTAGCCGAACTCAGGGTGGCTGTTGAGGTGGGCGATCACTTCCGACAGCACGCTTGAGTTACCGAGCAAAAGGACACGTTCCGGACGCAGCCCGCCTATGATGTAGCGCCAGTAGAAGATGCGCCACAGGGGCAACACCACGATCACTTCCAGGCTGCCGATAAATAGCAACCAGCGGGCGAGCAGAAAATCTTCACGCACATAGCCGAGCACTGCCATGACGAGCAGCGCGCTGCCTACGGCAAGACACATCTGCTGCACGAGCAGGATGCGCGAGCTGATTCGCAGGTTGGTATAGAGATCCTCGAAGTACAGGCTGAGGATGATGCAGCCGGTTACGACCAGAATCTTCCAGTAGTTGCCTACGGTGAAGAAATAGAAGTACGGATCAACGTTGAGGGCGGCGTAAGAGGCGACCCAGTAACACGCTAAGACGAGAATAATTTCCGAAGTAAGCAGTCCGACGACGCTAGCTGGGATAAAAACGCGAAAGAGTCGGATCACGCGAGATTCTTACGGTGTGTGAACTGCGTTTACCGAGTTTAACATGCAGCTTGGTCTAGTTGAACTCAAATGGTGTTCACCCGGCAGCGCGTAAGGGCTTGTTGAGCCTTGGAAATTCCTCATCATTTGCGAGATAGAATATAGGAGCAGGGCATCCGTGTCGTGCTACAAACAGAGGGATCTCGACCGCGAGTGCGTGCGAGCGCCTTCTGGGCCTGGAATCCAACATGCTTCGTCTAACAAAAAAGGCGGATTACAGTCTGATTGCTCTCAAGCATTTTGCGTCGCTGCAACGCGAAACGGGTGAGGCAGTCAGTGCGAAACAGGTCTCTGAGCGGTGTGGTATCCCACTTCCGGTTTTGTCGAAATTGCTGCAAAAGCTCGGCAAGACTGGCTTTTTGGTTTCCGAGTATGGAACTAACGGGGGCTACCGGCTGGCGCGCGATCCGCGCTGTATCTCAGCCCTGGAGGTGATCCGCGCTATAGACGGTCCTATCGTACTGGCGGATTGCTTTACCGAAGAGGCTTATTGCGATCATTCAAGTCGCTGTACGGTGAGGAAGCCCTTGCGGCGCATCCATGAGGCGATTTTGCGGCTGCTTGAAAGCGTCAGCATTCAGGACATGCTGCAAGATTCCGAAGACGAGCCGATGCAGGTGCCTCCCCTTGTGGCGATCAGCAGCATTCGCAGCTCATCAAATACCCGAGGGTCAGCCTAATTTGTGAGCCGGCGGCTGCCGAACGGGTTTGCCTCGCTGGAGGAGCTGGACCGATGAAATTGCCCGTTTATTTAGACAATCACGCCACGACGCGTGTGGATCCGTGTGTATTCGAGGCGATGGCGCCTTATTTTACCGAGATGTTTGGCAATGCGGCTTCGCGCAGCCATAGTTTTGGCTGGGAGGCGGAGGCTGCTGTGGATAGAGCGCGGTGTCAAATTGCGGAATTGATTGGCGCGAGCGAGAAGGAGATTGTTTTCACAAGCGGGGCGACCGAATCGAACAATCTGGCGCTGAAAGGCGTAGCCGAGGCGTATGCAAACCGAGGCAATCACATCATTACGCAAGCGACTGAGCACAAGTCTGTGCTCGACGTTTGCAAGCGCCTGGAGAAAAAAGGATTTCGGATCACGTACTTACCGGTTCAAAAGGACGGCCGCATCGATCTCGATCAATTGTGCGATTCCATTACGGATCAAACGATTCTGATCTCAATCATGTATGCCAATAACGAAATCGGCGTGGTGCAGCCGGTACGGGAAATCGGGAAGATTGCCAAGCAAAAAGGTGTTCTGTTTCATAGCGATGCGGTGCAGGCAGTGGGCAAGATTCCGGTGGATGTGGCTGCTGATGGAATCGATCTGATGTCCTTAACGGCGCATAAGGTTTATGGTCCCAAAGGCGTGGGAGCGCTGTATGTGCGGCGCAAGGATCCGCGTGTGCAGTTGGCTGCGCAAATCGATGGGGGAGGCCACGAGCGCGGGATGCGCTCGGGAACGCTAAATGTGCCCGGGATTGTCGGCTTAGGAGCAGCGTGTGAGATCGCGCGGCGCGAGATGCCGGAGGAATCGGTACGTTTGAGCCGGTTGCGTGACCGGCTGAAGGACAAACTGCTGAGCGAGCTGAGCGAAATCTATATCAATGGCTCGCTCGAATATCGCCTGCCGCATAATTTGAATGTCAGCTTTGCCTATGTCGAAAGTGAAAGCCTCTTAATGGGGCTGCACGATGTCGCTCTCTCGAGCGGTTCGGCTTGCACGTCCGCAACACTGGAGCCCAGTTATGTGCTGCAGGCGCTCGGTGTACCGGATGATTTAGCACATGCATCGATCCGGTTCGGAATTGGCCGGTTCAATACCGAGGAAGAGATTGATTATGCCGCTGGCAGAGTGGTGGAGGTGGTAAAGAAACTGCGCGAGCTGTCGCCGGTTTATGCGTTAGAGAGCCACAACGACGGGCGAGCGGCGCTGTCTTGATACGGAGGATGGATTAGAGAAATGGCTGAACTGACACAGCTTCAGGAGAATTCTGCCGCTGAGGAGAAGACCAGACAGGTGCACGTCACCCCGAAAGCGGCCCAAAAGATCCGGGAAGCTCTGGACCGGGAGCAGATACCGGGAGGAGGATTGCGCCTGGGCGTAATCGGTGGCGGCTGTTCCGGGCTGACTTATCAAATTAAGTTTGTGCCGGGCGCGCGACCGAACGATCACATATTCGAATTTGACGGCGTGAAGGTTTTTGTTGATCCCAAGAGCATCGTGTATCTGGACGGAATGACGCTGGACTGGCAGGAATCGCTCATGCAGTCGGGCTTTGTCTTCCACAATCCACAAGCAAAAAAGAGCTGCGGCTGCGGCACGTCGTTTTCCGTGTAGGGTTTCCGAGACGTGTGGGTGCTGAAGTGAGGATTCCTTGTAAGGGGGCATGCTATACTCCTTGCGTAGTTCCGCTCACGCCCTCAGGAATGAAAATCGAATGCCCAAGTTGAAGACACATAAAGGTGCGTCCAAACGCTTTAAGAAGACCGGGACTGGAAAGATTGTCCGGCGGCATGCGTTTGCCCGCCATATACTCACGTCGAAATCACGCTCACGGAAGCGCCGGTTGACGCAGAGCGTTCTTGTGGATCCGGCGGATCAGCACAAGCTGGCCAACATGCTTCCCTAAGCAGTCCGTGGCGGGCTGTGATTTCGGAACCGGCCAAAAGGATCTTGCGAGTAGGTGCAGCGCGTTGCACGTGCCTGCAGCCTCTCGAAGCGGCTCGCGAGAGCCAGAAAGGTAAGAAAGAAGGAGAAAAAACGTGCCAAGAGTTAAACGGGGAACACACAGGCGAGACTATCGCCACAAGACGCTGAGGCTCGCAAAGGGCTATTTCCTCACGAAATCAAAACTGAACCGTGCTGCGCAGGAAGCTGTTGAGAAAGCATTGCGCTACGGCTATGTCGGAAGACGTTTAAAGAAGCGCAATTTCCGATCTCTTTGGATCGTACGCATCAATGCTGCCTGCCGCAATGCCCAGATCTCCTATAGCAAATTCATGAATGGTCTGAAGCGCGCGGGGATCGAGCTCAACCGGAAAGTGCTGGCCGATATGGCGGTGAATGATGCGGCCGGCTTTTCGACGCTGGTCGAAAAGGCCAAAGCGGCGCTGGCAGCGCAGAACCAGTAGAGAAATTGCGGCAATTGCAATAGAATCGATCTGAATGGCAGCAGCTCCCGAACAGGCAATTGACGTATTAGCAAGTTTGGAACAGCGCATCACCCGGGCTGTCGAGGTGATCGTGAACTTGCGCAATGAGAACGAACGGCTGCAGGAGCACGCGAACTCAATAGAGCGAGAGAAGGAATCGGTCGAGCACGAGCGGGATGAGGCGATGATGCGTGCCGCCGAGCTTGAGAAAGAGAAGGCCGAGCTACAAGAGAGAGTGCGGCAGCTTTTGCAAGAAGTGGAGGAGCTTCGCGGCGAGCGCAAACAGGTAAAGTCCCGCATTGAGAAGCTGCTCAGCCAGCTTGACCTGCTCAGTGCAAGCTAGAAGGGCGTTTGATGATGGACACACCGGACAAGAATAAGCAAGTTGTCCGGATTACCATCTTGAACCAGACCTATACCGTATCAACGGCAGGCGATCCACGAGATACTGAAGAGCTGGCGCAACAAGTAGACGAGCTCATGTCCTCGATCGCGCGGCGGGCTGGCAATCTCGATTCCACACGCACCGCGGTTCTGGCGTGTCTTCATCTGGCCGATCGCCTGCGGGCAACTGAGCGCGAGCTCGGCGAACTGAAACAATCGATTGATCATAAGGCGCGCAATTTTATGAGCTTGCTCGATCAGGCGTTTTCTATCATGGAGCCGGCGGCCAGCGAAACCGAGACGCAGCCATAGGGATCAAAAAATCCTCGATTGCTTCTGTAAACTCCCAAAGCTTCCGATATTGGCTACGGATAGCGAGAACAGGTATTGATTCTCGATGCGCAGCCCCAGGTGAAACTGGCGTAGCTGGAAGCCAAATCCGCAGCAATTTGTGTTGTAGGTGATCTGGTAGAAGTCGAACAGCTCCCGGCCAGAGACGAGGTCATAGTCATAGAGTGCGGACGCATTCCAACCAACGCGGTTCGAGTTCCCATAGCCGCCGCTGATGGTCATCTGGTTGTTGGTAGGCATGAAGAGCGGATTCGTCGAAATTGCGTTTTCTCCCACGTTGGCAAAGAAGTTGCGATAGCGAAAGCCGCCTGATACGGACTGATCGATAAATTTATGCTGGAGGGGATCGTATTCAGTCTGCCAGCTAATGTTGAAAAAACTGTAGGGATTCATCGTCAGCGTAGATACCACGGGCGAATAGGTTCGCGGTCCGCTGATGAATGCGTAGGGGCTGATCTCTTCGGTTGCGAGGGTAACGACACGCTGGTATTGGCCGAGAGTGGGATTTAAATTTGTGAGGACGGCTCCTCCAAACGTAGGATCGAAATAGCGCGATTGGCCAATCCGCCAATCCAAAAATTCGCTCACATTTCCATGAGCATCCTTCCGGTAGAGCCGGTTTGTCAGCCAGAGCGTCACTTGGTTCGTATCAGATAAAAGATCGGTGGCATCGAAGTGGATGATTCTTTGAAATTGGTCGATGCCGGTAACGTACTCATATTTTGCTTCGAGTTCGATCACATGCTTCACCTTGGGGCCGATGTGCAGCCATTTAGGTGGTGTGAACACCCGCTCAAGGGGTGGAAGGTTGAGATCAAGGGCGAAGTCGGCATCTTTGCGAAAGAGATTGCCATTGCCTAGGCGGACGATCGTAGTGGGAGTGTCGTAGTAATTGCTGACGCCTGCCGGGTAAGTTGTGGAGTTGATCGAGTAGGAGTTGGAATAATCCGTTGCTCCAAGTGTGAGGCTCGGAGTAAAATGCAAGCCCTTCAAACTGAATTCGGTCATCACGCGGGGTTCGATATCAATGCGCGCGATGGGTCCGGTATTAAAGATCTGAGTAGGGCTAAAGGCAGAATAATCCGGCGTGGTTCCGGTGGCCTCGCTGCGGGTCAACATACCTGCGCTTGCGCCGAATGAGAACCATACGGGCAATGATCCGTGAAGAATTTGCTGATCACGTCCCTTCCATTCGATCGATGGCAGCTTGGAGGTGATCACCTGGCTGGGTGGCGTGCTGTTGGATGCAGGCGCCGATTCAAAGAGCTGGTTCCGTTCAGCGACGAAGTTTAAGGCGTAGGTATCGTGGTCATAATGCCTGCCGAGGAAGCCGATCGAGTTCACTTCCGATCCGATGGTATTGGTGAAGTCGTAGGAGAAGATCTGCCGGAAGACGTAGGAGCTGAGATAATTCCAATCCAAATATCCGGTGAATCCAAGTAGCTGTGTTCGACCTGTGATCTCAAACTCAGTGCCGCCTTGCTTGATTTGCGGCGCTGCGGGGACGCCATAGAGGTCGTCTACGCTATAGAGCCGGAAAGCGAAATCGGAGACCTGGTTGGGCTTACCGCGAAAGTTGTAGCTGAAGGCGGGTCCGCGATCGGTGAAATAGTGGACGATGCCGGTCATGTCATAGCTTGGACTGATTGCCCAGTAGTAGCCTGCGCCAACCATCCAGCCGAACAGGGTGCTATGGCCGGCGTTGGGTGTGAGGAAACCGCTAGAGCGCGGATTTTTGCCGAGCGGTCTGTAGAAAAACGGCAGATAGAAGATCGGAACGCGCTTCAGGCGGAAAACCGTATTGCGTGCGATCGCGCGATCCCCTGGGATGATGTCGAACAGGGGGGCTTGAAATTGCCACCAGGGTTTTGGGACCTTGCAATCGGTTACAAAGCCTTTGTGGATGATGTAGCGATCGCGGATGCGTTCCGCCCATTGGGCTTCAAAGTAGAACGGGTTGGTGGTGGTCAGGATTCCCGGACTGCTCATGATTTTGGCCGGAGAGGTGCCACTGACCACATAAAATCTCCCGGTTTGCGTTTTGATGTTGTATTCTCCGTGATCTGCATCGAGCTTGTCTCCGGTGACGAAATGTTCCAGATGGACGTGACCGCGGGCGTAGGCCCAATCGGTGTCAGAGTTGTAATCGATTTCGTCGGCGGAAAGCTGGAAATCGGAGGTAATGATTTTCGCCGCGCCGCGCAGGTAGCGCCAGGGAGGATTGGATTCCTGCTGCTTCACAGCATAGAATTCGAGTTCATTGGGGCCAGGAAGGTTTGCCTTAATGCTGGCTGGAGCTTGGGCGTAAAGGGGAAGCGAAGGTGCAACCAGCGCCGCTATAAATAATGAGAACAACTTCGCCGATAAATGTTTTAGGTGCGATAAATGTTCTAGACAAGCGAGACTATATCTGTTAGAAACAGAGACAAGGCGCTCACGATCGAGAAGGGGATGATGCCGGGAAGGAAGTGTCAACCGAAAACCGTAACATGATGGGCTACGCTGCTGCAAGCGTTGTTCGTGAGCATTCCGGATTGAATTTTTTATGCATTGCCAGCATTGTGACACCTGGGTTTTAGACGATGAGCATCGGTGCCCGCGTTGCGGCCGACGTGTGCGGTCCTGGCCAGTAGGAATCGCTCGAACTGCCTATCCGGTGAATGCAGCCGCGACGGCGCCGAAATATGACTACATCCGTGAACCGAGCTCGGCCGAACCGGTTCTCCACACGGCGGCCGAGCCGGAGAAAGCGGTGCAACAGCAGCTTTTTGCGACGCCGTGGACAGACCCGCGCGTCATTCCTTTTGAATCGCTCACGACGCAGGCGGAACGGGAATCAATCCGCGCGCGCGCCGCGGGCTTGAGCCGGCCGGATCCGGTAAAAACGGGCAAAGTGGAAGCGCGGCACCTGCGGCCGAAAAAAAGCCGATCAGAGAATCAGCGCCGGTTCGATTTCTTTGGTGAGCAGGAAGTTTTCTCGCAGCCGCAGTGCGACATATTGTGCGACGCACCCGTAGCGCCACCTCTGTTACGGCTTCAGGCAGCGCTTGTCGATGGCGTGCTTATTACGATTGGCTGCCTGCCTGCCTTTGCGTTCTATATCTATAGTGGCGGGCCGCTGGCGCTCGACAAGCACGTGCTGCCTTTTCTCATGTTGGTGGTCCTGACCGTTTCTCTCTTCTATAAGCTGCTCTGGGCCATTGCAGGCAGCGACACTCCCGGCATGAGAAGTGCCGGACTGGAACTGATGGATTTCGACGGCCATCGACCGTCTCCCGCGCGCCGGTATCAACGCTTTTTAGGCGGTTGGATCAGTCTGCTGGCGGCCGGTATTGGTCTCATTTGGGCATTGGTAGATCAAGATGGTCTGACTTGGCACGACCATATTTCGAGCACCTTTCCCACAATCCGCGCAGAAAGCCATGACCACGCCAGCCTTACCTGAGGGCTTGCTGTTCTGAGCGATCAGACGACCGCGATATCGCCTGCAGGCTCCAAAATAGCGGACATAGAGCCCTTGGATTTGGGCATACGAGGATCTGCGCCATACGCGTGAATCTGATCGCGCGCAAATTCTGCCTGAGGCCGTTCACACGTGATCACAATCGTGCGGCCAGTTGTGTCCACCTCGACCGCATGTTCAAAGGCTCGCTCCAGAGGAATCAGGAACAGTTTCTGGAGCATCTCAATCACATAATCATAGGTGTGTTCGTCATCATCGAGCAGCACCACATGGAAGAGCTTTGCTTCTTGTCTCTGATCCATGCCCTCAAGCGACGGAACAGTAGCAGGTAATGCAGTTGACATGTTGCGAAAGCTATTTTTATTGGAACATCTAACGCCTGTGGAGCGCAACACGGGCGCTCTACAGGCGCAGATTCTGCTATCCTAATAATAGAACTCTTTTAGTCAGGGGGCGTAACGGATTCGACGGGATCGAATCGTTGTGTGAAGGCGTGTCGGGTTCCGAGCTCCCGTAAAACGATCGGAAACCAATAACTGCCAATACTCAGCAGTTTGCCTACGCTGCCTAATTGATTTAGGTAGCCGCCCCGGCTGGCGGGCCTGCACGCTGGCCAGTGGGCGTCATCTGGCAGGATAGACCCTCGGGCTTCGGTCCGGAGCCGGAGGGTTGAGAAACAATCGGACTAGGCGGCGGCTGTTCTTGCCGGTTTTATAGGCCGCTGCTGAAATATTGAGAACCGGCTACACACGTAGGCTTTACACAGCGAGCCTTCCCGGACGCGGGTTCGACTCCCGCCGCCTCCACCAAAGAAG